>Ga0209828_1000363_pt1 | contig 44537 bp, 46 predicted proteins | sample MaitaG_FD_187429 | JGI IMG/M metagenome (GOLD analysis project Ga0209828, IMG submission 187429) | Marine algal microbial communities from Maine, USA - Maine_Asex2 metaG (SPAdes) (version 2) | ecosystem: Host-associated > Algae > Red algae > Unclassified | place: Maine, USA | collected 2015-01-05
TAGGCCCCGAGTCATTTCGACCGGGTAACCCAACAACCGGGTGACTGCCGACGCGAAAAGCACACTGAGCATGGCGACACCGACGAATAGCAGCGCAGCACCGAAACCGAGTGACGCCAGCCGCGGAGCGGTGCCAAGCGAACCAAAGAGCCCAAACAAGGTCAGGGCAACGCCAAACGCGAACACAATGCCGCCAAAGAGCACCCGTCGACTTCTCGAACTCTCTGAGGTTGCGGCGGCGGCGCCATCTCGTAGTGCCGCCAACGCTGGAATCCGTCGAGCGACGAAGGACGGCAGTAGCGCCGAACCGACTGTCACTCCGATACCTAAGAAGAAGACGATAAGAATTGTGCGTGTCTTGAACAGCAAGGGGCCGTCGGGGAATTCGCCGCCGCCTTGTGAGAACAGGAACTTCAGCAATGTCGCGATGCCGATGCCGCCGAAAAGTCCGATGATCGAAGCCACGATGCCGATAAGTAAGGCTTCGATAAGCACCATTCGGGTGAGCTGTTGCCCGGTGGCGCCGATCGATCGAAGAAGGCCGAACTGACGGATGCGTTGACTGATGAGGATGGCGAACGTGTTGTAGATGATGAAGATCGACACGAAGAGCACGACCAGAGCGAAACCCAGCAGGATGTTGCCAAAGATGTCGATGAACTCGTTGAAGTCACCGGTCTGTTCTTCGATAAGGGTCGTACCGCTGACGACTTCGAGATTTGCGTCGTTGGCGACTGCTGCTTCTACAGCGCGTAGCAGCGCCGCGTTGCTGACGTCGTCTTGTCCGTTCACGATCACACCGTTGATCGTTCCGGGCGCACCCATCAACGTCTGCATGGTGGGGAGATCGAACAGGTTGAAGTACGCGCCGGCGAGAGCGTCCGTGTCTCCGAAGGACACAAGTCCGGAGACTTCGAGGTCGAGTAACTCGTCGAGACCGGGACCTGACACCTGAACAAGGTCGCCAATCGCAATCTCTTCGGCCTCGGCCTGCGTCGTGTCGATCGCGATCTGGGCGCCTACTGGTGCCGACCCCTCTCGCAGCGAGAACGATGATGCAACCGACGGGCCACCCCATGAATTGGCGAACACTGGCGGCCCTTGCGGACGGTTCACTTCGCCGTCGCTCCCCACGGTGAAGACCTGGAAGATCGTTGCGAATCCTCCTTCGGCGTATTCGACTTCGGGCAGCGCCGCAACGGACGCAACGACGTCGTCAGAAAAGCGGGGGTCTTCTTCGCCGGTAGAGAATTCGTCTTCGACGCCGCGAACCTGAGCGTCGATTCCGGCGAAAGCCGTCTGACTGATGTCGCTGAAGATTGCGCGCAGGCTGTCAGCAAGCAGGAACGAACCGCTGACGAAGGACACGCCGAGCACTATGGACAACAGCATCAACAGCAGCCGCCCTTTGGTGGCCGAGATGTTGCGGCGAACGAGTTTAGAAATCATCGCTCAGCCTTACGCGCCAAGTGAGCGCATGTAGTTATAAATGTCGTCGGCATTCGGATCGGCCATCTCTGACGTGATCTTGCCGTCTTCTAAGAAGATCGCACGGTCGGTGTAGCTCGCGCCCAGCGGATCGTGGGTAACCATCACAATCGTTTGGTCGAGTTCTCGGACCGCCGTCTGAAGGAAGTCCAGGATTTCATGGCCTGTGCGGCTATCGAGGTTGCCGGTTGGTTCATCGGCAAAGATGATGTCTGGTTGTCCCACGAGTGCCCGAGCCACGGCGACACGCTGTTGCTGTCCGCCTGAGAGTTCGTTGGGGCGATGGTCGAGCCGGTCTGCCAGGCCGACTGCGGTCACGACCTGATTGAACCAGTCGTTGTCTACCTTGCGCCCTGCTAGCTCGATTGGAAGCACCATGTTCTCACGCGCAGACAGCGTGGGAACCAAGTTGTAGGCCTGAAACACGAAGCCAATGCGATCGCGACGCAGCAAAGTGAGATCTTTCTCGCTGAGCGTCGAAAGGTCAACGCCACCAACGATCACATCACCACTGGTCGCCTGATCCAGGCCAGCCATGACGTGCATCAACGTGGACTTGCCAGAACCCGAAGGGCCCATGACGGCCGAGAATTGGCCTCGCCGGAACTCGGCGTTGAGTCCGTCGAGCGCACGGACCTCGGTCTCGCCCGAGCCATAGATCTTCATGACGTTGGTTGCGGACGCAACGATTGCGTTGGCCGTAGGAGCTGTACTTATTGTGTCTGGGCTCATTGGGTTCTTTCGCGATTGGCGATGCGCTGGGGTTCTAGAACGGTACGGCACGAGGCCTTGCAGAGAACGGTACGCAGTGAAGGGACGAGGTGCGTGACTTTTCGCCACTTGTTCGCACACGGTGATGAGGCTGAGCATACGATCGCATATCGACCGATGTCCTGCTATCAGGGATGTCCCTTAGATACCCGAGGATTACATGGCTGCGAAACCTGAACCACTCGAGGTCGGAACAAAGGCTCCTGCGTTCACATCGACCACCTTCGATGGGACCAAGGTGAAGTTAACCGACCATCGTGGTTCCAAGGTCGCCTTGTATTTCTATCCCAAGGACGCGACCCCCGGATGCACGAAACAGGCCTGCAACCTTCGTGAGAACATCGATGCGCTCCACGCTGCGGGTGTTCTGGTGATCGGTGTGTCGCCAGACGACAATGCGAGCCATGATCGGTTTACAACCAAGCATGAATTGAACTTCCCGCTCGTTGCAGATCCCGATCGCAAGATCATTGAGAAATACGGCGTGTGGGGTGAGAAGCAGAACTACGGCAAGACGTACATGGGTTTACAACGAACGACGTTCTTGATCGACGAAGCCGGCAAGATACAGCACGTCTTCAAGCGCCCAAAGACGAACGACCACGCCGCAGAAATCCTTGCGAAACTGGACTAACACCGCCTTCCGGTTGCTGCACTAGTTCTCAAGGTGCAGGACGCGTTCTGCCATGTCTTCGAGTTCGGAAGTCCAGTCCGTCGGTTCTTCCAACGGCACGATCACGAACTTGGACGCCCCTACTTCAGTGAACGCCTCTAGACGTTCAGAAAGGTTCTCGCGGGTGGCGATCACCTCTCGTACATCACGGTCGGGCTTACGCTTCTTTGCGAACTCGACCAGGCGATCAGGAATCTCGCCGTTGGTGTATCCAACCAACACACCGAAGTGTTCGGGGTCGATCTCGCGACCAGCATCGGACGCGTGCTGATTGACAGTAGCGATGCCTTCGGCCACGTCGTCAGGCGTACTGAAACTTGGCAGCCAGCCGTCGCTGTATCGGCCGACGCGTCGCAGCTCAAGGGGAGCGGCGCCACCCATCCAAACTTCGAAGGGTTTCTGCACCGGTTTGGGGTTGACGCGTGCGTCGTCGAGATGGAATCGCTCGCCGTGGTGCGTTACTGAGTCCTCTGACCACAGCCGGTGCAACAGCGGCATCGCTTCGTTGAACCACGCGGCGCGTTCTTTGCGTTCGACCCCGAAGGCCTGATGCTCAGCTGCGTTCGCAATACCGAGGCCGAATGCCGGCAACAGCCGACCGTTCGACAGTTGGTCAAGGCTCGCCATAGTCTTCGCCAACAGCACCGGGTTGCGGCCTGGTAGAACCATGACGCTCGCACCTACCTTGAGCCGCTCGGTTCTGGCGATCGCAAAGGTCATGCCGACTACGGGATCCAACGCTGGGCCGTTCACGCGCTCGGACAACCACAACGAGTCGAACCTGAGTCGCTCTAAATTGTCGACGAGTTCACCAAATCTATTGGCGTCGGTCGTCGTGCTACTCGTTCCTAGGCCATAGCCAATGCGAATTTTCATGTGCTGTCACGCTAGCTCCTACGGTGAGATGGCGAACAAGTGAAAAGAGAGTCATGAGCGACCACGACAGCTACGAAGATCTCACGGAGTGTGGACTGGCTCCTGACCTTGAAGCCCAGCTTTTGCAGGTTCAGCGGGAATGCACATTTATGTGGACGAACAAGTCGGGCGAGGCGTTCGGCGTGATCATGTCGTACCTTCCCAAGGACGGGCGCTTGTGGCTTACGTGCGCTCGCGCTCGGGCACGCGTCCCTGCTCTAAAGCGGTTCAACCGTGCATCGATCTGTATCACCAGCACCGGCAGCTCTATGGGCACTGGTAAGACCGTGACGTACAAGGGCCAGTGCATCATTCACGATGAAGGTCGCGAGGTGAAGGATTGGTTCTATCCCGAATTTTCGCGCTGGCTGCGTCCCGAAGAAGAGAAGGCCGTGATCTTTGAGAAGTTCTTGGACTCGCCCGACCGAGTGGTGATCGAGTTCATTCCGGATTACACGCTGAGCTTTGACAGCGAGCTGATGTGGGCCCGCTCACCTGGTGCCGACAAGACCCGTGACTAACGACTGAATCAAGACATCGACCACAAAGCCGACCGAGTACTCTTTGATCGTGGAAGAGATCAACCTTGGCGTCGACCAGCTTCGCACCATCTTGCACGTCCTGGCGGTTTCGGTCTGGCTCGGTGGCCAAATTGTGATGCTCGGATTGCTCCCCACCTTGCGCAAGCTCGGCAGCGATGCACCCAAGCAGGCAGCCGCTGCATTCGGATGGGTTGCGTGGCCTGCATTTGGCATCGCTGTCGCCACCGGAATCTGGAACATTCTCGCCATCGACCTCGGCCAGGTCAGCACTGGGTACAACGCAGCTTTTGGTATCAAGCTGCTCTTGGTCGTCGTGACCGGCCTTGCTGCAGCGTTGCACCAATCCACCGACAAAGCCTCGTTGCGCGGCGTCACCGGTGCACTCGGGCTGCTCGCCTCGTTGGCAGCATTCGCCCTCGGCATCGCAATGACGCATTAGCCGAGTCATGCACACTGGCCGCAATGACGCTGCGCTGCGTTCGCGAACTCGTCGTCAGGCGCGTGTTGCTTCGTCTAACTCTGATGCTGCGGCCGGATTCGAGATAACGGAAGAGTTTGAGCGGTTTAGTCAGGTCGACGACGTGTTTAGCCGTTCGCGCAACGATGCCGAACTGCGTGACGAAGCCGCTGACAAGTTCTACAGCACCTATCGCCGCCCGCTGGCGAATTGGCGGGCCGCCAAGGGTTTCCGCCAGCTCGACTACGCGTTTCGAAACGCCACCTGGCATGTGGCCGACGTGTTTGCCGAAATGTATGAGGCTGCTGATCGCCGAGACGGTTTCTTGGATCCTCTATCGATGCTGCGCGACGGCGCCGACGCGACCGTCGACGTTGGCGATCCGGCTGACGCGTCAAAGCTGCTCAAACACGCAGCCGAAACCGCAGGTGCTGACCTTGTCGGCGTCACGGCGTATGACGAACGTTGGGTCTATACCGAACGGTTCTCTGCATCTACAGCGGGGCCTAAGCCAAACCCGCTCCCTCCGGCAGTCGCGAATGTGATCGTCATTGGTCAGGCAATGGACGAACGTCTGATTGACACCGCTCCATCAGCGCTGAGTGGCGCCGCGACGGGCATGGGCTACTCACAAGACGCCGTTGTACTGCTCACCGTGGCCCAGTTCATTCGCAACCTGGGGTACACCGCTATCCCGTCGATGAACGACACTGCGTTGGCTATTCCGTACGCCGTCAAGGCTGGCTTGGGGGAGTACGGCAAGCATGGGCTGGTGATCACCCCTGAGTTCGGCACGAGTGTGCGATTCGGCAAGATCTTCACGGACATGCCGCTCGCTACCGACCGTCCAATCTCATTCGGCGTCACGGAGATGTGTGCGATCTGTAATGCTTGCTCGAAGGCGTGCCCGAGCCGCGCGATCCCAAATGCCGCACCCACGACCGATCGTCACAACAAGTCGAATATCAAGGGCATCCGCAAGTGGACGATCGACGGCGAGAAGTGCTTTTCCTACTGGTCAAAGATCAACAGCGATTGTTCGATCTGCGTCCGGGTCTGCCCATACACCCGTGACTACACCCAACGGAAAAACCGTGCATGGCTGCGACTAGCTGACTCCCCGCTACGCCGACTCGCCCTCAAGCTGCACCACAAGCAGGGTGGCGGCAAGCGCGTTCAAGCTGAAACGTGGTGGCCGGTATGACGCCAAGCGGAGCTGGGACTGTGGTTGAGCTCTTCATTTCACCAGCGCGCAAACTGCCGATGCGGTCGGTCGACTCAGTCATCGTCGAACAAGGTGCAGGCCTGGTCGGGGACCGCTACCACGGTTCTCGCCATCGCCATGTGAGCATGCAGTCGGTTGACGATCTACTCGTCGCTGCCGAAGAGTTCGGTGCGCCAATCGACCCGGCGTTGACGCGCCGAAACGTCAGCGTCTCGGGGTTCGAGATTCCAACGAAACCCGGCGAGCGTGTGCTGGTGGGCGACGTCGAACTTGAAGTCGTTCGAATCGCTGCGCCGTGCAAACTACTCGACGACGACATTGGTACTGGTGCCAAGACTGCACTTCGACGTCGAGCCGGCACGATTTTTCGTGTGCTCTCGTCTGGCACCCTAGAAATCGGCAACGTCGTGCGGAGCGCGTTGCTCTAGGGTGACGCTATGGCAACCACCTCAGAAAAGAAGAAGCCGTTTCACCTGCGGGGAAATTACGCACCAGTGACCGAAGAGGTCACTGCGTTTGACCTTGAGGTTCAAGGACAGTTGCCTGTCGAACTGTCTGGTCGCTACCTACGCAACGGTGCTAACCCGAAGAGCGGATGGTCGCCACATTGGTTTGCGGGTGACGGCATGATCCACGGACTGCAACTGGCTGACGGTCAGGCCAAGTGGTATCGAAACCGCTGGGTTCAGACCCGAGCGCTCAACGAACCCGACGCTCAAATGATCGACCCCGACGGTTCGTTCGACCGCACAATTGGCGTAAACAACACCCACATTGTCGGCCATGCAGGCAAGGTGCTCGCGCTGGTGGAGTCGAGTTTTCCGTGCGAGTTAACACAGGACCTTGAAACGGTTGGTGTGCACGACTACAACGGCAAGCTCACGAGCGCAATGACTGCGCATCCCAAACTCTGCCCGACGACCGGCGAACTCCACTTCTTCGGTTACGGCTTCGTTGATCCGTTGCTTACCTACAACCGTGTTTCGCCGAGTGGCGAACTTGTGCAATCCGAAAGCATCGCCGTAACTGGGCCCACCATGATGCATGACTTCTCGATCACCGAGAACTACGTGATCTTCATGGATTTGCCGGTGATCTTTGACTTTGAATTGGCGATGAAGGGTGGCATGCCATACCGCTGGGAAGACGACTACCCGAGTCGTGTCGGCGTCATGCCCCGCAGCACAGCGACGAAGAGCGACGGATCCGCCGACGTTCAGTGGTTTGACGTTGATCCCTGCTACGTGTTCCATCCCATGAACTCATTCGAGTCGAATGGGTCGATCGTTATGGACACCGCCCGGTATCCCGAGCTGTGGCGCCAGAACACTGAGTTCGAGAACGACGCTTCCCTACATCGATGGACGTTCGACCTGGCGAAGGGCACCGTCGCTGAGACGCCGCTTGATGACCGGTCCATCGAGTTCCCTCGGGTCGCTGAGCATCTTGTCGGGCTTGAGAATCGTTTTGGGTACGCCATCTCCTCGTTCGACGAGGCCAACTCGCTGGTCAAATACGACGTCGCAACGACCGAGTGCACGGCGCATGACTTTGGGGAGACCAAGATCCCTGGAGAAGCAGTTTTCGTTCCCCGCGAGGGTGGGGCCGAAGACGACGGATGGCTCCTCAGCTTTGTCTATGACAAGCCGACTGACTCGAGCAGCTTCGTGGTGCTTGACGCTGCTGACATGTCAGCAGCGCCAGTAGCCATGGTTCAACTACCGCAACGGGTTCCGTTTGGGTTCCACGGCAGCTGGTTCGCCGACTGACTCGAGCAGCTTCAGCTTCGCGTCTTCAGCGAGCATTGTGAGGGCAACGCCGACGTAATCTCAAGAGGAAAGCGGGCACTGACTATTTTCACCGTAGGAGGCAATGAAACCACAGTGTGTGGTCATTTGATGGGTGGGGCAGCATCCATACGAACTAGAACGTCGCGTCAAGGGGGCAGGACGGCCCACGGTGTCGAGCTTGGGCCTATCAGCCCACTATTCTGATCGCTCGCTAGGCCTATCAAAGAGCGGTAACGGTGAGAACTACATGACACGACTATTTCGTGCCCCCATACTATTGCTAGCGGTTCTGGCGGCGGTCCTCGTGCCAGCGGACGCAGCGTCGGCGTCTGTTGTCGACAACGGTGTGCTCGACGCCTGGTACTCGTCGGGTTCTGTATGGGCAGTCGATCTATCCGGCGATGTCGTCTACTTCGGCGGCGACTTCAAGGCCGCAAAAAGCCCTGATGGAGCGCGCAAGGGGCGAGGCAACGTTGCAGCGATCTCCCGCCAATCCGGCGAGCTGCTGCAAGCCTTCGACGTTGAAACCGATGGCCTCGTTCGAGCGATCGAGTCAGACGGCGAAACCGTTTGGATCGCCGGTGACTTCACCACGGTGAATGGGCAATACCGTCCCTACCTTGCTGCCGTCGATGCTCGTACCGGTGAAATTGACAGCAACTTCAGCGCCGCACCCAACAAGCCCGTCTACGCGATTGATCATGCAGGCGGCCGACTGTACGTTTCTGGCTCGTTCTTTCGCATGAACGGTTCGCGTATGCGACGCGTAGCTTCACTCGACCCTGTGACCGGTGCCCCGGACTACGGGTTCGCCGCCGAAAGCGATTCGATAGTTCGGACCGTTGAGCTGAGCAACAATGGCTCGTTCCTGCTGGTCGGCGGCGGCTTTCAAAACATTGGCAACCAGCCTCGACGCGCTTTGGCCATGCTGGACCCGAACACCGGTGCCGCCCTGCCGTCGAACTTTCCGGCCGACCTCTCGCCCGTGTTGGGTGTAGCAACAAACGATGATGACTCACAGATCTTTGCTGCCTTTGGGGGCAGCGAAGGCGGCCCCTTGTTCGGATGGAACAACCGGGTGGGAGCGTTTGACACGGCGACAAGCGCCAACCAATGGTGGCATCGAGCCGATGGGGATGTGCAAGCCATCGGATTCCATGACGGGTACGTGTACTTCGGCTTTCACGACTCATTCAGTTCCGACGAATCCCTGCGGATGCTTCGGGCAACAACGACGGGCGCGATCGACTACAGCTGGCTGCCGACTATCGATAGTCGACGCGGGGTCTTAGCAATCGATGTGAACAGCGACGGCCTTGCTGCCGGCGGCAAATTCAAGAACATCAACGGAACGTTCCAAAAAGGGCTTGCCTTGTGGGTTTCATCGTCGGTAACTGCCCCAGACGTTGTGAACCCTGACCTTGTGCCCCCGTCAACGCCAACCGGCCTGACCGTCACCAGAAACAACGGCAATGTCGTAAAGCTGCAGTGGAACGATGACAGCACCGACGACCGGTTCGTCGCTGGCTACCGGGTTTACCGCAACGGGGAGTTGCTCAAAGAGACCGGCTACGGAGCCCACCCCGATTGGAACCCGTTGCCTGGTGCGAGTGCGGTCTATGAAGTGCGAGCGCTCGACAGCGGAGGTAATGAGTCGGTGTCGGCGAGCGTTACCGTCGACGTTCCCTAACGCGGCGATCGAGCTCTAGCATTGCGCTATGGCCGACGCTGACAACTTGTTGAACAAGCAGCAACGCAAGAAAAAGGCGCGCAAGCTGCGCAAAGAAAGCGAACGGGCGGCGCACAGGAACCTGGATCAGGTGACCGGTGAGGCCATTGCTCAAGCCCTCGAAGCTATTCACGAGCTGAACGGCGTGCAGGCGCTCGATGTCGAGCTTGCGTCGTTGTCCGAGGCTCAGTTCGCTCGAAAACGTCTAAACGAAGCGTTGCGAGTCGACGAATGGCTAGACGAAGTCCAGGTCCACATCTGGCAGGACGACCAAGATGCTGGTGCGGCCATGTCAGCGAGTGGTCGGACCACCGGCATTGAACTTCGGTTGATCTCACGTATGCCGATGTAAGTTCAGCCTCGCAGACGCGAAGTCCTCAGAACGGACCGCGGCTGCTCGCTGTTCTACGATGGTCGCATGTCCCGTGACCACCATCATGACCATGATCAAAACAATGGCGAGTTCAGCGAGCTGAGCGATGTCGAACTGCGGGTTCGCGCACTGGAATCGCTCTTGACACAAAAAGGCTATGTCGATTCAGAAGCTCTCGATGCGCTGGTCCAGTACCACGAAGAGAAGATCGGACCACGCAATGGCGCGCAGGTCATTGCGAAGGCGTGGACCGATACTGAGTTCAAGCAATGGCTCCTTCGAGACGCGTCGGCAGCGATTGCGAGCCTTGGCTTTGAAGGTCGACAAGGCGAAGACATGGTCGTGATCGAGAACACCGCTGAGGTGCACAACATGGTGGTGTGCACCCTGTGCTCGTGTTATCCCTGGCCGGTCCTTGGCCTACCGCCTGTCTGGTACAAATCTGCGCCTTACCGCTCACGAGCGGTAAGCGAACCCCGATCCGTCCTCGCCGAGTTTGGAACAGAGCTAGACGATCAAGTCGACGTGCGGGTCTGGGACAGCACCGCCGAGCTGCGGTATCTCGTGCTGCCACAACAACCAGCAGGTACCGAGGGATGGACCGAAGAGGAGCTGGTCGACATTGTGAGTCGCAATTCCATGATTGGTACCGAGATCGTGACTGCGTCGTGAATGGCGCACATGACATGGGCGGGGCGCACGGCTTCGGTCCAGTCGTTCAGGAGCCCAACGAACCAATCTTCCACGGAGAATGGGAATCTCGAAGCCTAGCGTTGAATTTGGCAGCGGGGGGTGGGCGATGGAACATTGACATGAGCAGATTCGCACGTGAGAACACGCCACCTGCTGACTACCTCAGTCGCAGCTACTACGAAATGTGGTTGTACGGACTTGAGAAGCTGGTGGTCGAGTCGGGAATGGTGACCGCCGACGAAATCGCAGCGGCGCGGCAGGGCACGAGCTTTGATGCCGTGAGCAAGCCTCGGCTTCGTGCATCGTCGGTCGACAAGGCAATGCGAAGCGGCGGCAGTGCCCGTGTTGGCGAGCCTGTCGAGGCCAAGTTCGCTGCTGGCGATCCCGTGCGGGCCAGGGTTGATGCTCCCCAAGGACACACCCGATGTCCCCAATACGTACGGGGTCGTGTTGGGGTTGTCGATCGCGACCACGGGGTATTCGCATATCCAGACACAAATGCACACGGTCTTGGCAAGAAGCCGCAGCACTGTTATGCGGTGCGATTTGAGGCGCATGAGCTGTGGGGGCCACAATCCCAAGGCGGTGCTGTCTATGTGGACTTGTGGGACGACTATTTGGAGACCACATGATGCAGGACCCTGGCACGACCGTTCTGCCGAACCTCCCTCGTGATACTGATGGGCCCGTCTTTGCCGAGCCATGGCAGGCGCAGGCGTTCGCCATGGCGGTGCACCTGCACGCACAAGGGCACTTCACGTGGCCCGAATGGGCCGAAGCACTATCAGAGCAGATCCTGGCCGCTGGTCCTGATGACGTCAGTGACTACTACCAGCATTGGCTGGCAACTCTTGAGGTCATCACCACCGCATCTGGTCTTGTCGCTAACGACGAATTGTCGAGTCGACGAGCGGCCTGGGAACGTGCAGCCGAGTCAACCCCGCACGGTCAGCCAATCGAACTCGACCCAAGCGACCTTCTCTAGCCCGGGTCAATCACGTTGGTATCGACGCGTCGAGTGATGCGATACTCAGCTTGCAGGGCTTCGCCTGCGGATTCAAGGAGTGAGCATGGCTGGCCAGAACAATTCAGGGCGAGTAGCGGGCAAGATCGCCATCGTCACCGGTGGTGCTTCCGGTATTGGTCGTAGCTGTGCGTTGCGGCTCGCCGAAGAGGGAGCGTCGGTCGTCGTCACAGACATTCAGGGCGACATGGGTGCTGAGGTCGTCGCAGCGATCTCGGACACGGGCGGGACTGCGCAGTTCATTCAGCACGATGTGACGAGCGAAGACGCGTGGGTCGATGTCGTTGCGGCAACGGTCGCTTCGCATGGTGGCCTCGACGTTCTCGTGAACAACGCTGGCATTGGTATTGGCGGCAGCATCTTGACGTTGGAGCTTGACGACTGGCGTCGTCAACAAGCAATCAACCTCGACGGTGTGTTTCTGGGGATGAAACACGCAATCCCTGCTATGCGCGACTCGGGCGGCGGTTCAATCGTAAACATGTCGTCAGTTGCCGGGCTCAAAGGATCAGCGAACCTCGCTGCCTACAACGCCACCAAGGGCGGTGTGCGTCTCTTCACCAAGGGTGTTGCTCTCGAATGCGCTCAGAACCGTTGGAACGTAAGGGTCAATTCGGTCCACCCCGGGATCATTGACACCCCGATCTGGACCAAACTCAATCCTGAGTTCCAAGAGGATGGCTCTCACATCATTGACGCCGAAGCCGTTGCGACTATGGCAGTGCCAACGGGTGTGCTCGGGTCGCCCTTCGACGTCGCGAATGGGGTCCTGTTTCTCGCAAGCGATGACTCGAGCTACATGACCGGCACCGAACTGGTAATCGACGGCGGGCTGTCCGCGTAACGGCAGTACTCGTCGTCGCCATGGCCAAAACATCCATGGCTAGGCGTCCACCGTCATCGGGGCGTTGGGATCTGCTGACCATTCCTGCAAGCTTGCGGTGTACACCGCGATGTCGGTGTAGCCAAGGCGGGTCATCCAGAATGCGTCGACCGACGCAGCGATTCCGCCACCTCAATAGGCAACCGTTCTTGCCTCTGGCCGATCCGGCAGCATTGCTCGGATCTCTTCGGCAGGTCTGAACCGGCCGGTCTCGCTGTCGACCATTGACGTGGCGGCGATGTTCACAGCCCCAGGGATGTGGCCCGGTCGAGCATACGGCGCGACCTTGCCGCTGAATACTGCGCTTGGCAGGGCGTCGATCAGACAGACAGCTCCGTCGTCGATGGCGGCCAGTACTTCAGCCTTATCGGCGATCAAACGAGGTCGAGGCTCGAGCGTGAGCGACCCGGCTGGTGCAGTCGCAGCGACGGCAGCGCCAGACTCGCAGTTGCGACCTTCGGACTTCCAGGCCTTAAGTCCGCCGTCGAGTAGCGCAGCGTTATCGAAACCGATCCAGCGCAACATGAACCACACTCGTGCGGCCCACATCGAGCTGTTGTCGTCGTAGAGCACCACCCGGGTTTCATCGCTCACACCAAGGCGTTCCATTGCCGCACCGAAGTGTTCAGGTGTTGGGATCGCGTACCGGAGCTTGGAAGTGGTGTCGACCAGTGCTTCGTTGAGGTCTGCGAATCGGGCCCCCGGAATGTGGGCTTCGACAAAGTTCTCGATGCCACTCTCAGATATGTAGCCGTCGTCTCCCATCCGCAGATAGACGGTGCAATCGAGCACCACAAGGTCGTCAGCCGCCAGTTCATTGGCTAGCCAGTCAGTTGTTACAAGCGTGTCCACATCTCGAACCTAGTCCCAACCTCGGGTGGCCGAAGTAGCTAGATGGAATGGAACGCTAAGCAATGCAAGGTGTGCTCAGCATCGACCGATGCAGCTTTCGTGTTGGTTGGGGAGAGTCGATGCGATAAGAGGCGTGATATGTCGGTCGTGGGGGGAAGATGGCATTGTGAAGAAATGTTGGCTTGGGTGTCACCCGGCAGCACGACTCAACCCTCTTACTCATGTATGTTGGCGACCAATGTGAGCACCGATGCGGAGATCTACGCCGCGCATGCCGCTGAGCTGACGGCGTTTGCGACGTCGATGCTCGGGCCGTCTGACGCACCGGACGCGGTGTCAGCTGCGGTATTGGGGGCGATTTCGTCGGCGGGCTGGGCGGGTGTGGCTAACCATCGGGCATATCTGTACCGCTCGGTCTACAACGAGTGCTGCCGGATGGCGAAACGACGCGCTCAGCGGCCGACCCGCGAGCGTCAGGCCGCGACTCGGATCGACTTTGAGCTACCGACGTTGCGACCCGAGGTAGCGGTTGCAGTTCGCGGCCTGTCACCACAGCAACGAGCTGTTGTCGTGCTGACCTACTGGCAAGACCTGTCGATCGCCGACGTTGCCGAATGGCTCGGCATCAGCGATGGAGCTGTGCGCAAGCACCTGGCCCGCGCCCGATCGAACCTTAGAGAGGTGCTACGTGACTGATATCTCCAAACCCGACCCGAACGACGAGCTACGAGAGATCGCAGCAGCCCTCGTCGCTGAGACCCCAGCGGCGCCAGACCTGACCCAGCAGCTCGCAGCCCAACCGAGCACAGCGATCAGCACAGACGTTGTCAATCTCGAAGCCGAGCGTCGTCGCCCCCGGTTGGTCAGGGTTGGCATGGGTGTTGCGGCGGCTGCCGTGATATTCGGTGGATTGTTCATTGCTGCACCTTGGAGGGCAAGCGAGCAACCGGATCCCGGAGTGGTGGTCGCATCGGAACCGCCTGATCCGGCCTCGACCGCAGAACCTACGGCGCCGACTTCCGAGCTGGTTCCGGTCGCACCCACTGCCGCGTACGAACCCGATCGCACCCTGTCCGACCATTACTCCGTGCTGCTGATCGATCCCGATAGTCGATTTGGCTATGTCGCACAGACAGCGGGCGAGGGGGGTTACCAGGTAGTACCCGCTTGCGACGCTGCACCTCAAGAGCAATTACTCGGTGTCGATATCGCAGCCTCAGAGAATGACCGTCCGGCGCTCTTCGATGTCGGGGTGGTCGTGCCCGGCGGGATCACGTCGATCGTGTTCGCTGACCGACGATTCACGCGTGCTCCGGGCGACACTACCGACCGCCTCATCATCGAGTTCCGGTGCAACGGCTCCGACGAACGTTGGGTGCGCGTGGTTGATCTGGATGAACAGGGCCGGGCCTCGAGTGTGGGCGATCCGGTGCCCTTGGTTGTTCCAGATGGTCAGAACTTTCGCATCGTGGACCTCCGATTCGATCGTGCCGTGCAATTCGAGGGTTGGCAATTCGGCGAACCGAGTACCACCTGGGAGCTAGACCTGGCCACGGGCGAATTCGCCCCGGCTGCAGCGGACCCCTTTCAGCGGGCCTTTGCTACGACTGATGACGGTAAGTACAGCTACTCAGCGAGGCGGGCCGACGAACGTGGCGATTACTGCGATTCGGGACTGGGGGGCGAGATCCCCCAACTCAGCGACAGTTCGGGAGATCCGCGGCCAGCGATCCGCGATCCAAAGCGTTCGTTTGGATCGGTCAGCGACATTCGTGTCGCCGGCGACACAATTCTGTGGCGCTCCGGCTGTCTCCCCGGCTTCTGGCCCATCGTTGGAGCGATCGCCGCTGATGGCATGCTGGTCGATGTCCATTCGGTGAACTCCATTGGCTCAGAAACTCCAGCCGGAAATTCGGACGCCGTCGAGTGGGCGTTGAGCCCTGGAGGCGACGCCCTGGTCGTGCTTGGATGGACGTTTGCTGACAAAGAGGACGCCTGGCAGTTGCGGTTTCTACGGCACGAGTTCGCCGATGATCCTGGATTTGTCGTAACGGCCGACCCAACGCCGCAGATCGATCTTCAGACTCCGGTGGTGACGTTCGACGATGGTGAGCAGTGGTTCCGGGGCGAAACCACCTCGAAGGACGCCGCTTGCGGTGGTCAAACGCTCTACCGCACTACCGCTGACGGTCCAGTCCGTGTGTTTCCCTCAGGTCTTGAACTCGACACCGTCATCGACGTCGCCATCGAACAGGACACTGTGGTGCTCTTGACCGAGTGCCAAGGCAGCACCCGTAGCTTGTGGGTCCGTACCGCTCGATTTACCGATAGAACCAATCGGTTCGAACCCGTGGCAGCGCCCGACGTCGTCAGCTTGATCGGGATCGACGATGGGACCGTGCAGGTGGAGCTGGTCGTCGACAACCAGCTGGTTGAGCAATCATTCGGTTTACTCGCGGAGAGCGACGATCACCTTGCGTCACTCGAGTATGCAACCGCCAAGCCCGGCGCCGGACTGGCTGTACCGGACAGCGAGACCAGGATGATCCCCGTCTTTAGCGAGCCAGGCGGGACGCCGCGAACCCTCATGTACCGCAACGACATTGATGCCATGACCACGCCGTACCCCTTGGTAAACCCGACAGTGTTCCGCCAACCGCTCGTCCTCCGGGTATTAGATCGATCTGACGACGGTGAGTGGCTGGAAGTCCAGGCACCGGTGCGGCCACACCGCACCTCCATCTGGGTCCGAGCCGACGACTTCGATCTTTCACAGAGCCAGTTGCGCGTCGAGATCGATCTGAACACCTCGCTCGACGCCGATCCGATCTGGGGCGCCGGCCGCCTTCGGTTCTGGGACCAAAACCGGCTGGTGTTGGAATCGCCGATCGTGTCAGGTCGCGATTCTCGGCCGACGACTTTGCACGACACCTATGTTGAACAAGTGGTCCCCGGAGCGTCGTTGAGCCCGGCCTACGGCACCTGGCTAGCCAGCCTGGCGTCGTACAGTGATGCACTTGGAACCTTCGGCGGAGGCGGCGGAGTGCCGGGCCAGACGCTCCACGGCACCAACGCTCCCGAACTTGTCGGCCAGCTCGTAAGCAGCGGAGGAATACGTGTGCCGAATGATGTCATCGACGATCTGATCGAGTATCCCGGTGGCCTCGTCGGAGCTCGGGTCACCATCTTTGACAGCAGCGATCCGCGAAGTTTGTGGGAACAGCGCAGCAGGATGTGGTCAGAGGCACTCACCACTGACTTTGATTTGAGCGCACCAGTGCCCGTGCCGTCCTATAGCTAACGGCCGGATGACCAGCCATTGTTCCACGGCGACTGCCCCCGAGTGAGCGCAGAAGTGCTGAGCCTCGCCTTTGAACGGCACCATTCTCAGGCGCACGGCAAGCTGCGTTGTGTCAACTCGGTGCTGGGTCTGGCAAGCTTGGCGTGCAACGAGCAACGGAGTCGATATGCACGCGGTAACTGCAGAGCCGGCAAGCCCACTGGGTTGGGACGAAGTATCCGACCCAGAGGTGGGGGAGCATGACGTTCTCATCGAGGTGCGAGCTGCTGGTCTCAATCGGGCCGACTTGGCGCAACGCGCCGGCAACTACCCGCCGCCGGCGGGTGCATCGACGACCTTGGGTCTTGAGGTCGCGGGCGTAGTTCATTCGGTTGGCGATGCAGTGAATGAATGGAACGTCGGCGATCGGGTCTGTGCGTTGCTCACTGGTGGGGGATACGCCGAACGTGCCGTGGCCGATGCAGGTTCGATCTTTCCAATGCCCGAGGCCATGGAGTACACCCAGGCTGCATGCTTGCCAGAGGCGATGATGACGGTGTGGGCCAACGTCTTCTTGCGCTCGGAGCTTCAGGCTGGCGAGGCGTTCTTGATGCACGGCGGAACAAGCGGTATTGGCGTGATGGGGATTCAGATGGCTCGACATGCTGGCGCTTCGCATGTCTTCGCAACCGCCGGATCAGATGACAAGGCTGCGCTGTGTGTAGAGCTGGGTGCTGACGTGGGCATCAACTACAAGACAGAGGACTTCGTCGCCGTGGTGAAAGATGGCGGAGGGGCCGACGTGATTTTGGACATGGTCGGCGGCGACTACATCATGCGAAACGTCGATGCGGCCAAGCTGAACGGCCGCATCTGCAACATCGCCTACCAGAACGGATTCGAGGCGGCCATCAACTTTGGCCCCATCATGATGAAGCGGCTGGTTCTAACCGCCACGACACTGCGAGCGCGCTCCGCCGACGAGAAAAGGCGCATACGCGACGCCGTTATCGCCGACTTCTGGCCGGCGGTACTCGACGGCTCGATTCGACCAGTAATTGATTCAACCTTCCCCATGGAGGAAGCCGAGGCTGCCCATAGTCGAATGGAGGCCGGCGGTCACAGCGGCAAAATTCTGCTCATTCGCTGAACGGCGTCGGCTATTGCGAGCGGTCACGCGACGGGCCAAGGCGCCGGTAATAGATGTTCATTGCAGTCCACACACCATCACGGTGATGGTCTTCGCGAAACCCCAGGTCGAGCACCTCGATGTCGTCGCCTATGCGTTCAAGTAGATCAGCAACCGAGCGCAGCAGCCGCGGAACGTCGGCTTGACCCGGGCCTGCAGGGTTGGAGAGACGGATATGACGGCACTGCCAAGGCTCGGATGCGGTGGGATCTGAAACAGCGTCGTTGTCATTCATCACAACAACAATCGCATATTGGCTGAGAGATCGGTTGACTCTGGCTCGCCCGCGATCACGACCGATGACGGCTGCGCTACGTTCTGGCAGTGGCGTCTGAGCTTGCCGAGCAGATCGAGTACTACGGAGCGATAGCCAACGAGTACGAGGATCACGCCATCGATTCTGATGGCGGCGACGAGCTATACCACGCCGTTGTCAACTTCGCAGCGCAAGGCGACGTTCTCGAACTCGGTTGTGGTTTCGGCGCGTGGACCGAGCTGCTGATCGCCTCTGCAACGACGCTGACAGCAGTGGACGCAGCACCCGAAATGCTGGCACGAGCGGAGCAACGTTTAGGAGGCCGTGGCGTGGAGTTCATTCAAGCTGACGTGTTCAATTGGGAGCCGTCACAAACCTATGACGCCGTCTTCTTTGGGTTTCTACTGTCACACATTCCGCTGGAGCGCTTCAACGAATTCTGGAGCCTGATCGACCGGTGTCTGCGGCCTGATGGGCGGGTGTTGTTCGTGGATGACAACCATCGGTCCAGCTCGGAGGAACGTTTTGGCGCGGACTCCGAGGTAGTCGAGCGTCGCTTGAACGATGGCACCGCGTTCAACATCATCAAGATTCGCCATCAACCCGCGGTGTTGAGGGAGCGGCTAGCACTGACTGGCTGGGACATAGATGTCACCCCTGCTGGGCGCCACTTTTACTGGGGGCACGGCTCGAAGCCAGCCAAGTGATCCACCTGCTCTCGCGAATCACGAGGCTTGCTGACTCATTCCCCTGATTGCTGGACAAGTGTTGTGACCGGCAGATTGAAGGTCCGTTCGATACGGCTCGGCAGGTCGAGCCGAAGCCAGCGTGAAATGCCTGCAGGCAGTGTGGAGACAACAATGTCGTCAAAGCTGGACCGCGAAAGAACGCGGCGCACCGCAGCAACAGGGTCGGTTAGCACGACTTCGCCACTGATTCGATCACCAAGATGACCGAATGACTCCATAAACGAATGTAACCGTTCGCCAGCTTGCTGCTTGGCCGCGTCTCGCGCTTCGAAGGCCATGGAATAGCCGGCGGGTCCAACGACGCCTGTCGCCGGGTCGGTGAACAACGTTGAGGTCACATTTTGAGGCACTACGACGTGAAACTCCGTCGGACCGATGCTGCTTCGGTTTGCAATGAGTGCGGCGATCTTGTCACCTGCCAGTGTTTGATTCGCCAATATAAGTGTTCGACACACTTGCACCGTGGCGGCGCTTGCGTCGATCCGAGAACGATCAAGCTGGAACGCCATCTGAAGCTTGATGCGATAGACCAGCTGGCCGTTAACAAGCGTGAGATCGTGCTTTACGACTCGGGCATAGTCGAGATCGCGGATCGTCTGGGCAGCCTCGCCAACAGCTGTTTGAGCGGCGCGTTCCCACGATTGAGGTGAGGTTGCGATGACGTGGATAACCTTGTCGACTCGGCCCAGAGCCGCTCGTTCAATCACCATCGCTGGTCTCGTGTTTGAACGAGAGCCGAATCTTGGTGCGATACGCAACCACGACGCCGTCCTTGATGATCAGATCTTGTTCCATGACTTCCGCGACCCGCAGGTCGCGTAGCGTTTTCGAAGCCTCGTCGACAGCGGCTGCCGCGGCCTTCTCCCATGACTCACTACTTGTGCCAATGAGTTCAATGACGTTGTACACGCTGTCCATGCGGGGCACTCCTTGTACTTGAAGATTTCGGCTACTTGTAGATTTCGAGCGTCACGACCGGCAGTCGTTGCACATCGTGCTACTAGCGAGCTGGACCAACGCCATAGCGACGGCACCGAAAATGACCAGATCACCGTAGGCGACGGTCGCTCCCCCGGCTGCCAGAACAACGACACCTTAACCCATCGGGCAGGGTCGAGTGAACGCCGATGTGAGTATCCACAGACCTCTCAAAACGTGCAGACGGTAGACCCTCACGACCTAGCGAACGAGTGTCTTACACAATTCATCTAGAGACTGTGCGGTTTGGCTCATTTTGGAGACGAAGCCTTGATTGTCCCAGCAACGTGCCGATTCTAAACGCCGTGATACAGGTGGGAACCGCGAACGAACGAGAGTATCCCGACTCCCCGTGGACATCTGGAGCATGGTGTGAGGTTGTTGACCAAAGCCCGGTGCCGACATTGGTCGTGGCAGGAGCCGAATCGCAGGTTCCGGGCAACATCATCTACTCCAATGGCGCTGGACGCCGGATGTTTGGGCTTCGGCCCGACCCGGTTTGCGATGACATGAGCATTCTCGGATTGCTCGACGAGGGAACTGGAACGTTGCTTTACGAATTGTTCCAGTCCATTGACCTAGACGCCCCAGCCGAGATTCGCAATGCTTCAGTTCGCAACCATGCAACGCCGCCTCGCGGCGAAGCTCCGCTCACGCGAGGAAAGCGCTCGACCGCGCTATTGCTTCAGGCTCTGTCGACCGGCGAGGTCGTCGTTCAGTTTGTGGATAGCGGTGGCTGGCAAGCGGTAGATCGGGTGCTCGACGAGCAGCAACGATTTCGCAGTGCCCTGATGGAACTGAACGAACTCGCTCACAAGACCCGAGATGACGAGGAGTTCTATCAGCGGCTAATTGAGCGCGCGGTCGAAGTCGTTCCTGGCGCACAGGGTGGAAGCATCCTATTAAACATTGCAGGAACGACTGCCTTCCGGTTCGTGGCTGCGGTCGGATACAGCCTTGACGGGCTACAAGAATACGACCTTGACCAAAATCACTTCTTTCGTGACACAGAGGATCCGAGCGCACGGGTGGTTCGAAGCTTCGACAATACTGAACGCACTCCTGTCATCACAGAGTGGCTTGAACGAGTTGGTCGCTTGTCAGAGATCGTGGTGAATACGTCGGCTCCGGTAAACGTGGATGGCTCGCCAGTCGCCTTCTTAAGTTTGGACAACTTTCAAGACCCAAACGCGCTAACTGAAACAAGTGTAGAGATGACAACCGTGCTCGCTAGTTTTATTGGCGACCTTTGGGTCCGCCGCCGGCTCGAAGCAGAGGTACGCAAAGAACGCGAAGCCCTGCGCCATCTGGCCATGCACGATTCGCTGACGGGCCTCGCAAACCGCCGTGCTCTCGACAGATACGTGAACGAGCGACTGATCGAGGGGCGCCACCGGCAAGGGTCGACTGCAGTCCTCTTCTTTGACATCGATGACTTCAAGGGCGTAAATGATCGGCTTGGACACGAGGTCGGCGACCTGCTCCTGGTCGCCGTCGCACGAACCCTTGCGGAACTTCTCGGTGGGTCTGCGAAGGTTGGCCGCTGGGGCGGTGACGAGTTTCTTGTGTTGCCCACGTACGTCCGGACTTCTGACGAGGCTGTCGCTCTTGCCCGCCGCGTTCTTAGCGAGTTTGAGCAGGCATTGGTGCTTGACGAAGGAGTCACCTATCGAGCGCGACTCAGCGTGGGAGTCGGTTGGAGTGCAACAAGCCATGTCGCTGCAACGGAGCTAGTTAGAACCGCCGATGCCGCCCTCTACGCGGCGAAGGCGGCAGGCAAAGGGCTCGCTCGGCTGAAACTCATCTAGCTGGGTGGACGACACACCTGCCAGCGTGCTCACCGGGTGTGCGCCGGCCATTGCGACATTGCTCGGATTCACGCCCGGCAGGTCCGCGATGAGGTTCGATGTGGTATTCGTTACGATTTCCGTGTCCGTGGACACCGAGATCACGAGGGCGCTACTCAGCGACACGCCGTCGTCGTAAGAAACATCGTCAACGGGGATCGTCAACGGGACCAACGACTCCAGACCCGAGCGTGCCGCCAATGATGTCAACACGGTCATCGGCATTGCCCTGATGAAGATAACAACTGCCTCGGCGCCGGCATCCTGTGCGTCGAGTGCCCTGGTACTAAATGCACAGGCGCCACGCTGAATGACCGCGATATCGCTCGAACCCGTGAAGTCGAGGCCAAGGAAGTCGTCGACCTCACAACCCGTGCCACGCCGATCGATCTGCGGAACGCTGAACTTCGCGAGTGCATTGATCCTTGCATACGAATATTGACTTCCTGTGAGGTTACGAACCGTGCCCTCAACGCCATGCCTAGCAGAGTTTCTCTAAAATTAGGGAGCAACTGCGCACTGTGAAACGGTGGGCGAAGACGCAGCGACCGCTGCGTGTGGTTGCACGAACCGCCTTGCTGCTCTGTGGCTCAAGCGCTTGGGCAAAAGTACCTCGATGTGCAACCGCTGCCCTGCGACAACCTAGATTCAAAACATGTCGCCCGTGCCTCGCGCAACCGCCCTGGCAGCGATCGTTGCGCTCATTCTGATTGCTTCTCTCGCAGTGCCCTCTCCAGCGTCCGCCGCGGCGCAAGTGGCGCCGAACGTTGTGATTAGCGAGGTGCACTATCACCCGCAGGCGGTCGGCACCGACTATCCAGATTTCGATGACCGCGACGACACCGAGTTTCTTGAGATCCTCAACCTTGAATCGACTGCAATAGACATCTCAGGTTGGTGCGTTGATAGCGCCGTTGATTTCTGTTTCGCCAACAACGCCTCGCTACCAGCCGCTACGACGATTGTTCTGGCCAAAGACGCTGTCGCATTCGACGACGTCTACGGATTCATGCCGGCAGGCCTCTACTCAGGAAAGCTGTCAAACAGCGGTGAACTACTGCGCCTACTGACGAGCGACGGAACTGTTGCCTCAGAGGTGAGTTGGACAACAAGTCACCCATGGCCTGTGACGCCCGATGGGAATGGGCCAAGCCTCAATCTTGTGTCAGATGCAGGAGGACAGTCGAGCCCTGCGAACTGGGCGGCCTCCTCCACAACTGGCGGCAATCCGGGTGTAGCGCCGAGTCTGGTCAATGCAAGCCCCCCGCTGGTGCTCAGCCACAACGCGGATGAACTGGTGAACGCGAATACTCAGATTCCGGTCGTGGCGACAACAGTGAATGCGACCGCGATGACATTGGTGTACAACGTCGACTACGGAGCGAATCAGACCATTGCTATGACTTCAGTAGGAAATGAGTGGCAAGCCACGTTGCCGACAATCGGAACGGGTGGGCTCGTGCAGTATCGGTTCGAGGCAGCAGGACCCGGGGGCGTGACGACAAGTCCACGCGCCGATGACGTCCTCGACTGGTGGGCAGTCGCCGTCGCATCAAACCAGCCACACGATGTACCAGTAATGGACCTGTACTTCGATCCCGACGCGTGGGACGACATCAACGACAAGGTCTGCGGTTGCGCCGGCGCGGTCGCGTACGAAGGCCGAATCTGGACAGACGTTGTGGTTCGCCGAGCCGGATCGACCAGTTTGAATTCGGCGAAAGCCAACTTGCGGCTTGAGTTTCCAGACGGACAACCGTTTGAGGCTTCGTTTCTGGACAGCCCGGCCGACGAACTTACCCTTGACGGCGGCACGACGAATGTCGACATGTTGCGAGAACATCTGAGCTGGGAACTCATGACGGCTATCGGTTTTCCACCAATTCAGTCAAGTCATGTTCGCTCAATGAACAACGGCAGCTTTCAAGGCCTGTACCTGTTGCGCGAAGAGCAAGACGCAGACTGGCGCGGTCGCCACGATCTGGATCGTGGCCTGATGTACAAGGTCGAGGGCACGACCGACACCTTTGGTTTCAGCGGCGAACACGAGAAAAAGGAGGGCTTCGACGAGTCCGACGCAGACATGTTCACCCTTCGGGCATGTCTCGACGAGATCGGCGCACCGTTTCGAGCGTGCGCGCTCGACCTTCTCGACGTGCCGCAGTTGGTGAACGAAATTGCGGCCACAGCGGTCATACGGAACATCGACCAGCGCGAGTTCAACTACTTCATCTACCGAGACAACACCGAGAACATGTTGTGGCGCATACTGCCCGATGATCTTGACCGCACGTGGGGCATCGATGGCGGCGGCGCGCAACTTGGCAACCCCGTGGTGTCGTCGGCCAAGTCCTATCGGCGTTGCATCGGCACCGATACAACCCCAGCCAACGAAATCTGCCGAGCGCTCATGCGTTGGCCCGAGTTCGAAACGATGTATAACCGGCGCTTACGCACCCTGGTCGATGAGGTCCTCGCAGATCCCACATGGCACTCGCAAGTCGGCAGCCTTGCCAATCTCATCGAGGACGACTGGAATGACGACGAGGCCAAATGGAACCGGACCAGCTTCAACTTCCCGACGATAACTACTGCGCTCGACGGCTGGATCTACGACTACGTCGCACACCAGCGAAGTGGTGGGCACGACGGCCTCGTGCCCGCTGCGCAATCTGTGTCACCACAGGTCGCGATTACTGATTATCGCTCCGACCCAGGCGACGGCCTCGGCTACTTGCTTCTGACAAATCCATCAACGTCAGAAGCCGTTGATGTGTCGAACTGGACCATTGACGGTGCAAGTGAACTACCGCTTGGACTTGTGATCCTGCCGGGCACAACGGTTGCAGTCAGCACCAACGACCAGATGTTTCGTGCCGCGCAGCCAACGTTCACCGGTATTCGAGGTGAGATGCAAGGAACGATTTCGGGACAAGTAACACTCGCCGACCGCTCGGGGCAATTGATCACAAGCACTGGTAGCACCGGACCAGCACCACTCGTGCTGAATGAGTGGAATGCTGTCGGAGGGTCCAAGCTGATCGCGAGCGGCGACACGTTCTATGGACAAGTAGTGGGCAACGGTGGTGACTGGTTCGAGCTGGTTGTCACGCAAGATCATGTCGATTTGCGAGGCATGGTTCTGGAACTTCGCGACTCCGAGTCAGGTCCACCAGCGGTCACCGATGCGCTCATTTTTGGCACTGACCCGCTATTGGCTGACGTCCGTGCCGGAACAATCATCACCGTGTCGGAGACGCTTGCAGACGACATTACGTTTGCGCCGTCAGCAGGGGACTGGTGGTTGAACTTTCAGGCCAACACCGCAGGTGATGGTGCATACTTCACGCCCGCAAGTCAGTCTGACTTTGACACGAACAACGAGGATTGGCAGCTGCGCATCATCGATGGTTCTGGCCAGACCGTGTTTGGACCAGCTGGCGAGGGAATTGCCGGCGTGTCTGGAGTTGGATCGACCGAGGTTGGCGAGCTCGAAGCTGATCCAAGCGAGGACATAGTGGCTGCGTCGGGCTATGACGACGGCGATACCTCCACGTTCGGTTCACCAAATGAATTCGATGGGGGAGAACAGGACTTCTCACCGCTTCGCTCATGGTTGACGGCCCCAGGCGATGTTAACTGCAACAACATTCTGAACGTGCTTGACGCAGTAGCCATCGCACAGTTCACGGTCAGCTTGCGCGGCAGCGTCGACTCGTGTTTGTCGCCACGCCCAAACAGCGAAATCGTCCTCGATGCCGCCGACACTAATGGCGACGGCATCATCAACGTGCTCGACGCAGTGACCGTCAGTCAGTGCGTCGCTGGCCTGACCAACGCTCTCTGCCCCTGACTTTGTGGGCCCCTGACTTTGGGGCCCCTGACTTTGCTGTGGGGTTAGCTCGACGGTGCAGGTGCGTGCGAAGCGTTAACGTCGTTGACGAGGTCCAGCAGACGGCCGAGGGCGTCTAGGCGTTCTGAGTTGTCACTCGCGGGTATGTTCACGCGAAGTGTGTCGATACCGGCTTGTTGGTAACGCTGCAACCTCTCGGTGATAGACCGTTCATCGCCAAGCAGGTTAGTTCGCATACCGATCTCAATAGGGACTCTGGCCGCAGCCTTGTCACGGTCACCTTGTTGCCACAGGGCGTGCACCTCATCCACCGCTGCCCCAAATCCTTGTCGGGTAAAGGCGCGGTTGTAGAAGTTTGTTGAGGGCGAGCCCATTGCACCAATGGTGAATGCATACCCGTCGGCGTGGCGCCGTGCTGCTTGCTCGGAGTCGGAGGCGAATTCGAGGGTCACTGCCGTTGTCAGTTCGACGTCGCTCAAAGTTCGGCCTGCTGTTTGAGCGCCCGTTGTGATCTGTTCCAGGAATACGTGAGCGGCCTCTGGCATGAACGCCGTTGCTACCCAACCGTCCGCCTTGGCGCCCGTCAGGCGAAGGTTCGCTGGCCCCATCGATGCAACAAAGAGTGGGACCTCAACGCCGCCGACCGGTGATCGGATCGACCGGCCCTGACTATCTGACAGAGGCAACTGGTGAACTTCTCCGTCATACGCCAGGCGTTCGCCAGCAACCGCCTGGCGAATGATGTCCATCGTCTCACTCGTACGCGTGATTGGCCGGTCAAATCGAATGCCGTGCCATCCCTCCATGACTTGTGGGCCGCTCGTGCCGATACCAAGTATGAATCGGTTGTCCGACATCTTCTGCAATGCGAGCGCCGACATCGCCAACATGGCAGGCGACCGTGCTCCGAGTTGTACGACGCCAGTTGCGAGACGAATTCGTTCGGTCGCAGCAGCAAGGTAGCCAAGGGGTGTGAGCGCGTCGTACATCCATGCTTCGGGGGTCCAGACCGAGTCAACACCGATTCGTTCGGCGTCCTTGACAAACGCAAGGCCTGCACGGTCGAGCGAAGGGGGAAACACCCCAATGCGCAGCGAAGTCATTCTGGCGAATCCTGTTGTAGTGGAGCTGGGGTCATCTGAACGTTCAACCATTCGTCGAGAAAGTACGCAAAAACGGTGTAGCACAGGTCGGCTATACTTCCCTACGGCGACGCAGAGAGGCGGAATGTGCGATGGACGAACAGGACCCGATAGCGGACCAGGTTGGTCGGTCAGTGGCCGAAGCAGCCCGCAGCGGAGCGAGCACCGCCGACACGATCGAGATGCTCCAGCAAGGACTTCGTAGCGCTGAGGGGGCTGGCGAAATGACTCCCGAACGTCGCGCCAAGCTCGATGCGGCCCTCGCATCCTTTAACCAGCATGTGGCGGGCGGCGACAGCGCGGATCTCGGTCAGCAGATCGCAAGTCTCAACGCAATGCAAACTGCCATGAACGATGTGAACGAAGCCCGGCTCGACCCGAGCAACGCAGGGACGCTCGCGTTAGATAGCTACGCAGCGCTTGTACTCGCCAAACTCGAACCGACGTTTCGAAGTCTGTTGCAGACGCAGGAGACCTCGCTACCCAGTGCCGAGTCAGCCGAGCTGATCGATCTCAGCTTCACTCGCCAGCCTCGGCTGCGTAGCGCCTTGTACGCGTCCGTAAGCGACGCTCGAGCACGGACAGTCGAGGCAGAAATGGCTCGCGACTTTGCGGTCGACGTCAACAGATGGCTCCGCCGGCATCACATCACCCTGGCCGAACCGTACTGGCCGACATCGCGGGTGGATCAATGCGCTACCTGCATCTACTACTCAGGAACCCAAACAGTCGCACAACTGGTTTGTGCTGCTGTCGATGACTACCAGATGGGGTTGGACATCTCGTTTGGGTCCGGTTCGGGAACCAGCGCGCTGAACCGCTGGCATGACATCCGTGCCGCTGCGGTATGCGTCTTCGACTTTGTCGACTTCCAGCGGGCATGGCCTACGGCCCGCAAGGTGCCATATGGACAAGCTGCCTACGACCTCGGCATCGCCCTAACGCTCGGCAGGCCGATCGTGGTGATCGGCTCACCCAACGCCTACGTGCCCTTTGACGTCGACGTAGAGGTGACCGAGGTCTCAGGGTCCAATTGGAACGCCCACGACGCCAAGGTTGTGTCGAGCGCAATTGACGCTGCGTACTACCAACCACAGCGTATGGGCGGACAGAGCTCCGTGGCAGAGACCATCTCTGAGATTCGCCAACGTCACCTGGATGAGCCCAATCCGCTGGTCTCTGTTGGCCTGGCACAGCTGCCATCGGATTCGAGCGTGGACACCATTGATGCGACTCGCACGGCCGCCATCATTGAGTCCGCCATGCTCGCGCTTGGCGAAGGCGCACCGGTGCTGCTCCAGCCGTCGTGGGAAGGTCACTACCCTCACGCCCGCAGCTGCTTCCACATCACCGGTTTTGGTATCGAGCGAGCTGAACGCGTTAAGCAACTGGTACGCGAGTCATGCGAACAGCAGGCGTCGCCGCTGATCTATCTCCGTGGCGACGACGCGACCGACGCCAATATCATTCGGTCGATATGGGAAGAGATTTGTCGCGCCAGCCACGTTGTCGTGGACATCTCGGACCTCAATCTAAATGCACTCATTGAACTCGCGATAGCGCACGTGCTCGGACGGCCAGCCCTGATCATCACGCAGGACCCATCAGGGTCACCAACGATTCCGTCACTGGCCAAGGCACGCCGGCTTCGCTACCGATTCGACACCGAAGGTGAGGCCGCTCTTTGGGCGGCACTCTGGCGCTTCTTGGGGGACCGGGCAGCGGTTCCAAACGCATGTGTCGAGGACGGGCCTGAGGGCGTCGTGGACCTGCGTCAACCGGCGCATCAGAATCCCGCTACCTCCAATGCCACGACCTCCGCTGCCGCAACCTCGGCTGTTGGCACCGACGAGAGCAGTGCCACCGCCGCCTCGGCAATCACTATGCCCGAAGAGATCGAATGCGCGATGGCGTCTCGGATTCTGGCGTACATCGAGCAAGTTCTCGATGCGGTGCCGCCGACAGAAGCAGATCAAGCCGCGTTGCAGTACATCCATGCGGTCCCCGGGCTGCTCGAAGGTTTGCACCGATCGGCCCAAGACCAAGACGAACTTGGTCGCGTCGCTCCGCTAATCGATCTGGTGGGGGAGTACTTCTTCTTGGCCGACGACCTGATACCAGATCATCTCGGAGCTTTGGGGCTTGTCGATGACGCCTACGTAGCGCTGCGCTGTATCGAGAAACTAAACGAGTGGACACTTTCGTTCGGCAACCCGCCGCTACTAGAGATCGACTTGGCTGGGGTGAATGGCATTGCGGCCTCGGCGATGGGTGCGGAGATCACCGATCAACTCGATGCGAGCATCGATTGGCAAATAACCAAGGCGAGCATGAAAAACTGGTTCGGTCGGAACAAGGGGAAGGCATTGCTCGGCGGAGTCGCCGCAGCGCTTGCGGTGAGCGCTGTCAGCAATGCGTCGTCCTATGGCGGCGGTTCGAGCTACTCAGAGTGGGACGCCCTTGAAACCCAGATGAACGCAAACTTCGTGTCGTACTAGACGCCTTGTGTCGAAGGCGTCTCATCGCCATCTACCGGCAGGATCAGAATCTCATAGCCACGCTGCTTGGCAGCGGCGACCATATCGGCGGTACCGCCGGGACCGTCGCCACCTGCGCCATTCCATACCGCAAGCAGTACCCGCCGAGCAGTGCTATCGAGTGTGAGTTCGACCCCGCGGTCGAGCATCGAGAGGTTTGCTTGTTGCCAGATCGACGGCCCCGCGGCATCGAGGGTGTAGAGGCCGTCGTGTTCGGCCGCGCGGTCGAACGCTGAAACAAAGCGATCGGTCCAACCACTGCCAGCGCACCCTTGGACAGATCGCTTGACGAACTCATGTGGGGGTAGTGCAAGGTGCATTTCGCAACGAATCGAACGGTCACGACAAGCTTCGTGGAAGAGCAGGTCGGCGCCGTTAGCCCCAGCCGCGATACCCGTGCGGATTGGCGAGCTGCTCATGATGTCGTCGAGCGCAGTTCCGATGGATGCTGCGACACCTGCCTCTGCGGCTGGCGAGAAGCGCGGGGTCGATCGGTCAGATGCGTCGATCCGATGGCCGGTCGCCACGACAACACAAGTCATGGGCCGCTTGCTGGAAAGTCGGCGAATACCGCCGGTACAACGCTGCGGCCTATGCGCCGACCGATCTCGCGTAGCTCATCAATGTTCTCGAGAGCGTCGAGTTTGTGCAACCGCTTCAGCGTATTTGGAGTCGCCATGTCAGCGAGACCTATGTCCGAAAGCCCATGAGCAGTCAGGGCCGCGTCAAACCGAGCGTACGTAAACGCGCGATCGGCGGGCGAGTGCCCGTCTTCTTCTGTCATGAGTGCGCCGAGCTGACGATCAACTGGGCTACCCGCCACGCAATGTCCGATGGCTCGGCATGCCAAGTCTTGTTGATATGCCGCCCCGTTCATGAACGTTTTCGGCAAGTTGGTAGCTGTGTACAGCGCACCCATCCTTTTGGCCGAACGTCCATGAGCGGTATTGGGCGCCGATCCTGTTCCCACAGAAACGAGCAACATCTTGTCGTGTCCTTGCTCCCACTGCAGCCGATACCCGGGTTGGGTCGCTGCGAGGTACAGCTGGAAGGCAGGGTTGTTGTACGGCGTGATTCCTCCATCCACAAAGACGAAATCGCGACTACCCACGGTCACCCGTTCTGCAGGGAAATACAAAGGCGCCGCCGTGGAAGCACGCAGCACCTGCCAGAGCGGAAACAGGTTGTTTGAATCGGGTCGATCGAGTTGGTTGTACTTGGCGGCGGGGTTGTTCGAAAGCGCCCACGGCGAGTCGGTCGTGGCATTGTGCAAGACAACCATGAGAAGCGATTTGAACCCCTGATCACCGAACACGGTGCTCTGACCTAAGCGTCCGGTCAGAAGCGTCTCAAGCTCCTTGCTCGCGTACTTGTAGCGGAAAAGGATGGCGAGCCATTTGTGCATCGATACTCGGGCGAAGATCTTGTCGCCTTCTGTTGTGTAGATGTCCATCAGCTCGTCGATGGTCCATCCTCGTGCAAGACAGCTTGCTATAAGCGCCCCGGTACTTGCCCCAGCAAAGTAGTCAAAGTAGTCGGACAGCACGGCCTCTTCGCCGAGCTCATCTTTCACCATCGTTTCAATAACGCGGAGCACCTCGAGCGTGAGCACACCGCGTATGCCACCGCCATCGAGCGACAACAGACGGCGTTGCCCGTCGACGTTGGGCGGCGGAGGCTGCATCATCACGTTCGGATTCATCGTTGTGTCATCTCCGCGTAGATGTCCTTGCGGCGATGTCCGCAGAACACCACCAGCGTCTGACACTGTCTATCACGCCGTCGCGATCTGAAAGCAGACTGGGGTTGAGTTGGTACGGTAACCGACATGAGTTTTACGGAATTTGAAATGGAGTCGATCACCGGAGATATGGTGAACTTCTCTCAGTACGAGAATCAGGTCAGCCTCGTTGTCAACGTTGCGAGTCGTTGAGGACTCACTCCTCAGTACGCAGGTCTGCGTACGCTTCAAGCTGATCACAACACGCAGGGATTCAATGTGCTGGCGTTTCCCTGTAATCAGTTCGGTGGTCAGGAACCGGGCAGCAACGAGGAAATCCGCGAGTTCGCTTCCTCGCAGTACGACGCCAACTTTCCACTGTTCGCAAAGAGTGACGTAAACGGAGACAATGCGAGCCCGTTATACAACTGGTTGCGTGCAGAACAGCCCGGCGAGGGTGACACGAGCGATATTGGCTGGAACTTTGAGAAGTTCCTGGTTGACCGCACGGGCAGCGTTGTGGCTCGTTGGGCTCCACAAACAACGCCAGAGGAGATCGGCGAGCAGCTGAGCGCTTGGCTTTAGCTGCTTTATCGGTACGCTCGGCATCGACCGCAGCGAGTTTGAGGAGTGCGCAATGGCAACGAAGGCGATTTTGGCGGGCGGTCTACTGATCGTCCTTGGCGTCATTGTCACGATTGCGTCAGATTCGGGCAGCGTCACCTCGCTTATCCCCGCGTTCTTCGGGGTCGTGCTTGCTGGCCTTGGCGTTGCAGGACGAGCGAAGCCTGACCTCAACCACCATTTAATGCATGGTGCCGCCGCACTATCGCTGCTGGCGATCCTTGGAAGTCTGGGCTCGGTGATCGGCCGTGGCAGCACCGGATGGGCCCTGTTCGCACAGCTTGCCACGATCGTCATTACCGTCGGTTTCTTGTACTTCGCAGTGCAGTCCTTCCGTCAGGCTCGTTTGGCACGCGAGACCTGAAGGCGGACTACAGACAGACTTGGCGAGCGATGCGTAAAGCCTCGTTTGCAGGTTTGCGCTGTTGATCGTTTCGCAGAACTGCCCTTCTTCCCGGCGTCTTGGGCAGGGCATGGCTAAATGGCGCCACTCAGTTCTGGAATGGCGACGAGCGCACGAGTTCGGCCATCCTTGTTTGACTGACGAGATCTTGGCTCGCCCAGTCATAGATTGATGCCCCAATGGCGTCGGTCTCGATTGCTGAGCGTATGAAGTCGTCAAGGTCTTCGACACTGGCGAGCGGCTCGTTGGACTCCACATCGACGGCGACGGCGCCAATCCCACCAATGGCATGCACCAAAGCAGTGTCATCGTCAATGTTCACACGGAGCCGCTGCGTCGCATCGGTGTTATACGCGTATCCGCCAGCGAATGGTGAGTCATCGGAGCGGAACGACCAGTAACTCATTGGCATCCATACGTCATAGAGCGGTGCCAGGTCTGTCCACGGAAAGTTCGGCCAGTACTCAGGATTTACAACCTCCATAAGGCTTGGAGGCAACACGATTGCGCCAAGAGCTCGTTCACCGAGATGGTCCCTAAGTTGCTCACTGAGCGCTATCAGTCGCAGGTTCCAATCCTCACGTTGCTCCGGCGTCGGCACGCCCTCAATGTCAACGGCGACGCCGTCGAACTGCTGTCCGTTCTGATCGAAGTCGGCGATAGCGGTGAGACGTGCAAGGTCCTCGTTCGCGTCTTCCCACTTTGGAAGGAACCAACCGATGACCTTCATGTCCAGAGCGTGCGCGTGTTCCAGGAACTCAATGACCAACGGGATCGCCTCGATCGTGCCGTTGCCAACATCGTCGATACGAGATGTCTGAAAGTAGATCGTTGCAACACCCATCTCTGCCATTGTCTTGAGGTCGTCGGGCGTAACTGTGGGCCCATCAGTACCGGCATACGCAGGCGCCCAGTCGAACACGTCGACCCAGGCACCAAGGCCCCGGTACGCGTCCACGCCAGCTCGGCGTGGACGAATGGTCTCAACGATCACCGGTTCGGCTGTCGGGGTTTGGGCAACCGTAGGCAGCGACGCGAAGGGGGGTGCGGCAGTGGGATCCGGCGGCCGAATCTCGCCGCCGGCAGACTCGGTCGCGTCGGGTCGAGCCGCAGACGTCGTGACGATCGAGGCAGAGCAGGCAGTAACGACGAGACCGAGGCTTAGGGCGATCCCCCACACGGCGACCCTGCTCAAGGAAGGGGTATGCCGGCAAGCACCTGGGCGAAACACAGCGACCACGGTACATCTCATGGGCAGCGCTCCCGAGTGGCCATCACGCGATGCCCACCGTGCAATCACCACTGAGGATGGTTTCGTCGTGCTCGCAACGGACGGTCTTACTGACCAATACAGCGACGGTTCCCCTGGTCCTGGCTATGTGATGATGACTCTGGTTCCTGGGCCAGCAGATAAAGACGCCGAACAGCTTGAGCACGCACGCCAGCTGTTCGAGTTCAGCGTGCAACGTGAGATGGCATGGAATGCGCTCGCGACCTGGCCGGACCTGCGAACGCTCATCGCCGACAGCGGACCTATGTCCATCGTCATGCCAGCAACACTCGGCGTATCTCCATTTGTCGCTGACTCAGCACACGGTCCCCATGTAGGCGGTCTCTTTACCAAAACCGAGATCGATGGCATCGACGTCATTCGAGTGACCCACATCCTTCCGGCTGAGCTACTTGCGCTGGAGGCCGGGGGCCAGGAGACCCGCACTGCCCTCGTCGCAGCTCTCGAACAAGCGGGCGTCGGGTGGGCCAGCATCGCCAACCGCGAACCTGTTCAGATTTAGCGAACAGCATGGGTCTTCGCTGAACCCAAACTTGACGTTCGTTTGTCCTTCGCTCGTGAGTCGATACCTGGCTACATTCCGACCGTGGCTGGCTTCTGCCATCCACTAACACAACTCACTCGGAGCATCGCGGACCACGAACGCGTTCACTTCCAGCATGGCGGCGTTGTTCTCGAACAAGACACGATGGCGCACGTTGTAGCCGCCCTCCCATCTCCTTCTAGCTCTGGTCAATGAACGAGAAACCGCAAGCGGGACATACGCCGTCGTCGACTGCACGGGTGACGCCCTGATTTGCAGCGATATCTAGAACAACTGAGCAGCCACGTATGTCACCCAAAACCTGACGCAGTGGATCCTGATGCGGATGACTTGGGCCTGCGGCTCCGCCGATAGTGCATCAACGTGCGACGCGGTCCGACTCGACGGCTAGGCACCGAGCTAGAGCGCGTGGTCGGGGGAGGGACATCGCACACACCATCGGGTTACGGTTACTTCGATGGCGCTCGATGGCAGGACTTCCAGGTTGCCATGGGGCGCAGAATCGCGCCCGTTGCTCCTCGCTCCGATGCAAGGCATAACGAATCGCGGCCTGCGTGAGGTCTTCGGCGCGACCGTCGTGCCTGATGCTGTGTTCACAGAGTTCGTTCGGGTACGGCCTGGTTCGCAAACCCCGGTCACCAACGCGGACTTTATCGAAGCCGCAACAGCGATTCCAGGAATTCCCTTGGTTGTGCAGGTGATCGGCAGCGCGGAAGAAGGTGTCGTGCAAGCCACACGAGAACTTGTGTCGCGAGGCGTGGAGCACATCAATGTGAATATGGGTTGTCCTTGGGGCCGCATGACGTCGGTGCTTGCTGGGGGAGGCATGTTCCGTGCCCCCGAGACGGTGGAACCAATGTTGCGTGAGCTTCGTCAGATCGTGCCTAGTTCGCTATCGGTGAAGACGCGTTCTGGAATCAACGACGAACGCCAGATCTTCGATGTGATCCCAGCTTTCGAAGCTGCCGAAATCGATTTCCTTATCGTGCACTCGCGCACGGTTCAGCAGAAGTTCACCGGTGTTGCCAATCACAATCTCACCCGAGAAGTCGTCGAACGATGTGGCGTTCCCGTGATCGCCAACGGGGACGTAACGACAGTTGATAGCGCGACCGACGTCATGGAGCAAACAGGTGCGGCGGGGCTCATGCTCGGTCGAGGGGCCATTGCGGACCCGTGGCTGTTCAATCGTATTCGTGGCACCGCCCCTGACCGGCCCGGGGGTCCAGACCGGCGCCGTGAGTTGGCCCGATACTTGTTGTTACTGCTGGCCTCCTACGAGACGATCTTCTACGGCGACGCGCAGATCTTGGCCAAGTTAAAGAGTGTCATAGCGTTGATCCCGGACCCCGATCAACGCCGATGGTGCAAGTCGCTCAAGAAGCAGAAGCGAGTACTTAGTCTTAGGAGCCTGCTGAACGACTCACTAGGTGAGGACTACTGAGCGTCTGGTCGCTACTTGTCGCGTTCAACTGCGCTCATGATCATGCCCCTGGCCTCGGCGCTATCGCCCCAGTGATCGATCCGGGCCCACTTGTCGGGTTCAAGATCCTTGTAGTGCTGGAAGAAGTGCTGAATCTGTTGTCGGGTGATCTCGGGCAGTTGGTCGTACTCCCTGATGCCGTCGTAGCGGCGGCTGACATGCGAACTCGGGACCGCTAGAATTTTCTCGTCGTTGCCTGCCTCGTCCTCCATTACGAGCACGCCAATTGGACGGCAGTTGATCACCGCTCCGGGCACGATTACTCGGGTGTTGCAAACCAGCACGTCGATTGCATCTCCATCTTCTGAGAGTGTGTGAGGAATGAACCCGTAGTTGCCGGGATAGCGCATTGGCGTGTAGAGGAAACGATCAACAAACAGCGTGCCCGATGACTTGTCCAGTTCGTACTTGATCGGCTCACCACCAACGGGTACCTCAATGACAACGTTGACGTCATCAGGCGGGTTGGTTCCTATTGGTATGTGTTCGATGCGCACGAGGCAACGCTACACGCAGCGTGCTAGCGCACGCTCAGCACTGATGGCTTCAAGACGACCATCAATTTCGACGGCTGAACCCGTTGTGGTCTGTGCGCCATCGCCAGCCTTTCAGGCAATGAGGCCGACAAGGCTGGCGCCGATGGCGACCATTGCCTGGAGGGGCCATGCGGACAACATTCACCGGTGGACGGTCTGCCCCCGGGAGGGACTGTCGCATGGTGATCGCCTCGCCGTTTGGACACCAAGAGACGGTCGGTGTCGTCAAGGAAGAACAACCGGTCCAAATCGTCCTGCGAAAAAGGACCGTCATACCGTCCAAAACCTGCAGCATCCTCATCGCTCAGGAACTCAACAGGCATGAACAGCCACGCTCGGACACCCGAGCTAACGCCCGCTCACCTCAATCAATCGAACGCCACTGAGCCCTTACCGCTGGATCCTGTTCCATTGTTCCCCGAACCCCGCGAGTAGCTCACGGTGTACGCATCGGGCGCGCCGCCCTTCGAGGTTTGAGCACTACCCGGTGACCAGTGGATCCAGCCAATGGTGCTGTAGTCGTGGCAACAGGTTCCAGAGCCGTTTGAGGTTTCTACACATGCGGCGGATGAAGCTTTTGGCGAGGTGTCACTTGTGGGCTCACCGGGCTTCGCTTTTGGCCCTGCCTTCGGTGGTGAACGAGCGAGCTCCGACGGTCACATCTCTGACCGAATGACGCTTGGGCTCAGCGTACGACGACGACTGGGCACGGCGCGTTGTCGATGAGGTAGCGGCCGACGGATGGGTCGAGTAGACGTTGCCAGACTGTTTTGTCTTGGGAGCCAATGACGAGTGCGTCGACTTGGTGTTTGGTCGCGAGCCGACATAGTGCGTGACCGGCTCGGCCGACTTCGGTGGCAACCTCGGCGGTACCGGGTAAACCCTGAGCAGCATCTGCTGCGCGTTGCTTTGCGGCATCTGTTGCGAGATCGAATTCTTCGACGAGATGGCCTGCCGACATTGTCGAGCCACCAGCAAAAGTTGCGCTGTAAAAGTACGGGATGCGCTCGCTGATTGCAGCAATGACATACTCGGCGTTAGTCCCGAAGAAGGAGAACGCCGTCGCCACTGCATCGCGCGATTCGGGCGAGTCGTCGACGCCGATGAGCACCTTCATGATCGATCACGTCCTTGATATCGCTGAAGGAGTTTGGTGACTGTTGTGGATTGTTTCATCAATATGGTCCTTTCGGGTGAGAGGGAAGCTGTCAGCAGCTCTTCGCTGACTCAGATGGATTGCGCCAGGCTTGCCAACATGATCAAGATCGATCGACTCCAACACTGAGGTCTCGGCTTCTGACGCGCCCGGGCCGTAACCAAGGGTCAGCGCACCAGGCTTGTCACATGCAGGGCACGGGCCCCAAACAACAATGTTCATGTCGGCGGAGTCGCTTACGCCTTCGAGCCGTCGAAAGCCATGTGCATCCAGCGCAGCCACCGGCCGTCCACTCTCGCAGTTGGTGCAACGTACGTTCCCGACTTCTTGAGCAATGAGGTGTCCGAAGTAGCCGTTCGCTTTGAGCGACTCAAGTACCTCAAGCAAGGTTGTTGCGACACCGGCCGGACTGTTGGAGTCCATGTTGTCTCCTCATCTTGAGCTTGTTGTTGTCGTCACGATTGACGCTCTCCCTGGGGTTCTACCCACAACAACTCAACTTCAAACACAAGGTCTGGTACGCAAGTTGGCGCAGTCCCGCCCGCTTGGCATGTGCTTGCAGGTTCCGGCCGGTCAAAGCATTCACTGTGTGCTGCACGATGCCGGCTGGTCGAGAATTGAACGAGCGCCATTGTGCGGCGACAGTCGACGACCAATGATTTGGTCTCACGCCCGATCTACGAGACGCCTTCGACCGGACTTGCAAGCGGGCTCCTCACCGCTGCCCTACTCTTGGATAAGGGCTTGCCGAACTCATCAGGTACGAGATTCGCTAGCTGACAGAGATCCAATATGTTACTAAGGAGGTGACTGACGGGTGGCGATCATCGGATGGATTGCGTTCGTGACGGCCGCACTTCTGGTCGTCGCTGCCATCATCATCCGGCAGCTGCGAAACACCGGCAACGCCGTGGCGGCTACCGACCTCGAGTACATCAAGTCCGGGCTCGACGACGAGCCGTGCGTGGGTCTCGAAGCCAGCACAGAGCACGATCCTCCAACAGGTCGCTCGACCTCATTGTTGAAACCTTCGTCCTCGATGGAGGGCACGCACGGATGTGCCCCGACTGCGCCTGCGAGCTCTGCGGCACCCAAGCCGGCCGGCTTGTCCAGCAACACCGACCAGAGTGCCGGACCGCTGGCCAGCCAGATCGGCGAGCCGCAACTAGCCGCGCTATTCGATTCGATCAACGAACATTGCGGGCCAGCAATCGCGTCAAGAATCTGGCTAGAAGTATTCGGCGCCCATGACGCAACCGCACCAACGTGAGTTGCTAGTACACAGGAACCAGCGAGGCCCGCCACGCTCGCCGTGGGTGTCGGCATGCGCAACCGAGATGGGGTTTGAGGACATCGATGCAAGATCCTGCACAGAACTTCCCTGGCTCGCCCATGGCGTCGATCGTGGTCGTGCTGACCGCACACACTCGGCACAGGCATCAATACGTGCAGCAACGAGCGCTCCCATGCCTTACCAGTTGGGCTTGGGCGGGAGAGAACCTTGGCCGTCGTCGTGCGAATATCGGCACAGTCGAGACAGGACCTGATGCAACGGCCCATCACCATTGCATCGCTTCCAATATCGGAGTCGGCGCAAGCCGAGCATGCAAGCGCACACTATCGCAGCCTTGATTGCGCCATAGAGTTCGGCGAAGACGAACGTGTCCTTGTCCACTGATCGGCGAGGGCCATGATGGACCTTCTGGTTTGGGTTGGTGACGCCTACGTCCTACCCATCCCGCCAACCACCCAATGTTGAAAAGCGGCTCGATAGCAGGGCGGGTCAGTGAAGACCACCGCGAGGGACACCACCGTATTTCATGCGTGTGTCGCTCATAGCTGCCGCACGCAGCTCGTCGTCTCGGATACTGGCATCGACGACCTCACCTGCAAACAGTGTGTGCGTGCCGAAGTCGATAGCCTGACGGACCTCGCAGTCGACCCAAGCAATCGCCTCGTCGAAGATTGGAGCACCGGTAGAAGCCTCCGAGACCGGTCGGCTGTTGAGACTCTGGCCGTCGTAATCAGCGGGTTTCGAGAACTTCACGAAGACTCGAGTGTCATCGGCGTCCCACAAGTTCAGCGTGAAACTTCCGCCATCGGAGGTGAGTCGGTGGGTGACCGCAGTGTTGTCGACACCGATGCCAATAAGGACCGGCTTCATGGACAACTGGGTGATCCAGCTCGTTGTCATTGCATTGCGCTCGTCACCGGCACGAGATCCAACCAATGCCAACGCATTGGGGATCTTCCAGCAGAAGCGGTTGATGAGTTCGTTGTCAATGGCCATGGTTCGGGCCTACCCGCAAGGCGTGCACGTCAAACAACGACTTGGATCTCTACGGTCAGCCTCTGGCTGGAGGCGAACCATTCTTGAGATGCGAATGACCTCAGCCGCCGGACGCCGTCTGTCATATCAGACGTCAATGCGCAGTGCGGCTGTGTCGTCGTCGGGTCCACGGGATCCCGTCGAGGGGATGATGTGCACCCGCGTGCCGGTTAAAATTGCGGTGCGGATTGCGGCGTCCACCAAACGGGCCGACGTGGTGCAGGCCGGTCCGGCTTCGAGCGCCAGATCCTCGGCTCGGCCGCCAATCCAGGCTCGCCGTTCGTCCTTGATGTCATTATGGATGAGGAGCACCTCGGTGTTGCGCCGGCGAAGCGCCTCGAAAGTGTCCGCGACACCGTCAACAGCTCCGCCGTGGGTCGCCATGAACCGTAGCTCTCGTAGGAAGCCAACGGTTTGGCGTGCCGCAGTGTCGCTGACCTGTCGAACCGCTGCATCAGCAAGCTCGATCGCATCGCCTGCGTCTTCTTCTGCGACAACGCGGCAGAGCGCGGGCACTGCGAGGCTGAGGTCTTCGGCGAGTCTTCGGGCAAGGAACGCAGGACCTGAAACCACGACGAGTTCTGCGCTGATCAGGTCGACAGCGTTGGTTATGGGCTCGATGACGGTCGCTAGGTCGCCGTCGCGTGTGACCAGCTCGGTGAACCGTTTGGCTCCAAAGGCAACCAGGTCGCAGCCCTTTTCGTCCACAGTGATCACTAGGTGGGGCACCCGACGTTGCACCCACTCGAGCAGAGGAGCGATGTACGGCAGCGCATCGACGAACACAAAATCGCTGAGCGGCGGCTCGAGACCGTATTCGACCAGTGTCTCGCTCGACGGCGACGCGATTACGGCGATTGCTCCAACGTCTTCGGGATGCGTGGTTTCGACGATGGCCTTGCGAGCTGCATCAACCATCTCCACCGTGGCCGTTGAATTCTGCAGCTGGCGTTCGACCAGGCTCCAGCGATCGCTGGTGGCCGGCTCGATCAGATCGAAGTAGATCGTGGCAAACGGTCCTGGTGAGCTATAGAGGATCCGCAGTGCCTCGGTACTCGGGGTCAGACGAGGCGATGGCGACACATCAGCCGTGTGTGCACTTGTTGCGCTCGGGGCGGGATGAGATGTAGCCCTGGTTGACTTCGTCATGTGAGGTCCTTTCAGACACGGTTACCGGCGTTCTACCCCAGCATCGCATAGAACAAACATGAGACTCATGTCGTGGGGTGGGTGCAGCGATCGCTCCACTGGTTGGCTAGGAGTCCATGAGTCGCAACAGGCCGTACTTGTCGACTCCAAGCAGGTCGGACTGTTTAGTTACATCGGCAAGGATGGTGAGTTGCTGATCGATTGGTTCGGTCGGGCCGGGGAGGTCACGTCTGGTGGTTTCTTCTTTGAGGCTTAGCAGGGTGCGGGCCATGGTGAAGATGACTGATTTGTCGGTCCTTGCGTAGGTGCAGAGCGGTTCGACGATCGAGATGAGGCCGTCGTCATAAGTGAGGTGGCGCCGGATCAGGGTGCGGTGGACATCGGTTTGCCTGCCGTCGGCTTGGGGTTGTTCCCACAGGGCAAATAGTGTAACGCCGAGGTGGGCGCTACTACATCGTTTGCGGTGTTGGGTCGTTGACGCCAGGCGAGTGCGCACGCAGGGTCACGGTGCGAGCCCGAACGGAGCGACACTACTGCGAGCGGTATGACGAGCAGGCGGTGTCGAGCGGCGTCTGCGAGTTGTCGGAGTCGAATCAGGGTGACGGCTCGCTCTTTCTGAGGTGTGCCGGGTGCGCTCGTGAGACCACGGAGCTGCACGGTCGGGGTGACTACGTTTGCTGTTTGATTCCGCCGCCGGGGGTGACGTCGGCGTCATTTTGTAGTGCGGCTTTGAAGCTTGGCGTTGCTTGGAGCGCAATGATGTCGGCTGGCATTTCGATCTCGGCTGCTTCTAGTGCTTCTTTGACTGTTTTGATGGCTTCGTCAAGAGTGACCCTGGCGTCGTGCTGGTGGGGTCCGCACCAGAATCGGGCTTCGATGTTAACGGTCGATACGCCTAGCTCGGTCACGAGCGCTTCTGGGGCGGGGCTACCCTCGATGCCTGCGACGGTTCGGAGCGCTTCGACGATTACCTTGCATGCGTGGCGTGCGTCATTCTCGAACGCTATTCCGGCAACGAACGCAATCCGGCGATCGTCGAAGTGGGTTTGTACCCTGATCACGTTTTTATAGACGTCGCGATTGGGGATGACTACGAGTTGGCCGTCAAACGTTTTAATTCGAGTTTCTCGGATGGTGATTGCTTCGACCGTGCCTTGCTGGTTTTGGACCTCGATTTGGTCGCCAGATTCAAAGGGTTGACGTATGAGCAAGAGCACGCCAGAGAGTGTGTTTTCGAGGATGTCTTGAAATGCGAATCCGATGGCAACGGAGAAGAAGCCGAGTCCGGCGAGCAGGTCGACAGGTTTGACCGAAGGGAACGCTGCTGCGGTCGCGGCGAGTGCGAAGGCGGTGAAGACGAACCAGCCTGCGAGTTTGGACATTACTCTGGCGAAGCTCGCGGTCTGATTGCGTGCAAATAGGCGTTGTAGGGCCCATCGAATGATCCGTGAGAGGACGTAGCCGATAAGGGTGATGACGATTGCGACGCCAATGCGTGGGATTGCCTCAAGAAAACTCTCGGCCATGTTCTGTGCACTGTCTTTGATCTCCTCAGTCGGAGCGTCAAAGGGTTGTGGTTCATCAGTCTGGAAGACGACCGCTATAGGGAGCCTCGCAATGCTCTGGACCAACATGAGTACCGTTTTAGTTTGCTGGTGAGGCCAACAAGTGCGATGGTCGCCTATGTTGCTGTGTTCTGAGCGGTGCCGCCAACGGCTCGTTGCCCAAACTCTGCGCGCGGCAGTTTGAGCTGTTCACGTAGAGCGACCATTAGGTCTTTGCCATTCGACAAGCGTCCAACCGTGTAGTTCCTCCAACCACATGTTGACGCGACGATTGGCATAGTCCAAGCGAAGGTAGCGCAGCTGGAGCGAGTCATACACCGGCCCGGGTAAGGGCCCAATTCGGGAAGCCTGCGATCGGTCGACTATCCGCCCAAGAGGGCACTTCCTGTTGAATCGACCGCGACGATCTGGGTGGTGCGTCCGGCGAGTCCGCACGGTCATCTCGGCAGGGGTGGTTAAACAGCGCGCATGTACGACCGCCGGTTCACTGTCGGATCCCACGGGCTCGTTCTGCGAGCCATTCATCCACGAAGTTTCACATTATATGCTCGACCGGACAGACCATGCCTCGGTGTTGTCATATGAGACGCCTGATGCTGGAAGAACTGCTATCCATCGGCCTGTCCGATACGTGAAACTGCTTCCGTTTCCCGGATCAACTCGGCCTGAGGTGAGGGTAGTAACACGTCGCCGTCAGTTGCGGCTGGTGATCTTGTCGAGGATCGCTTGGCGGTTGCGCCACAGGATAGATGCTGCGGTTGATGCGATAGAGGAAATGATAATGCGCTTCATTGGTGGTCCTTTTCGATGGCTTCGGTGTCTTGACCGCGGACGCTGTGGGTGGGCTGACGAACGCCGGTGAGCAGGGCTGGCTCGAGCGGTCCATCACCGTGTAAGACGCTGATATCGCCTGTTGCTTCGAGCACGACTGCGAGGACTTGCTCGAAGTTGGTGACGTTGGCTTCTCGGAGTTTGGCAATGATGTCTTCTTCTGTGACCCGGCTGCTTCTGAGGTTGGCCGGTATGAATTGACCGTCGTGCATCAACAGTATGGGAGCGTTATCCACGACGCTTTGGAAGGGTGCGTGGAGCCGAAGGGTCGAAATGACCCATTGAGCAGCGAGCAACGTTGCGAAGGCGAGGCCGCCTTGCTCGATGGGGGTCGAGGTGGCTGCGACTGCGGCCACTATGGATCCAAGAGCGATGGTGACAACGAAGTCAAAGCTCGACATTTTGGACAGTGACCGCAGGCCGATGATTCGAATGATCCCTATAGCGGCTGCGAGCACGATGATGCTGCTGAGCACGACGGTGAGGAGTTCTTGCCACGGCGTGTCGAACCAGCTCTCAGGCATTTAGGCACTTGGGCTTTCGTGTGGTTGGTGCGGTGGTCCAGCGATGGGGTCTCGCGGGCGTCATTGTTGGCGGTGGGTAGTGGTGAGTGACCGGATTGTGTCCGCTTGGTCACCGGAGACGTCGGGCCCGTAGGGCAGGACTAGCAGACCCTTTACCTTGTTTGGGCCCGTGACGGCGAGCAGCATTGCTAGATCGTCTGGGTTGCTCATGCCCTCGAAACGCAGGAGCTCATCGACGGTCACCTGATCTGGTGTCCAGTCATGGCTGTCGCCAACGACATGTCCTTGGTCGTCAATGGCCAGGTTTGCGGTGTAGCCGTCGAGCTGGAGCCGACGGGTCTGTTGGCTTTGAGTGTCCATGTGGTCCACGGGATTGTTGAGCCTCTCTGCGCTTTTGGTCGGCCGGATGATTCCGTGACAGTTTAGGCGTCTGCGATGTCGACGTCGAGACCGGCTTGGTCGGAGCGACGCTGGGCCTGGTCTTTGATTCTGTCGAGAGCGCCTTCTTCGAGCGGCGTTGATTTCTGAGGTGGCTTCGGGGGCTCGCTCTAGGCTCCGCCTTCAGTAGGAACGCAGTCCGGTCACGCCGGCGCCGCCGACTGCAACGACGGGCAATCTTACCACGATGGCGAGCATGGTTTAGAAGAGGCCGGAAATGATCTCAGGGCTATTTGAGATGGTTGACGGCCGCGGTGTGAGCGTCAGTAGGGCAGTAGTTGCTGAGTGGGGGTGTGGTACCGGCGGTTCCGGATGGCGGTTCCAGATCGACGCCGGTATCACAGTTTCTGAGCCATGGGGGGAGGGCTCAGGCGGTGGTGACGTCGCCGTCTACTTCAACGCGTTCCTTGCGGATCGTTTCGGCAACAACCTTGTCGTCGACAACGATGTCGGTTTCGATGCTGACAGTTTCTTTCGCCACGACGTTCTTATCGACGACGATTTGTTCTTCCGCGAGGACGATTTCTTCGACCGTGTCATCACCAATGACAGCGGCGCCGGTTGCGGCGGTGCGCACGATGCGCGCGACTTGACGCTTAACGGGGACCGTCACTTCGACGTCTTCGGTCACCACGTATTTATGGAGTCGTACCCGGCCGGCCTCTCGGGCGACTTTGTCGATCTTGAGTTGCTCCTCA
>Ga0209828_1000364_pt1 | contig 44536 bp, 37 predicted proteins | sample MaitaG_FD_187429 | JGI IMG/M metagenome (GOLD analysis project Ga0209828, IMG submission 187429) | Marine algal microbial communities from Maine, USA - Maine_Asex2 metaG (SPAdes) (version 2) | ecosystem: Host-associated > Algae > Red algae > Unclassified | place: Maine, USA | collected 2015-01-05
GCTTGTTTCTTGTTAGGTACTATGGCTTCTGCTAACTTTTGCTTTATGCCATTTAATAACTTAGTAGATCTCCCTCGGCCTGTGCTTAACTCAATTCTGTATCTTTCCAACGTTTGCAGTTCCGCCCGGTAGCGTACATTTTACTGTGTCTAAAAAAAGGTTTTCAACTGTTCACATTTACCCTCCGAATATTTTATCGCTCATTTTTTTCATACTGAAACCTAAAGTTATGAATTTTATAATTATACCTGTTATTATTTTTATCAATTGCTACTGATGAAAGCAAAGTTAATACTGCTTCATAGTTTGGCATTGAATTTCTTATTTTAATTGTTTTCCTAAAATCTTTGGTTATCGTTTTTTTACTAAGGGTTGGGTATTCTACTTTCGACAGTCTATGGCCATTTTAATTAAGAATTTTCTGGCTACAATTCGAAATTAATTGTTAGTGCCCTAAAACAAAAAAACCAGCCCCGGGCGGGGCTGGACTGGGTTATATTCTTAACCCAAAACCTACTCACTATGAAAAAACATTATTTAATGGAATTAACCATTCTTATTATTAACGCTCGTTGTTCTATAAAAGTTTCATTATTTAAAAATAAATTTCGTTTTTAGTGTATACTTTTCGTTTTTTGCAGTCAAAAAATAAATACCAGATTTAAAATCACCTCTAAACAAACTATAAAAAGAACTTTCAGATATATCTTCGTAAACGAGTTTACCTAACATATCTACTACCTGTATTTCAAAAAGCGTGCCAAACCCCTTAAAATCTATATTTATTTGGTTATTTGAAGGGTTTGGGTACGCATTAAGGCTTTCAACAGAAAAGAGCTCTTCTGCGCTAGTAATGTTACAATTCAATAAATTGTATACAAAATTAGACGATCGTTCCACTATAGTAGACATTTTTCCATCTTCAAAAGACCAAGGCGTGTGTCCTTCACCTTCTAATACAACTAATTCGCTTTGCAAACCAATGTCATTAGCCACTTCGTGTATAATTGAACTTCCACACATTTCCATTAGCAAATTACCTAAATTTCCCCAAAAAATGCTGTTACAATCAAAAGGAACTACATCATCTATATCTCCATGAGCACTAAATATTGGTGGCTTGGTGTTATTACTAATTACCCATTTTCTATAAATAGCACCAGCTAAATTAACAACTCCGTTTACTTCAGTACTGTAACCAAAATTTCCGGCATTACCTTCTAAGCCACCATTTGCCACAATAATACTATCCATATAAGCGGGTAAATCATCTTCTTCATCAATATAAGCCAAGTTGTTCATTAAAACTGCTCCGGCAGAATTACCGCCTACAAAAATCTGCTCTGCATCAATATTAAATTGATTACCATTTTCTTCAGCATCTTTTCTAAACCATCTTATAGCAGCTTTACCATCGCCAATTGCCTGCATTACAGTTTCTACCATTATTAAACTATCAACTAAGTTTAATGAGCTGGTTAAGGTGTATTGAATACTGGCAACTACATAACCGCGTTTGGCAAACTCGTTTCCTAAGCGCACCATTGTTGGGTTAGCTTTACTACCTGCATAAAAAGAGCCACCGTGTGCCAAAATTATTAAAGGTTTTAGGCCGGTAAAGTCATCATCGGCTGCGGTATATACATCCATTTTAAAACCAGTAACATCGCTATATTGTAAAGTATCTACAATAATATTTTCAAAAATTGGGCTTTCGTACCTGTCTTCGCATTGCCCAAGTATTTCAATACTACAAAGCAGCATCGAAAAAATAAAAAGATAATATTTTTTCATACATTTAATTTTTTGTAAAGGTAAGATTTATTTGAAAACTCAAATTTTAAAAATTATATGAACAAATGGCTATCTGGTTTTACTGGTTTATTTTTCCCTACAATTTGCCCAGCTTGTAAGTTTAGAATGTCAGATGAAATTTTGCTTTGTTTAAAATGCGAAAGTCATTTACCAGAAACCAATTTTCATTTAAATATGGATAACCCAGTTGCTAAAACCTTTTGGGGTAGAGTGCCTGTTAAAGCTGCTACTGCCTTGTATTATTACAACAAAGGTTCAAAAGTGCAAAATCTTATTCATCAAATTAAATATAAAGGCAACCAAAAATTAGGTGTATTTGCAGGTAAAAAGTTAGGAAATATTTTAAATAATAGTGAACACTTTAAAAATATTGATCTTATTATTCCGGTGCCCTTGCATCCTAAAAAATTAAAAATACGTGGCTTTAACCAAAGCACCTGTATAGCAAACGGTATTTCGGCAGCAATTGATAAACCAGTAGTAGAATTGGCAGTTAGCAGAGTTAGCTTTACCAATACACAAACTAGAAAAAACCGAACCGACCGCTGGCAAAACGTAAAAGATGTTTTTGAAGTAACTGATAACGAAATTTTAAAAGGTAAAAATATTTTAGTGGTAGATGACGTTATAACCACCGGTGCAACTTTAGAGGCATTATTATACAAAATACAGCAACAAACCAATGCTCAATTTTATGTAGCAAGTTTAGCGTATGCTGGGCTTTTATAATGATATTTGCTTTCTTTGCAGCTCAATAAAAATATACAATTCCAAAAAATTTGACATACTTAAAATATTTGCTGTTTATCTCTGGTATTATTGCCCTAATGCATAGTTGTAATATTGAAGAAAACATTTCTAATGATCCTTCTTTATTGTTAGAATTTCATAATGATGCAGTTGATGATTCGCACGGCCTTATTGATACACTTTTATTTGACACCTTGTTAGTCAACTTTGGTTCGGTTACCAAATTTTTTAAAGCAGTAAACCCACACAATGTTGCTGTAAAGGTATCCTCAATAGAGTTGATTGGCGGTGAGGCTTCAAAATTTAGGCTAAATATTGATGGCGTTACAACCACAGCTGCTACCGATATTTTAATTGAACCAAACGATAGCATTTATGTTTTTGCAGAAGTAACTATTGATCCGACAGATGTAAGCAACCCTTTTATTGTAAGCGATTCGGTGCGATTTAATTTAAACGGAAATGATCAATTTGTAAAACTGTTGGCTTACGGGCAAAATGCACATTTTTTAGCTGGCGATACTTTAACCAACACAACCACTTGGACAGATGACAAACCTTACGTAATTATAGGTTATCTTTTAATTGATTCGCTTCAAACCCTAAACATTATGGAAGGCGTAAACGTGCATCTATATAATGGCGCATCAATAATAGGCAAGGGAAACCTTAACGTTTTTGGTACGCCAGATAGCATTGTTAATTTTAGCGGTACACGCTTAGAGTATGATTACCAAACTTTACCAGGCCAATGGGGCGGTATTTTTTTGGGTAGAAGCACCACCAACCAAATTGAATATGCCGAAATAAGAAATGCTGTAGTAGGTATAGCAGCTGGTTTAGATTTAAATGAAGAAGGCTCAGAACTACCTTTTGAAGAATATAGTTTTGACAACATTACTAATTTAACTATTAATAATACTACGGTTAAAGGTTCTTTTGGGCCAAACCTGTTTAGTGTGTTGGCCAATGTAACGGCTACTAATTGCTTGTTTTACGATGCCAATCAATGTATTTCGTTAAATTGGGGAGGTACACAACAGTTTACACATTGCAACCTTATGGCAAATGGTACTCGCTATAACCAACACAACCAACCTTTATTATATTTAAGCAATGCATATGCAGCAAACAATGCTGCCGGCGACTCAACCTTTGTTTATGTAGGCACTATGAATGCTAACTTTACTAATTGTATTGTAAATGGCAGCTTAGATCAAGAAATAACCTACGATGCCATTGAAGGCTATGAAGAAGATTTAATGTACCTTTTTGAAAATTGTATTTTAAATAATGACACGATTAGCTCAAATGTTGATCGCAAAATAAATTGCCTTTTTGATGCCGAACTAATGTTTGTTGAACCTTTTGATGCACAAAAAAAAGATTTTAACTTAGAAGAAGGTTCTGCTGCAATAAATAATGGCATTGCTACCGATGTAATGATTGACAAAAGCGGAAAAATGCGTACAGATGGTGAGCCAGATATTGGTTGTTACGAATTTATTCCTTAAATTTCTGCTGTATAAAAAATGATAAAATTTTTAAAGCAGCTTTATTACTCTTTTCCAGCTCAACTGCTTATCCATCAATTAAAAAACGATCACTTAACTTTGTTTATTTGGTTGTATTTTTTTGGTATGATAGGAGGCGTACTAGGTGTTCATTACGGCACTCAATATGTTTTTTTAGATCCCGAATATCTCGGCCAGGTTAATTTTTTATCTTTTTTTTGGATAGGGCTTTCTCTTGGTATTTTTATTATTACCTACAACATTACATGTTACATTACCAGCAGCAGAAGTTTCCCTTTTCTCGCATCTTTCGAAACACCATTTTTGCATTTTAGTATTAACAACTTTATTATACCCTTGGCTTTTGTGCTTTTTTACAGCATATTAATTATTCGGTTTCAGTTTGTTTACGAGTTAAAAATTGCGGGTATTATATTTTTTAGGTTAGCTGGTATGCTATGTGGAGTATTAATTATATTTCTATTAACAGCATTGTACTTTCATTTAACCAACACTACCCTACTAAGCATTTTAAAAAATAGAAGGCTGGATGAAAAATACACCATGACCCAGCCCAACCAATGGAGCAGCTTAACCGAATACGAACCCATCAGAAAGGTGAAATTTTTCCTATCAAAAAAATTAAAAGTTAGAATAGTTCGTGATGTTTCGCATTACGATAAAAATTTACTACTAAACGTTTTTCAAAAACAACATAAAAATGCACTATTTATACAATTAGGCTTATTGGCATTATTAGCCTTTCTCGGTTTTTTTATTGATTTTCCTGTAATGCAGTTTCCGGCAGGCGCCAGTATTTTTTTATTATGCTCTATGATTGTTGTTGTTTTAGGCGCAGCCAGTTATTGGTTAGGTACCTGGCGAGTTACTTTGTTTTTGGTTATTATTGTTATTGCCAATTTTTTAACCGGTTACGATTTTTTTTCACATAAAAACGAAGCCTTTGGCATTAACTACAATATTAAACCCGCAGTATACAATAATGAAACCATTGAAGATTTAAGTAACACAAGGGCAGTTGAACAATCTAAAAACAACAGCATAAACATATTAAACAATTGGAAAGCGAAAACAGGCCTGGCAAAACCCAACTTAGTAATAACCAACTGTAGTGGCGGCGGTATTAGTGCCGGTTTTTGGGCTATGTTGGTATTGCAACATTTAGATAGCCTAAGCAATGGTAAATTTATGCAACATACTGCTTTAATGACAGGCGCTTCGGGTGGCATTTATGGTACTGCTTATTATCGAGATTTGTACCTTCAAAACCTAAGCAACAAAGCTATAAATTATAACGATAAAAACTATGCTGTAGATGTAGTCGCCGATTTTTTAAATCCCGTAATTTTCACCTTTGTTGTAAACGATATTTTTTTACCCTTTCAACGCTATCAAGTTGGTAAACACTATTACATTAAAGATAGAGCTTATGCCTTTGAACAAAAATTTAACCGCTTAACCGATTTTTGTTTAAACAAACCTTTGAGTAGTTATCACGATGCCGAAAAAAATGCAGACATACCAATGATGATGATGGCTGCAACCATTATGAATGACAAACGAAGAATGTTGTTTGCTGCACAACCCGTAAATTACCTTACCTGCATGCCAACCAATAAAAAAATAGAAGCCGCCGAAATTGACGCTATAGATTTTAACGCCTTATTTAAAAACCACGATGGAGACAAATTATTAACCACCTCTGCTATTAGAATGAATGGCACTTTCCCACTTATTTTTCCAAGTGTATTTTTACCCACCGAGCCTGTTACCGAAATTATGGATGCCGGCTTGTTAGATAATAATGGCTTTGAAATAACTTACCGTTTTTTATATCGTTTAAAAGATTGGTTATTAGAAAACGTAAACGAAATAATAGTTGTAGACATTAGGTCTTACCCAAAAATTGACCCAATAGAAGATCATAAAATAAAACGATTGTTACAAAAAGCTTCCACTCCATTTTCTGTGTACGATAAATGGGGGCTTACGCAAGATTATGAACACGATAATATTGCTGCCTTAACCAATGAAATATTAAACAATAAATTAAGAGTAATTATATTAGATTATCAACCAAATAAAGAAGATGCTAAAGTTAGCATGAGCCTGCATTTAACCGAAAAAGAAAAGGTAGCCATAAAAGGCAGTTTAAACCGCCCGGCAATAATGCGCAAATTTGAGCAGATAAAAAAGCTGTTGGAGGAATCCAATTAATTTTAGATTCTCGTAAACTGTTCATTCTTTTCAAAATAAATTAAAACTTAAACAAAAATACCCGTGCCACCACTAATTAGCTAAATTTTAAATGATGCCACAAGCAATACCAACAGGTTATTTCTCAACTTTTATGGAACTAATTTATAATTATTTATATTGTTATTTGTTTGGACAATTTACTTTTAGAATACTCTTGCCACGACTCGTTAGCCAAACAAACAGTTGTGGTACGAGTACCGCCAAATTAGTATTTGTTTGAGTTATTATTTAAACATTTTGCGGACTAAATAATTTTTTTAAATCCATAATAAAACATCTAAAAAAAGTGGAACAAGCATACTTAACAGATAAAAAATTTGAAGGCCAAGCCGCCTTGTGGCCTTTTTTAAAACGTATTTTTAGTTATAGCTTTCGGTACAAAGCCAGCAGCTATGCTTTTATAATTGCAGTAGTTGCAGTTGGTTTAAGCGATGCTATTTGGCCCGTTATATGGATGTATTTTTTAGATGGCGTAGTAGTGCCAATGGTAAAAGAATACCAACAGTTAGCTGCACAAGGCACACCTTATACTTTAAATTTTAAAGGCTTGTGGGAGTATTTCTTTTACTTTCTGGGCAATGGCATTTTTCAAGTAATTGGTGTGTTGGTATTTGTTTGGTTTGGCGGTAAAATACAAGAATATGTGTTGTTTGATTTACGGGCAGAAATGTTTCGGAAATTACAAAAACTATCGTATTCTTTTTATGATAAATCTGCCTTAGGTTGGTTATTATCACGCCTAACATCCGATGCTGATAAAGTGGCAGAGCTAATCAGTTGGGGCTTTTTAGAATGTGTTTGGGGCATTACCATGATTATTCTCACCCTTGTTATTATGTTTTTTTACAGCTGGAAATTAGCCTTAGTGGTCACCCTGAGTTTGCCTTTGTTATTTTTTCTATCTATAAAAATACGGAAATTAATCCTGGTGTATTCTCGCGCATCAAGAAAAATAAACTCAGAAATTACAGCAACTTTTACAGAGCAAATTAATGGTGTTGAGGTAAACAAAATAACCGCACAAGAACAACGGGTAAGTAATGATTTTAAAGTGCTGAGCAACAATATGCAGCATAAAACTTTTAGAGCTACTTTTTACACAGCAATGTACATGCCTATTGTAATTTTTGTAGGTGCAGTTACGGCCATTTTTGTAATTAATATTGGTGGTAATATGGCTATAACCTTTCCTGCTGGCATTACGGTAGGTATTTTAGCTGCATTTTTTGGTTTTGCTACCCGCATATTTGAACCCATTTTAGATATTACTCGCTTTTATGCCAATGCCCAAAATTGTATTTCTGCTGGCGAACGTATTTTTGGTTTAATAGATGAACAAGCCGATATTAAAGATACAGAAAATGCAATTGATGTTGAAACCATAAAAGGTGCTATTGAATTTAAAAATGTATATTTTGAATATACAGAAGGCAAACCAATTTTAACCAACTTCAATTTAAGTATTGAACCAGGTACTTCGGTTGCATTAGTTGGCGCAACAGGCGATGGCAAAACTACTATTACAAATTTAATTGGTCGTTTTTACGAACCTAAAAGCGGTAGTATTTTTATTGACGGAATAGATTATAAAAATATCAAATTAAACAGCTTAAGAAAAAGAATGGGCGTAGTTTTACAAACACCTCATTTATTTAAAGGCACGGTTTTAGAAAACATTATTTACGCCAAACAAAATGCTACTAACGATGAAGTGATTTTTACCTTAAAAAAATTGGGGGCAGCACAATTTATTAATCGTTTAAAAGAAGAGGTTGGCGAAAATGGTGATAATTTATCCTTAGGTGAAAAACAGTTAATTTCTTTTGCAAGAGCCACGCTGGCCAATCCATCAATTTTAATTATGGACGAAGCAACTTCTTCTATTGATACGCAAACGGAACAAAAAATTCAATTAGGCATACAACAATTAATAAGTAACCGAACCTCAATTATTGTAGCGCACCGCTTAAGTACTATTAAAAATTGCGATAGAATATTAGTGATAAAAAAAGGAGAAATTATTGAAGATGGAGACCATAAAACACTAATTGAAAAAGAAGGCGTTTATTTTAATTTGTATACCAAACAATTTATTTAAAAAAGATAATAGGTAGCACAAAGTATACTGGCTTACCTTTGTACTACCATTATCAAAATATAAAAAAACGTGGAATAAATACTTAATTAAAACAACTATTAATCTTATATTCAGTTGTTTTTACGCAAAAAATTCAGGAAGGTTTTAAAAAAATGAAAAATTGTATGATATATATTACATTACGACCACAAAATAGTACAATTTTAAAATTAAAATATCTTCTAAAAATAAAGACAAATTAAATTATATATTTTTAAATTCGTATACACAACTTATATTTTTGTTTAAGTTTTAAAAGGTGGTTATTCCAATAGATCAAAAAAAAGGACATTAATTTCAGAAAAAATGTTCAAAATATTATTCAATAAATTTTTAAAAAAATTCAGTAAAACTCCTTTATCTCCACATTGAAGTTTGTGTTCGCTTTAATTTCAAAAAAAAAATAAATTCAACATAACTATTCAAAAGTTAAACCATTTCATTGTCAGACGTTAGATGTCAGACATAATTTGGGCGAAAAGAGCGTTTTTAACTTCACTCGGCCGAATTTATCTTACGTCTGGCAGCGAAGCGGTCTGACTTCTAACCTCTACTGAATAGTTACAATTCAATAATAGTGTTGGCTATAATCAATAGTTTTTTTTACAGAGGTTGTATATTTGTTAAATGTATAAAACCATAAATCCGAAAGAAGTTAAAACAGCAGAACTTCATCAAATTTTATTAAGTACTGTTGCACCTCGCCCTATCGCATTTGTAAGTTCAATAAATAAAAATGGTGTAAATAATTTAGCGCCCTATAGTTTTTTCAACTGCTTCTCTTCTAAGCCGCCAATTTTGGTATTTTCATCAAACCGAAAAGTAAAAGACAATAGCACCAAGCATACACTTATAAATGCACAGCACAATAAAGAGTTAGTCATAAATATTGTAAGTTACGATATTGTTAGGCAAATGGCACTTACCAGTATTGAGTATGATGAAACTATTAGCGAGTTTAATAAAGCAGGTTTAACGCCACTAAGTTCGCAGTTAGTAAAAGCCCCACGAGTAGCCGAATCAATTGTTAATTACGAGTGTAAAGTAAACGATATTATTGCTTTAGGTAAAGAGGGCGGTGCTGGCCATTTAGTTATTTGCGAAGTACAATTAATACATATCAACAAAAATATTTTTGACGATGAAGGAAAAATTGATCCACAAAAAACGCAACTGGTAGCCCGAATGGGTAGAGCATTTTATTGCAAAGCCTTTGGCGAAAATGTTTTCCCAATTGTGCAACCAGTAAACCAGGCTGCCATCGGTTGGGATGCCTTGCCTGATAACATAAAAAAAAGCAAAATATTAAGCGGCAACGATTTAGCCAAGTTAGCAGGCCTTAAAACTTTACCAACTGCCCACATCATACAAACAACATTTGCTGGTACAGAAACAGAAAAGCATCAAAAAGTAAAAACACTATTAGCACAAAATTTTGTTGAACAAGCCTGGCAGTTAATATTACAATAAAGCTTACAAATATTATTTTTTTTGAAGCGAAAGTTTATCACACGCAAAAAAGGTAGTCCTGCCCTACGCTCCAAATCCTCACTCCGTTTTACTGCGCTGCGGGTTTTCCGCTGCGGTCAGGGCTATTTCAATTACTTCGCCCCGCCGCATTTACTTTACCAAAACACGCACTAACAAAATTAATAAACACTTAAAATGCTTACCTTTGTACACTTTAAAAATGGTAATTTTATGCACGCTCATCAGCGCTTTAACAAAGCCGATGTATGTAAAGCATAAAAATTAAAATAAAAAATTACATAAATACAATGCAGTTATCCGAACAAGAAGTTGTAAGACGAGAAGCACTCCAAAAAATAATTGATATGGGCATAAATCCATATCCGGCAGCAACGTTTCCAGTAAACTGTACTTCAACAGAAATAGTGGAACACTTTAATGCAGATGAAAACAACTATCAAGAAGTACAAATTGCAGGCCGTTTAATGATGAAGCGGATAATGGGTAAAGCCAGTTTTGCCGAGTTGCAAGATAGCCACGGCAAAATTCAATTGTACATTTCACGTGATGAAATTTGCCCCGGAGAAGACAAAGCTTTGTACAACGATTTGTTTAAAAAACTGTTAGACATTGGCGACATAATCGGTATAAAAGGTCGCACATTTATTACCAAAACCGGACAAACATCTATACACGCAACCGAGTTGGTATTGTTAAGTAAATCGTTAAAACCACTTCCAATAGTAAAAGAAAAAGACGGCGAAGTTTACGATGCTTTTACAGACCCTGAGTTGCGTTACCGACAGCGTTATGTAGATTTAATTGTAAACCCCGAAGTACGCAAAGTATTTGAAATGCGCAGCAAACTCACCAATGCCATGCGCAGGTTTATGACGGATAGCGGTTATCTGGAAGTGGAAACGCCTGTGCTTCAACCCATTTACGGTGGAGCAGCAGCAAGACCGTTTACCACACACCATAATACTTTAGATCAAAAATTTTACCTGCGCATTGCCAATGAGCTGTATTTAAAACGCTTAATAGTTGGCGGTTACGATGGCGTTTTTGAGTTTGCCAAAGATTTTAGAAATGAAGGCATGAGCCGTTTTCACAACCCAGAATTTACAATGATGGAATTGTACGTAGCCTACAAAGACATTTATTGGATGATGGATTATTTTGAAGAAATGGTGGAGTATGTTGCTCAAGCTATTGGTGGTTCAACGGAAATACAAGTAGGCGATAATTTAATCAACTTTAAACGGCCCTGGAAGCGTTATACAATGTATGGTGCTATTAAAGAATTTACCGGGGAAGATGTTTCAACATTGGATGAAGCTGGTATGCGAACAGTTGCCAAAAAACTACACGTACCAATTGACGAAAGTATGGGCAGAGGTAAATTAATTGATGAAATTTTTGGAGAGAAAGTAGAATCGCTGTTAATTCAACCAACTTTTATAACCGATTATCCGGTAGAAATGTCGCCATTAGCAAAAAAACACAGAAGTGAAAAAGGCTTGGTAGAACGTTTTGAAGTAATTTGCAATGCCAAAGAAATTAGCAATGCCTTCAGCGAGCTAAACGACCCAATAGACCAACGCGAACGCTTTGAAAAACAAATTGAATTAGGTAAGCGCGGCGACGAAGAAGCCATGGTATTAGATGAAGATTTTTTAAATGCTTTGGAATATGGCATGCCGCCAACAGCAGGAATTGGTGTTGGTATAGATAGATTAGCAATGCTTATGCTCAACCAAAAATCAATACAGGATGTGTTGTTTTTTCCGCAGATGCGGAATGTTTAACCAAAGGTGACATCTTTTTGAAAGCCGAACGAATGGAAGGTGTCATCTTTTAAAACTCTAAAAATTTAAAAATGAGTATGCTTAAAGAAATTAAAGTTGAAAAATTGTTTGGGTATTTAGATTATTCAATTAAAAATCTTGATACAAAACCTGTCACCTTTCTGATTGCTAAAAATGGAATGGGTAAAACAACATTGTTAAATCTACTATATGGATTAAGCAACGATAAATATGAAAGATTTAGACAAACTGAATATAAAAGTTTAGAATTTACCTTTTCAAACGGAAACGGAACTAATGCATTGAAGTTTTCTAAAACTAACACAGGTGATGTGCAGTGGAATTCTATAGTTGCTGGACAAGAATCTTCTTCTTTTGATCTACCTCAAGGTTTTTCTGCTCAAGTAACAAAGAAAAACAAAGTAATATGGTTAGAACAACATCATGATAAAATTGTGAGGAGAGCTAGCTGTGGTAGGCATTGGACTGTGTACGGAAAAGGCCATTATGATGCAGATGAAGTATTAAATGAACTTAAACTGTACATTGAAAATGAAGTTATAAAAAAAGAAGCAGAAGTTGTTGATAAAAGTATGTACGAAAATTGGAATGTTTCTTTTATAACAGCGGAAAGATTAAAAATATTTGAAGATAAGGAATTGCAAAGTGTTGTAAATATTATAAGTAAGCAACTAGTTGATTCAATGAAGGAACATGTAGTTAAGGCATCTGAATTTAGCAAAACCTTTGAACACGAATTTTTATTTAAACTATTAAACTCGAAAGACAATGAAGAACCTGATTTTGAAGCTTTAAAAAGTCAATTGGAAGATATAAACAGGCTTGAAAAAAAAGTACAAAGTTTTGGATTGTATCCTGATACTCAGCCAATTGAATTAAAGAATAATAATTTGAACTCCACTCAACTAAAAACTTTGAAAACTTTTTTAACTGACAAAACCAAAAGATTAGCACCGCACATTAATTTTCTAAAAAGGCTAGAATTATTTGAAGAATTGGTAAATATATCTTTAGCCAAAAAATCAATCAAGGCTGATAAAAATGAAGGACTTATTGTTCTCCGGGACGGTCAAGTTAGATTAAAATTAGATCAGTTATCTTCTGGAGAACAGCATTTAATAATAATTGCACATAAATTGATTTTTTCTATTCCAGATAACCATTATGTCCTGATTGATGAACCAGAATTATCTATGCATTTAGAATGGCAAAACTCTTTCGCAACTATGCTAGAGAGAATTGGAGAATTGAGAAACCTAAGATTTTTATGTGCTACCCACTCACCAAGTATTATTGATTCGCGCATTGACAACATAAGAAGTATTAAACTATAATGCCTGATAATTTTCAATATCCACCTTTAGCTGTCGCAGCAATGATGTTAGAGACGACAGACAAAACTATACTTGTAGTGGAAGGGCATAGCGATAAAAGGTTTTTCAACAATGTTGTGAATAAAAAAGAAATTTCATTACTCTTTGGAGACGGAAGGGATAATGTTTGCAATATTATTAATAGTCTTCTTGAAAAATTCCCATCAAGAATATCTGGCATTTGTGATAGCGATCTATTATTTTTTGAAATTGGTAATCATACAGGAACTGAAATTTATCACACAGATAATCACGACTTAGAAATGGATGCGCTCAAATCATCTGATTTATCTCCACAGCTAAATATGAGGCTAAATCCCGACAAATTGGAGAAAGCAACATTATCTGTAACAGACTTAATTAATAAAATATTTGAAATGACCATACTAATGGGTTGCTTTAGATTGGCTTGTGAAAAATTCAACTATAATTTAAAATTTAAAGACGACTTAAGCCTAAAAAAAGGAGTTGATTATGGTAGCAATTTTGAATTGGAGTTAGAAAACACGGTTAGGTCAATAATCAATCAAAATGGAGGAGGATTCCTTCTTTCAAAAGTAAAAGAAATTTTGCAAAAAATAAATGTAGAGGTTTCTGAAATTTATGATAAATTTCAAATTTGTAATGGTCATGATTTTGTATATTTTCTGAGAGAGGTGCTCAAAGAATTTGGGGCGAGAGGCTCATCAAAAATTCCTTCACATGAAGAATTAACTGATACTGTTTTAGGAATTTACACCCTTGAGCAATTTAAAACATCTAATTTGGGGAAAAATTTAGTTAAAAAAGGATACTTAAAATAAACAATTAAATTGGATATAATAATTATCAGATGGAACACTTTTTAGATAAAATATCATTAAAAGGAACAAGGTTTGAGAAATTAAATTCTGAAATTGATTTTCTTGGGAAGGATGGTAAACCTTTGCATCTTGTTGTGCTTGCAGGCATAAATGGTAGTGGTAAAACAAATTTACTTATTGAAATTAGAAAAAAAAGATATAAGTTGGAAACTCCATCTTGTTGGCATATTGATAGTGTCGGATCTTTTGTAAACACTCAAATATTTCAAAAGTATGTAAACAAAGTGATTTTTAATGATGGATTAACAGTAAATGATGCAATCAATGATATAAATAGTAAAATATTTTCTTTAATATATGACTTTAAAGTCAAAGTGGATAGTTTTTCTGTTAGACATAATAATGAATATGAAATTACTTTTAAAAATGAATACGGAAATAAGTTTGGTACTAACAGAGCTTATGATCATCCATCTTCAGGTGAAATTACATTATTAAATAGCATCTTTAGATTTTACCTTGAAGAAATAAAAGATTTGATAATCCTTATCGACGAACCCGAACGTTCTCTCCATCCATCCTGGCAATCAAAAGTAGTGCAACTATATGAAAACTATGCCAAACAAAACAACTGCCAAATTATAATGGCAACACATTCACCATTCATCCTTTCGGCTGTTAAAAGTGAACAAATCCGTTTATTAAAACGAACGTCAGAAGGCATTAAAATAGAAAAGATAGAAGAAGAAATTAACGGTTGGACGATAGAACGCATCTTACAATATTTTATGGAAACTGAGCATGTTAGAGATCCGGCAACAGATAAAGAAATTGCTATTTTATTTAAAATGATGAAAACTGGAGATTACAAAAATAGTTCATTTAAAGAACGCTTTGCTGCTTTAGAAGAACGTTTAGGTTATGCAGATAATGATATGGCTTCTTTAAGAATGGAGTTAAACCGATTGCAGAAAAATGAGAACAATTAAAGAAACACCAGAATTCTTCTCCAATTTCTTAAAAAAGAAAAAACCTGTAATTTGGCCAGACCTTGATGCCCAAATAAGGATTGATTTGAGAAATCATATTAAGAAAACAGAGCAATTTAATGTTGATGCGTATACACAACAAAAACTAAACAATGGTACAGAACATATAGATCATTTCAAAAAAAGAGCGCATTTTCCTCAGTTGTGTTTTGATTATGAAAATCTATTTGTAGCCAATCATAATGCTGCTTATGGCGCTTCTTATAAAGACAATACAATTAAAAAAGAAGATTATGAGGCAATTTATAATCCAGCTTTGTATATGCATAAATTTCAGTTTTCATTTGACGGAAGTATTTCACCATTAAATGAAAATGATAAGAAAGCTGAAAAGACCATTGAAGTTTTTAATTTAGATGATAAGGTTTTAAAAAGACGAAGACAAGCTATCTTTAGAAATGCCAAAAATATGAGCTCACAATATAAGTTAGACGAAATACTAAAGCTATTCAAATTTGAATTCCACAGCGGCATAAAACATTTACTTCAATATTGATTATTTTGAAAATAATTTCCCACCATCAAAAAATTAAATAACATACAAACCGAGCCATTCAGTAAACTAAAACCTAAGCAACAAACCAACGCTTTGAGGCGAGGCAGCGATATGAAATTGTGGTTTAAATTTAGCACCCGATGGATTTTCTAATTCCTTGTTGTAAATTTTAACAGCTTCATTAACTTGCTTATACCCTCGGGCACCTATTGGCAAACCAACCCCAACTAATACTGCGCCCCCTGCAGCCATCAACCAATTGGGGTCTTCGCCACCACCAATGGCATAACCAATAGGGAAACCAATTAAAAAACCGCCTACTCCTGATAATACACTACTTATGGTAATTTTTGATTTTGCTGATTGCATCAGTCTTCTGGTTTCTGAATTGCCAGACAGCTTAGTAGCTAATTGATTCATTTTTAAAACCTTACCGTTTTGAGTAAACTTGTAACCCCCGAAGCCTTTTTCTGCATTAATTTTTTGGGCGGAGCAGCTTAACGCAATCCAAAGTAAAAAAGTTAAACTTATTACTATTTTTATTTTCATTTTAAGTTATTTAAAAATTAAAAAATTGTATTATTTTTAGAACTTGTTTCGACATTTTTTATTTTGGGAAGCGAAACGATAAATCATTTTTTATACAAAAACCTACAACAACCCAAACTGCTCAAAATGATGTGTAAAATGTTTACGATTCTGCAAATCCCACAATTCTTTATCGCAAGGTCCGAAAACGGCATGGTTAAAAACTGCATCAGGGTTTTCTTTATGATATTGTTCATAAGTGGCGTAACTTTTAATAAAAGCTGATTTGGCTTCTGCGAAATTGGCTAGTTCTGTTTTAATAACCCCATCGGGTAAATAAGGCGCATTAAAATTTCTCGGCATCGCCCGGTGATTATATAAACTTTCCTGATACTTTTCTAATCGCTCTTCGGGCGTAACAATTTCCATTTTATGTTTACCTACGGCTACTTCCATCAGTCGCATCAAATGCTCCAACATTTGCTGGGCATTCATTTTGCCCCAGGCAGGTTTTGTGTCTTTATTTAGTTTAGATAAAGCTTCATTTACGGTATCGATATTCACCTGCATAAAAGGGCTTTTCTTTTGCACCAAAGTTAAAACGGTGGCAATGGCACATAACTCATCCTCCTGATCAAAAATTTCTGCATACCATTTTACTACTCCAGCCGGATGTTCTCTGCCTTTAGCATCGCGTTCCCGTTTTTCTTTACAAGTAATGCGTACATAAATTGTATCGTTATGATATAATGGCTTAACAAATCTACATTCTTCTAAACCATAATTTGCAGCTACCGGTCCTTTATTTGGATAAACAAACAAACCTGCTGCTGCTGCCAAAATGAAATAACCATGCGCTGCACGTCGCTCAAAAATTGTACCTTGTAAAGATGTGATATCGGTATGGGCATAAAAATGATCCCAGGTTAAATTGGCAAAATTTTGTATATCACTATCCGTTAATGTGCGTTTGTGGGTTTTCAAACTCATACCAGGCTGAATGTCTTCAAAGTGATGTTTAAATGGATGTTGGGGTACTTCTTTATACTTAGCACCAGCTTGATAGATGCCAGTAATTGCAGAAATTGTGGTGGGCGTACCCTGTATGGCACAACGTTGTAAATAGTGTTTTACTCCTCGCATTCCGCCCATTTCTTCGCCACCGCCAGCACGGCCTGGCCCACCGTGTACTAAGCCCGGCAATGGCGAACCGTGGCCAGTACTTTGTTTAGCATTTTCTCTGTTAATCACTAAAATTCTACCATGATGCGTAGCTGCATTAACCACAAACTCTCGGGCAATTGCATCATCAAAAGTAGCAATAGAACAACACAATGAACCTTTACCCATCTTTGCCAATTGAACCGCATCTTCTAAATCATTATAAGGCATTAATGTACTTACGGGACCAAAAGCTTCCACCTCGTGTACGGCCACATTTTTATGCGGTTCTTTTTCTAACAATAACATAGGCGATAAAAAAGCACCTTTGTCCACATTGGCATCTAACAAATCTACTTTTAATAAATCGCCATAAACGATGTCGGCAGTTTGCGCCAATTCTTCCACCCTTGCCCGTACTTCTGCTACCTGATCTTTGCTGGCCAATGCCCCCATTCGTACTTCTTTTAAAACCGGGTTGCCAATTGGCACTTTAGCTAAAGCTTGTCCGAGTGCAATTTGCACATCTTCCACATATTTTTCTGGCACAATAATACGACGAATGGCAGTACATTTTTGGCCACACTTCACCGTCATTTCTTTACGTACTTCTTTTATAAACAATTTGAATTCATCAGTACCAGGTGCTGCATCTTCGCCCAAAACGGAACAGTTTAACGAATCGGCTTCCATATTAAAAGGTACCGCTTCTTCAATTATTTTTGGATGGGCTTTTAACATTCTGCCAGTAGTTGCTGAGCCGGTAAAAGTTACCACATCTTGCGATTGCACGCCATCAAGAATGGTACGCGCAGAACCACAAATTAATTGTAAAGCGCCTTCCGGTAAAATTTCAGAAGCAATAATTTCACGCACTACGGCTTCCGTTAAAAAACTGGTTGCCGTAGCTGGTTTTACAACTGCCGGAACGCCAGCCATCCAGTTAACGGCTACTTTCTCCAACATTCCCCAAACCGGAAAATTGTAAGCATTAATATGAATAGCGACACCTTCTTTTGGCACCATAATATGATGGCCCATAAAACTACCGCCGCGCGATAAATCTATCGCCTCTCCATCAACGTGAAAAGTTTGGTTAGGGAAATTTCTTCGCAAAGATGCGTTGGCGAACAAGTTGCCGAAACCGCCTTCAATATCTATCCAACTATCGGCACGCGTAGCACCGGTTTTATAACTTACTTCATAAAATTGCTCTTTCTTTTTGGTAAGATGTAAAGCCAGTTTCTTCAACATTAAACCGCGCTGCTGAAACGTCATTTTACGTAGAGGCGGGCCACCCGTGGTTCTTCCATATTCTAAAATTTCTGTAAAATCTAAACCTTTGGTAGTTGAATAGCAGATGGTTTCTCCATTTACGGCATTGTAGATGGGTTTGCCCTCGCCGTCTCCATCAATCCAATTGCCTTGTACATAATTTGAAAGTTTTTGCATTCGTATGATTTCTTTTATTGTTTGAGGTGGAAGATAGGGTGTTTTTTAAAAATATTTTAGTTATAATTTCTGCAAAGGAAACATAACAAAACTGAAATTAGCTAAAAAGCCGTAAATTGCGAATTGAAATCAATGAAAAATCAATTTAATACAAATGAAATGAGTTGGAGTGATTTAATTCCTGATGTTATATCTGCTCCTGTAAAGGCATATAGGTACCGGCACAAAATACAGGAATATTGGAAGAAATTTTTAGCAAATTCAAACTTGGGTAAAACCAATATTTTAATTTTAGGCAGAAGTAATGTTGGTAAAACTGTATTTTTAGATTGTTTGAATGGTAATGCAAATGATCCGTTTTATGAAAAGCCGAATACATCTAAAGACTCGGACAATGAAGCTATAAAAATAGGCGATTGGCACAGTTTGTTTAGGACTGCACCCGGGCAAGATTCATTATTTAGGGATAACTTGCTTGATAATGCATTTGAAAACACAAAAGAATTGGAAGGCATAATTTATTTAGTTGATTGGGGTTATACTTATTACGAGAATGAAAGTACAAGAAGAAAAATGATTAAGGAGGAAGGCATAGATACTATTGAAAAGTTAAAGCAATTCAACCTTGGTGACGAATTAGATGATTTTAGTAAAATATCTGAAAAGATAAAAAAAGCATTTAGGAATGATAAATCTATTAAATGGCTGCTTGTAGTTTTAACAAAAGTAGACTTATTTTACAGCAAAACAGAGTTGGAAGCAGCAGAAAAGTATTATATTTTTGATAGTAAATTTAGTAAGTTATTAAATGAGCTTTCAGCTAAAGTTGGCAGTGATAAACTTAAAATTGAAGCAATTCCGTTTTGCTCTTTTCCGGAAGATTTTGAGTGGAATGAGCAAGAAATTAAAACCAAAATTGGGCAGAAAGAGAATCAAAATAATCTGATAAGAAATTTTTATTCAAAATTGAAAGAGTTACAGTAAATGGAAAAAATAAATAATGTTGAAGATTTAATGGGTTTGATTAAGTTGGCCGAGAAGTCATCTTCTGCAATTGAGAGATTAAAGCTTGGTCGCCATATTTTGACTTTTCTCCTTATCCTTTATCCGATTGTAACGTTTCTTTATTTTTTCATTTTCTTTACAGAATATTCTAATTCGTTAAATAAAGTTCAAGTGTTGGATTTTTTAGACATAATAATCTTTGTGCCATTATTTTTAAGTGGTCTTTTTGCTCTAATGAAAATTAGAAAACAAATGAATTCGGAATATCGAGTTCTCAACAAATTATACAACTTAATTGACCCACTTAAATCTTTAGCTAAAAAAGACATTAGCATAATGAAAATGGCTACTATTGAAATAAGATTAAGTAGAATAGACTTTGGTAATTACCAATCGAAAAAAGAACCTAATCGAGCGGAAAAACAAATTAACATAGAAAAGTTAAAAGAATCACTTAGTTTGGAAAGTTAAACTACACCACCGTACTCAAAGCATTTTCTTCTTTACTTCTTGCTATGGCCAATTCTATTAATTGATCTAACAATTGAGCATAGCTTATTCCATCTACTTCCCATAATTTAGGGTACATACTAATGTTGGTAAAGCCGGGTAAAGTGTTTATTTCGTTTACATATATCGCATCGTTTTTGGTTAAAAACACATCAACCCTAGCTAAGCCTTCGCAGCAAAGTGTGGTGTAAGTTTTTATAGCTATTTGTTGTATGGCTTTAATTTGTACATCAGTTAAAGTAGCTGGAATTTGAATTACGGCACCATCTGCATCAAAATATTTTGCTTGGTACGAGTAGAAGCCATGCTTTTCATCTACTTGCACCACTTCGCCCATAGTTGAAGCTTTAACATCATAATTACCCAGCAAAGCACATTCTAATTCTCTACCTTCAATCTGTTCTTCAATAATTATTTTTCTATCAAATTTAAAAGCTAAATCAATAGCTGCATCAAAATCTTTAGCTTCATTTACTTTTGTAATACCAATGGAAGAACCCATGTTGGCTGGTTTTATAAATAAAGGCAAACCCAATTTGGCTTCAATGGCTTTGTAATTAATTTCGGTTCTATTGCCTAGGGTAAAACATTGGTAGCGGGCACTTTTAATTCCAGCATCGCGCAACAAACGCTTCATTACTTCTTTATCCATACCAACTGCCGAACCCAAAACAGAAGCACCAACAAAAGGCAGGTTGACTAATTTAAGTAAACCTTGTAATGCACCATCTTCGCCATAAGGGCCGTGAATAATTGGTAAAACAACATCTACTTTCGGGAAATTTGCAGTAGCCTTGGTAGCTTGTATTGGCTGTGTTTTATGGCCCGGAACAATATGCAAAGCAATACTTTCATTTATAGTAAAATCAAAAACGGTGCTTGGTTCTAAAAGCTTATTTTCATCTTTAATATAAAACCAACTGCCGTTTTGGTCAACTCCAATTAAAATAGCATTGTACTTATTTTTATCTAAACCTTCTACAATATTTTTTGCAGATTTTATAGATATGATATGCTCGGCAGATTTACCGCCAAACAAAACACCTACATTTATTTTTTTTTGCATAGTTATGATTGCTTTTAAACTGTAAAAAAAGCATTTAATTTTTTCACAAAAAAATGTTGGGCTAATTATAATTTAAACATAATGACCGATGCATTAGTAAATAATATTGTTGAGTAAAATTACTCAATAAATTATAGTTTGTATTATTTTCACATCTTACATAAATTAAAAAATAAATTAAATATGAAAGCGATTGTTTTAGAACAAACTGGTGGTGTTGAAAATTTTTTAACAAAAGAAATAGAAAAGCCAGTTGCTTTAAATAATGAAGTATTGGTAGAAGTAAAAGCGATAAGCGTAAACCCGGTTGACTTTAAAGTTAGAGCAATTGAGCCAGTATTAAATATGATTTACGGTGAAAAACGCCCGGCCATTTTAGGTTGGGATATTGCTGGTATTGTATCAAAAGTTGGAGAAAGCGTTACCAAATTTAAAGTTGGTGACGAAGTTTTTGGTATGGTTAACTTTCCTGGTGCTGGAGATGCTTATGCAGAATTTGTTGCTTCGCCTCAAGATCATTTAGCTAAAAAACCGGCTAATGTTTCTTTTGAAGAAGCTGCCGCAACAACCCTTGCTCCGCTAACTGCCTTGCAAATTTTAGAAGGCAATGTAAAAGCAGGCGACAAGGTATTTATTCACGCTGGTTCTGGTGGTGTTGGGCATTTTGCTATACAAATGGCAAAGCATTATGGCGCACATGTTACCACAACTTGCTCTGCTAAAAATAAAGATTTTGTATTATCAATGGGTGCAGATGAACACATTGATTACAGAACTCAAAAATTTGAAGAAATTGCCAATAATATTGATTTTGTTTTAGATGGTGTTGGTGGAGATGAATTGATTTTAAACTCACTAAAAATTTTAAAAGAAGGCGGCACTTTTGTTTCCATTCCTACACACGAATATACCGATGAAATTAAAAAAGCTGCTTCTGCAAAAAACATTAATGCGATAAACATGTTAGTAAAATCTGATGGAAAAGACATGGATACTTTAGCCGACATGTTGGTAAGCGGTACAATAAAAGCACACGTTTCAAAAATATTTAGTTTTGATGAAATGGCAGAGGCGCATACCGCACAAGAAAGCGGCAGAACAGTTGGTAAAATTGTGGTGAAAATGTAGTTAAAAAAGGCCACAAGAAGATAATGTAGGTTTAAAAAATGTGTTGAAATTGCGAGATTATGCGATAATCTCGCAATTTATTTATATTTGCATTGTATGATAGTGCAAGCTCCAAAATATAAAGAAGATAAAAACACAATAACTTTAATGGTAGAGTTGCAAATGAATGGTTTATTAAACAACATTCAAAATGAATATTTTTATTGGGATAAAGTTAAGTACAAATCTAAAAAGTACAATCCTCAAAAATTATGGACTGCAATAAAACTACATAGAAGATTAAGGGCAAAGAAAATTTATTTTGGAAAGCATAATTTTTCGATTGTAGTTACCGATTTTATGCATCATGCCTTACACAAATTTGATATGCATATTGGAGGTACACTTGGCAGTAATATTGGAATAGCAGAAACCGATAAAACCAAGTATATCATAAGCTCATTAATAGAAGAGTCAATTTCGAGTAGCCAGATAGAAGGGGCTATTACTACAAGAAAAAAAGCTAAAGAAATGATTCAGCTTGAAAAAAAGCCAAAAAATAAATCGGAATTAATGGTGATGAACAATTTCAAAACTATGAAATATATTGTTCAAAATAAAGATAAAGATTTAACTAAAGAGAACATACTTTATGTTCATCAATTAATTTCTAAAGGCACTTTAAATCATACAAATGAAGAAGGTAGTTTTAGAAAAGGAGATGATGTAAATGTGGTTGATTATATAAAAGGAGAGGTGGTTCATACGCCTCCGCAAAAAAAAGATTTAGATCAACTAATTGATGAACTTTGTTTGTTTTTTAATACGGACACTAATGACTTTTTTATTCACCCAATTATAAAAGGATGTATCATTCACTTTATGATAGGATGGATTCACCCATTTACAGATGGAAACGGACGAACTGCCAGAGCCTTGTTTTATTGGTATATGCTAAAAAAAGGATATTGGCTAACCGAATATTTATCTATTTCAAGAATAATTAAAGACACAAAAGTTCAATACGAAAAAGCTTATCTGTATACCGAGTGTGATGAAAATGATTTGAGTTATTTTATAACCTATCATATTAAAACAATGGAGAAAGCTTATGATGCTTTAAAAGAATACATTAACCGCAAACAAAAAGAAGTTTTTCAAGCGGCTAAGTTTATGAAGATACCGCAAATAAATGAAAGAACCGCTCAAATATTAAAACTATTAGTAGAAGATGCAGAACGCATATTAAATATAAAAGAAGTTGAAAATAGATTTAACGTTTCAAGCTTTACGGCAAGATCTGACATTAAAACTTTGGTTAACTTAAAGTTTTTAGATGTAATACAAGTAAACAAAAAAAAGCAAAATTTTATTAAAGCCGCAAACTTTGATAAAGTATTAAAAACCTACAAACTGTAAATCAAATTTAGGTTAATAGGTGTAAAATTTATTTATTTTTACACTCGGAACTTTTTTATTTACCCTTTTGTTAATTTATTAAAATACATATACTATGCCAGTTTTACTTATAATAATTGCTGCTTTAATTGCAGTTCCGGTTTTACTTTACAACACGCTTATTCGTCGAAAAAATGAAGTAGATAACATTTTCGGCTCTATGGATGCGATGTTGAAAAAACGCCACGACTTAATTCCTAACCTTGTAGAAACCGTTAAGGAATATATGGATTACGAAAAAGAAACTTTAACCGAAATTACCCGCTTACGTGCTCAAGCCATTAGTGGCGATTTAAGCGACAGCGATAAAGTAGCCATAGAAAGCAAACTTGGTGGCCAAATGAAAGGCTTAATGATTGCCGTAGAAAATTATCCCAACTTAAAAGCTAACGAAAGTTTTAACCATTTGCAAAATAGTTGGAACGAGGTAGAAGAACAAATTTCGGCCAGCCGAAGAGCGTACAACTCCGCCGTAACCAGTTACAACAATGCTATTGAAATGTTTCCATCAAACCTTATGGCCAACTATTTAAATTACCAACCAAAAAATGTATTTGAAATACCAGAAGAGCAGCGTGAAAACATTTCGGCCAAAGAATTATTTAATAACTAATACCCATAAATAAAAACTAATGCAAAGAGGAAGACTTTTTAACACTACTAACAATGATAAAACAGACCAAAACAATAAAGAAAAACCCTTTAACACCCACGTTAAAAATTTTGATGCTTTTTTCAATTTAGAATTAGCCCCAGAAATTGAACAGCTGGCTAAATTGCGGAATCAACTTTGGAGTAAAGCCATAAACAAAAGTATATGGATGATTGCTTTAGTACTTGTAGTAATGCTTGTATTTATGTTTTTTTTAAGAGCCCTACCATTAATACTTTTTGCATTAGCAGCTGCAATAATTGCCTGTATAATAATTTTTACAATAAATTATAAAGCTCAAAAAGAAACCTATAACACATCGTTCAAAAATAAAATAATTAAAAAAATGATGTTGGGCATTGATGAACGCCTGCAATATCAACCCGACTTATGCATCAGCCAAAATGAATATCTTTTCTCAAAAATTTTTAGGCAAAGAGTAGATAAATTTCATGGAGAAGATTTGATTGAAACCACTATTGACAAAACCAACATTAAATTTTCTGAGCTTCATACCGAACAGGAAACCGAAACTATAGATAGTAAAGGCCGCCGACAAACTAAATGGACTACCATTTTTAAAGGTGTATTTTTTATTATGGATTTTAATAAAAATTTTGAATACGAAACCGTTGTATTGCCCGATTATAACCAACAAATATTTGGCGATTTACTTAAAAGCTTTCAATTTGGGCAGCGCGGCAATGGCAAATTGGTTAATATGGATCACCCCGAATTTGAAAAACTATTTAAAGTATACAGCACCAATGCCATTGAAGCACATTATTTACTAAGCCCCAACTTAATGGAAAGCATTGTGCAAGTCAAAGAAAAATTTAATAGCAATATATATTTAAGTTTTTCTGATTCAAAGTTGCACCTCGCCATTAGCAATTATAACAACCTTTTTGAATCGCCCAACCTATGGGGTAATCCCAATTTTTTAAACCTTATAAAAACTTACCACGATTACCTGCATAATTGCCTCGAAATTGTAAATGACTTAAATTTAAACCTTAGAATTTGGAGTAAAAATTAGAAGCGAAAACCTAACCCGTGAAACTGTACACTCGCTCTCGGCTATATCTTTTTTGTTCATTTTAATAAATGAACAAAAAAGGATGCCGCCTCCATCGAGGCTATTTTAATTACTTTTCTCCCTCGCACAAAGGTTACTCGCTTATTTTGTCAAAAGCATAACATTCAATACAAAACTTACCATATTTGCGTTCAATATGTTTGTGTGTTAGTTTGGTTTATCATATCGTTTTTATTAGTAGTGAGCTACCTGGCTTTAATGCTCTTTTATGTGGAGCAATGGCAAGTCATACCCGAATTTGAAGCCCAAAACATTAGTCGCAAAACTACGGTAAGCATAATAATACCAGCACGCAACGAAAGCCAAAACATTATAAAATGCTTAAATGCAGTATTAAATCAAAACTATCCCACCAATTTATTTGAAGTAATTATAATTGATGATTTTTCGGAAGACGATACTTACCTCAAAGCAAAATCTATTAAAAAAGACCAGCTACGAGTTTATCAACTAAAACATTTATTAGCTAACGATAAAGATTTTGTATCGTACAAAAAAAAAGCCATTGAAAAAGCTATTGACCAAAGCCAGGCAGATTTAATTATTACCATTGATGCAGATGTAGTAATGGGCGAAAAATGGTTGCGTAACATAGTAGCTTTTTACGAGCAAACAGATAGTTTAATAATAGCCGCGCCAGTAATGTTTCATAGCCAAAACAGTTTTCTTAATCATTTTCAAACGCTCGATTTTTGTGGTATGATGGTTACCACCGGAGCAGTAATAGAAAGCAATAGTGGCAGTATGTGCAATGGAGCAAACCTGGCTTATAAGCGCAATGCTTTTCATTATGTAAACGGTTTTAAGGGTAACGAAAAACTTGGCTCGGGCGATGATGTTTTTTTAATGCACAAAATTAATATGGCTTTCAAAAAAAGTAATCGTTTTGTAAAGTGCCAGGCAGCAACTATTTATACAGAAGCGCAACCAACTTTAAAAACCTTTTTTAGTCAACGGTTGCGCTGGGCATCTAAAAATAAAAACTTTAAAGACCGTAAAATTAACGCACAGTTGGTGTTGATATTAGCCGCTAACTTAGCTATAGTTTATAATTTTTGCTTAACCATTATAACATTTCTATTGGGTAGCCTAAACTTTAAAGCGTACTTAGTTTTGTTTTTGCTAAGCTTTTTAATAAAGTGCTTTGCCGATTTTATTTATTTATATACTGGCGCAACTTATTTTAACCGCAAAACAGCTTTGTATTGGTTTTTGCCAGCACAAGTAGCACACATTTTATACATTAGTATTATTGGCTTGCTAGGCAATTTTTTAAATTATAATTGGAAAGGAAGAAGGTTTAAGCGGTAAAGTTCAATTAACTCTACTTCTATCTCTTAAATCAATTTCAATAATTTTATCTGTAGGTTTCATATTCAATAGTTTTTCTTCAATAATTGGAACGTATTGTATTAGGGGTTTGTAGCGATTGTCAAACATTATTAGTACTACAATTTGTATAGGAAGCTTATTTAAATTTTGTTGATACTTTAGGTTTCTATCAGCAGTAATCAAAATATCAATTCCTTCTTTTTCAACTGCCTTTAGTAATTCTCCATTTTTTAAAGATTGCCATTTTAAATCAGGTACAGATGTAACTTCTACGTTCTTTGAAAAATGTTTTTTCAAAGGCTTTGGAAGATTTTCATCAAGCAGCACTTTTTTCATAATTGCCAAAATTAAATGTTGTAATACCTTCTGCATATTCCAATAATTTTTCCACTTGTTTTTTCTTAACTGATGGATAATCATTTACAAACTCGTTAATAGTGTCACCACCTTTTAAGTAGTCAAATAGAATTTTTAATGGAACTCTGCTACCCGTAAATACGGGAGTGCCATTTTGTATCTCTGGTGATATGGTTACTACATCTGCTATCATAATTATATTTGATCAAATTTTCACACTAAGTTACAACTTTTAACTCAATATTATATTATTACTAACATATTGCAAAACACAATAAAACCTTCGTATCATTTGTTATTTTTGCAACAAATTAAAACAAGGCATTGTCGGTAATTGTAGAAAGTATTACAAAAACGTATGGCACACAAAACGCTGTTGATAACATTAACTTTACAGTTGGTGAAGGCGAAATTGTTGGCTTTTTAGGTCCAAATGGTGCGGGTAAAACTACTACCATGAAAATATTAACAGGCTTTATTCCACAAACAAAAGGGCAGGCAATAGTTTGTAGTATTAATGTTGCCGAAAAGCCCATTGAAGCACGCAAAACTATTGGTTATTTGCCAGAGCATAACCCGTTGTATTTAGATATGTATGTTAAAGAATATTTGACATTTGTAGCTAAAGTGCATAAGGTAGAAGCCATTAAAAAAAGAATTGCAGAAATTGTTGAGCTTACTGGTTTGCAAATTGAACAGCATAAAAAAATTGGTCAACTAAGTAAAGGTTACCGGCAGCGAGTAGGCTTGGCCTCTGCATTAATACACAACCCAAAAGTTTTAATTTTAGATGAACCTACTACTGGCTTAGATCCTAATCAACTAACAGAAATAAGGCAGTTAATTAAAAATTTAGGCAAAAATAAAACCGTAATTTTTAGCACTCACATTATGCAAGAAGTAGAAGCGGTTTGCGACAGGGTTATTATTATAAACAAAGGTAAAATTGTTGCTGATGATACAGTAGACACTTTACAAAACAAAGGATCAAAAAATATTTATACTTTAGAATTTTTGCAAGCACTAAGCTCGGCGGCTTTTACAAAACTAAGCCAATTGCCAGGCTTAGAAAAATTGAAAATAAAAACTAATGGCTTACTAGAGTGTTTTTCTAACAATAAAACCGATTTACGAGCTGCCATATTTAATTTTGCTGTTGATAACCAACTTACCTTAATTGGTTTAAATAAAAAAGAAAACAGCTTAGAAGATATTTTTAAACAACTCACTAACCATAATTAAAATGCTTAATATATTTTTAAAAGAAATCAATCATTTTTTAAGCTCCCTAATCGGCTATATTGCTGTTGGTGTGTTTTTGCTGGTTACGAGTTTATTTTTATGGGTTTTTACCGATACAGGTATTTTAGAATACGGCTATGCCACGCTCGAAAATTATTTTTACCTCGCCCCTTACATTTTCATGTTTTTAATTCCAGCTATTACTATGCGTTCTTTTTCTGAAGAATACAATACTGGCACCATTGAAATTTTAAGTACCAAACCAATTACACATTATCAAATTATAGGTGGCAAATTTTTAGCGGCTATGTTTTTGGTGCTGTTTGCTTTGTTGCCCACTTTGTTATACTTCTACTCAGTATATCAATTAGGTGCGCCGGTTGGCAATATTGATACAGGCGCGACCTGGGGTTCGTACATTGGTTTGTTATTTTTAGGAGCTGCTTTTGTAGCTATCGGCATCTTTGCATCTGCAATTACAAACAACCAAATTGTAGCATTTTTGTTGGCCATTTTTTTGTGCTTTTTCTTATATATTGGTTTCGATTACATTAGCCGTTTAAATATTTTTTACGCCAGCTTCGATGCTTTAGTGGAGCAATTTGGCATTGATGCACATTACCAATCTATAGGCAGAGGCGTGGTAGATACGCGCGATTTAATTTACTTCATTTCGCTAATAAGTTTGTTTTTATTTTTCACTAAAATAATGTTGGAGCGTAGAAAATGGTAAACGAAAAAAAACAACAAAAAGGTTTGGGCAAACGCAGCAATGCTTTATTAACTGTATTAATTTTTATTGCTATTGTGGCGGGCATTAATATATTGGGCAATATGTTTTTTCAGCGTTTCGATCTTACCAAAGAAAAAAGATTTACGCTTACCAAAAGTACCAAAAATGTTTTAAAAAATTTAGATGATGTTGTTTTCGTTCAGGTTTTTTTAGAAGGCGAGTTTCCAGCTGGCTTTAAGCGATTGCAAAACGGCACAATAGAAATGCTAAACGAATTTAGATCGTATGCGGGCAGCAATTTGCAATTTGAATTTGTAGATCCATTAGAAGGTTTAGATGACAAAGCCAAACAAGAAGTAATTCAGCAATTGTATGAAAAAGGAGTAAAACCTAGAAAATTGCAAGTAAAAGACAATGATGCTTATAGTGAACAAATAATTTTTCCGGCAGCATTGGTTTTTTATAAAGGAAGAGAAACGGCTATTCAATTGTTAGAAAATAAAATTGGCGAAAACCCGCAAGAAGCCTTAAACAACTCATTAGCTTTATTGGAATATAAGTTTGCACAATCAATTAACGTATTGCAAACATCTTACAAACCAAAGGTAGCTTTGTTACAGGGCCATAACGAATTGCTCGCAGATGATATGCAATGGATGCTTAACGCAATGAGCAAATATTACACAGTTGAACAGTTTAATATCAACGATCATTTATACATACCCGAAACTTTTAAATGTTTGTTAATAGCCAAACCCCGCTTAAAATTTAGCGAACCAGACAAATATAAAATTGATCAGTTTATAATGAATGGTGGCAGTACCTTGTGGTTGGTTGACCCAATGATTGCAGAAATGGATAGCCTGCGCAACCGCGATGCTTTTATGTCGGTAGGTTATGATTTAAATTTAGAGGATATGCTATTTAAATATGGCATTAGGTTAAACAACAACTTAGTGCAAGATTTGGTAGCCAACCCCATACGTTTAATGATTGGTAAGCAAGGCAACACACCGCAATATGATATGTTTCCGTGGTTTTATTACCCTGTAATTACTAGTAGCGATAAGCAGCATCCCATCTCAAAAAACTTAGATGCTATTGCTACAAAATTTGTGAGTACTATTGATACCGTAAAAGCAGAAGGGGTTGAAAAAACAATATTGTTAAGCACCTCAGTTTATACAAAAGTTCAATACGCACCAGTACGAATACACTTAGGTGCGGTAAAAGAAAAACCGAATGAAACACAATACAATAAAGGGCCACAAGCTATTGCTGTTTTGTTAGAAGGCGAGTTTCCAAGCGTATTTACCAACCGACTTAAACCAAATACTTTGGCTATGACGGATACTATTAAAGAATTTACCAACCGCGCAAAAAGCTTGCCGAGTAAAATGATTGTGGTGACAGATGGAGATATTATTACCAATAGAAAAGGCAAACAGGGCGAAAATTTACCAACCGGATATTATCGCGCTACAGGAGAGACTTTTGCCAACCAACAATTTTTACTAAACTGCTTAGAATATTTAACCGACAACAGCGGCTTAATTGAAAGTAGAACCCGTGAGGTGAAATTGCGACTCTTAGATCAAGGAAAAATAAACCAGCAAAAAACTTTTTGGCAACTGCTTAACTTAATTGTGCCACTATTAGTAGTTGTACTTTTTGGTGTTTTTTATAGCTTTATACGTACAAAAAAATATGCCTCATAAGTATATTTTTGTTTTAGGTTATTAATAATTTCAACAAAAAGTAACTTTTCAGTAGAGGTCAGAAGTCAGACCGCTTCGCTGTCAGACGTTAGATAAATTCGACTGAGTGAAGTCAAAAACGCTCTTTTTCGCCCAAATTATGTCTGACGTCTAAAGTCTGACAATGAAATGGTCTGACTTCTGAATAGTTACAACAAAAAACATCAATCTGCTGCTTACCTTTCTTTTAACTCTTTTATTAATAGAAAAAGTATTTAGTTTAATTACTATCTAATTGATTTACACGCGCTTTATCATTAAAAAGAAGTAACTATTCAGTAGAGGTCAGAAGTCAGACCGCTTCGCTGTCAGACGTTAGATAAATTCGACTGAGTGAAGTCAAAAACGCTCTTTTTCGCCCAAATTATGTCTGACGTCTAAAGTCTGACAATGAAATGGTCTGACTTCTGAATAGTTACAACAAAAAACATCAATCTGCTGCTTACCTTTCTTTTAACTCTTTTATTAATAGAAAAAGTATTTAGTTTAATTACTATCTAATTGATTTACACGCGCTTTATCATTAAAAAGAAGAACTATTCAGTAGAGGTCAGAAGTCAGACCGCTTCGCTGTCAGACATCAGATAAATTCGACTGAGTGAAGTCAAAAACGCTCTTTTTCCCCCAAATTATGTCTGATGTCTAACGTCTGACAATGAAATGGTCTGACTTCTGAATAGTTACAAAAAGAATTAATAATAAAGCTGCACAAACAACTAATCATTTCGTTTTTGAAGATTTCATTCATTTTTCGTCACAAAAAGTCACAAAAATAAAACAAAACAATAATTCAATTTTGTTTTTTATTTACAACCTAATCTTCATTAAACCTTTTAAATCAAACTAAAACAAAATTATATTAATAACATACTTTTAGATTAAGCCGTGCATTTTAATAAAACTTAGCCGTATTAGTGTCGTATTACAATATAAAACAAATACGCCTAATATGAAACAAAATACTTCTGATATGAAAAACTTGTTTATTGAAATTGAAATGACAAATACTAACAATATAAAATCTATTGCTGAAAAGCTAAACTTGCTTGGTTTTGATTTAGATGCAAATTTTATGCCCAAAGCACTAAAAGTAACTCAAACAGATACTCAAAAGTTATTTTTGGTAAAAGGTAGAATAATCCAATCTTTAATTAAACAGCTTAAAGATTGCCCTAATGTTGTTAATTATTGGGAGCTAAAATCTACCATTCCGTTTAAACAAAATACCACCTTATTATAACTGAAAAATAATTATTACCTGCAATACTACAAACGAGATATTTATAAAACCAATCAACCAACCTTAGCATACATATTGAAGATTGCCATGAAACCGTGAAATTTATTATCACGTATTAATATTACAAAATTTAATTTATGTTTTTTACACGTTTTAACCTTTGCATAGCACTTATTTTCGCATTTTACTCAACTTATGCACAACCAGATAAATTGAGGGCTGTATTTACAGAAGATCCTTCAACAAAAATATTAATAATTTTTAATACCAGCAACTCAGACAGTAAACCTTGGTTGTATTACAGCACCAACCGTGCCACAGTTGAAAATAACACCAGTTCTGTTGCCTTTCAAGATAATGTTTTATCCAACCAATCTCATGGCATGTATAATAATTTTGTTTCGCTAAGCAACTTACTGCCTGGCACAAAGTATTATTTTAAAATAATAGATAATACTGGCGAAACCCCTGTTTACTATTTTGAAACCATACCCGACCACCCCAACGAAAGGTTGAGTTTTATTGGTGGAGGGGGTTCAAGACAAAATAAAGATATGCGCACAAAAGCCAATATTATAGTTTCAAAATTAAAACCACACGCTGTTTTTTTTAGTGGAACTTTTACAGATAATGGCACTCAGGAGCAATGGCAAGAATGGTTTGACAATTGGCAATTAACAATAAGTAGCGATGGCCGTATAACACCATTAGTTCCTTCACGTGGCAATCATGAAAGAAATAATGCAGAATTAACAAAATTATTTGGCACAAATAGTACAGCTGTTTATTCATTAAGTTTTGGTGGTAATTTATTTAAAGCTTACACTCTAAACACACAGATTACTACTATTAGTTATTTCAATCAAACAGTTTGGCTTGAGGATCAACTACAAAATGATGGAGACTACTTTTTTAAGTTTGCACAATACCATATGCCTATGAGACCTCATACTGCCTTAAAAAACGATGGGGCAGCTCAATACGCTTATTGGTCGCCTCTGTTTCATAATTATAAGGTAGATTTAGTTTTAGAAGGTGATTCACATACTGCTTCCACTACTTATCCTATTGTGCCGTGTACTGGCGGTTTTGGCTGTGAAGATGGTTTTAAAGAAGATGTTGTAAATGGCACGGTTTATACCGGACAAGGAGGTTGGGGTGCTCCGTTGAGACCAGCAGATGACAATAGAAGTTGGACGTATTTCAGTAAAATAATGAATCAGTTTAATTTATTTTTTGTTGATAAAGAAAAAATAGAATTGAGAACTATTGACTATGAAAGCACCTTTAATGCAGGTATTAATGAAGTGAATGTTAATGATAGATTTAATTTACCAACGGAACTTGTTGTTGAGCCTGGTGTAAATAAGTTAACTGGCGCGCCTCAAGACGTTTTAATTATACCAGGCAAAAAAGCTACAAGCTATCCTAAAATTGAAATTGCTTATCCAAACGAAAATTCAATATATTATGAGCAAGCTGATGTTGATGTTGTTATAAATAATTTATCATCACAAAATGAAATTGGTGCAGTTATTTTTTATTTAAATGGTGTAAATATTGGTTTAGATAATTCAAAACCATTTTCCTTTAAAATTGATAAGTCGAACTTTAACGCTGAACAAACCTACGAAATAAATGCAATTGCCTATAATATAAATGGGCTTGCCTCGCCTATAGCAAACACCAGAATAAAAGTTTTTAACAACTGTCTCAATACAGTAGAAACTCAACTTAAAGATTCATTTAATGATGCAGAGCAACTACCAGGCAAACGGACTGACGTGGGTAATTTTGATTTAGATATGGGTTACAACGAAACAATTTGTGGCTTAAGATTTACAAATGTAAACTTACCACCAAATGTAACTATTATTGATGCAAACATTCAGTTTACGGCTGATGAAAGAAAAGTTAATGCTACTGATTTAACAATTTATGCAGAAGACAATGCACACGCATCAGAATTTCTACCTTTGTATAATAACATTTCAGGTAGGCAAAAAACGCCGCTTAGTGTAAATTGGAACAATGTGCCTAATTGGGAAAGTGTTGGAGATAGTAAAGCCGCCCAAAAAACACCTAACTTAAAAAATATTGTTCAATACGTGGTAAATAAACCAGATTGGAATATTGAAAGCCCATTAACATTTATTATTGAAGGTGAAGGTTATCGTGTTTCAGAAACTTTTGATAGCAACCCTAGCCTAACACCTGTGCTTTATATTCAATATGCCTGCGTAAAAAGTTATGAAGACAATTTCGCAAATGTATGGCCAGGTGATGCTGACAATAGTGGCCAGGTAAACGCAAAAGATGTATTATATATTTGTTTAGCCGATGGCTTACAAGGTTATTCACGTCCGTATGCCTCATCCAATTGGAATGCACAGCCTCTTTTGCCGTGGCCTGGGCATATTGCTGGCGTTAATAACGCCTATCAAGATACAGATGGTAATGGCCAAGTAAATTTAAATGATATACAGGTGGTTGACCTTAACTACGGTAAGCAAGTGGAAAGAGTAAATCCTAATAATGAGTTTAACAACAGCAGTCTTGTTTTAAAACAGGTTTCTTTACCAGGTGATACCCAAGTTACATACGATTTAGTACTTAATGCCAATAAAACAACTTACGCCCACGGCATTACCGGAAGTATTGATTTAAGCAACTATTTATTAGATAATGAAGATGTAATAGAAGTTCATCCCAACCTTAAGGAAGTTATTGACCCAGGATATTTGTTTAATGCAGATGTTGTATTTACTAAATACAATGCCGACACCAAAACATTAGATTTTGCCATAAGCAAAACCGATAAAGTTGATTCGCAAATTGACTATAAGGTGTTGTTAAGAATTATAATTGTTATGGACGAAATTGAAGGTAACACATCAAAATATGCATCAATAAAAAATAGTGGACTTATAAATGAAGATGGGCAATTTAGAGCCTTAAAAACATCATTAAATAGTTTTGTTAGTCTTGTGAATACCTCAAATATAAGCAAGTTAAATGAGGATTTGATTGATTTAAATTTGGTAACACAAAACAAAAATTGCAATACTTTAGGAGTTGCAGAAATTTGCAATTTTAATGGAATATTAGAAGATAATATTTCATTAGAATGGAGTAATGGAAGTACTGCAAATAAAATAGCATTTTTAGAGGCTGGTAACTATAATGTAAAAATCAAGTATCAAAATAGCATTTTAAAAACTATAGCATTTACAATTGAAAATGATGATAATTTTGAAGACCAGTTAATATTTAATCACCAAATAGCTAATGACGGGAAATATATTGCATCAAATAATATAGATTTAAATGAAGGAACAGAAATTAATAGAAATCAAACAGTAGAATTTACTATTGAAAATTGTGATTAATTAGTTCTTTCTTTATGTTCATTAATTTTTTCAAGTAACCAGGCTCTAAAACTAACTACCTCCATATTTAATAATTGCTCTTCAATTATTTTGATGGAGGTTTTTCTTTTTTTATAGAAAATACTATAAAGCTTGAGCAAAATTTGTAGAAAATTCTCGTAAGCTTTTTTTCTTTGATTAGGTAATTTCTTGTGATTTTTGAAAAATTCTTTTGTTGATCTTAGTGATTGTACAAATTGAAAATTATAATCTTTTTTAGTTTCATATAAACATTGCAATATGTATAATCTTGCATTAAAATCTATTGTTGTATTTGTTTTATTTGTTAATATAAAATGGGGGTGAGCTTCATTATATTTTTTTTGAAAAAAGGTAATTAAGCCTTTATTATAGTTGTAAATACTATTTTTTATATTTGTTTTTAAATGAGGTTTATAGTATTTGAGTAATTTTTTTGCCCAATCAATTTGTTTGGCTCTACAACCTGCCGTAATAATGCTTGAATAAACAGAAGAATGTAAAAATTTATCTTTTAACAAAAGACCTTTTAAGTGCATGTCTAAATATATATCAAATGAACGTTTATAAAACTCAAAATTTCCTTTCCGAATTTGAGAGGAGCAAAAATTTAGGGCATTAAAGTACAAGCTTGACAAATCAGCATCTGAAATATTGCGACTTTCTGTTTCGATAAATTTTAATACATTTTCAAAACTTAGTACATCCATATTTTCAATTAAGGCTATACTTGTTTTGTTTAAGCGAACTAGTGTATTGTTTTTGTAATCTGGCATCTCTAATAATGTTACTATAGGTTCATATAATTTGGTGTTAATGTTTTTAGATGAATATCTGTTTAGGCTTAAAATAGTTTGATGAATACTTAATCTCTTTAATAGAAAACTTAAATCAATGGCCAAAATGCAATTTTCAAAATTTTTATTATTTTCTAATTCCTGAGTAGTATTAAGATAAGCTAATTGAGATTCGTAAAGTTTCGCTAAGTTATCGTAATAACGTGCATCTCTTTCAACGTGAGTTTCAAGCTCAAATTCAATTTTTTTAAAATGTCGCTTATACAAACTGTGTTGTTTTCTTTTTAACAATTCTGGGTACAAATAATCAATAGCCGCATACTTATTTTCTCTTAAATTATTAATGGCAATAAACTCCTCTGCTAAGCGAAGTAGTAAACTCAACTTGCGATTAAGTTCGGTTTTTTGTGCTTTGCTTAAACTATCTTTTGCAGCAGCTTGTTTTTTAAAAACAAATTTGTAAACACGGCATTGCAAAACGGCATCAAAAAAATGTTGTTGAATTACATATTTCTGCAACGCTTTTAATAGTTGAATAACCAACTTGTCGGTGTTAAAATAATTGCAAGTTAAAAAGTCTGCAAAGCCATTTAATTCTTTAGCATTAAATGTATTTAATAAATTAACAACTAAAGTAGGTCGTTTTTTTTGTTCTTTATTTGGCATTATTTAATCATTTTATATTGATAATGATACGTTTATAAAAACAATTAAGTTGCCTTTTTAAAGATTATTTAGCTCATAAATAGAAAATTTACACACTTATACATGCTATATTTGTTTTTGAGAACAAGCGTTGCCTTGTTACTATAATATCCATTTTTTTAAATTGTTGGTGCTGTTAATATCTGGCACAAACTTTATTTTTGTTCAATCAACTTTTTTGCAGCCTCCATTTGCGCAGGTTCATTAGCATTTTGAAAAGCCTTTTCATTTAATGATTCTAACAAATGAACATTGCTGTTAATTAACATTTTACGTGGGCAACTATAGCCCAGACCTAAAAATTGCAATAAAGTTATATAACTTTGGGGTTCGTAAATAGCAACCAATGGTTCAGGAAATTGGTGAGCCTCTAAACTTTTATAAGCCGTTGCTACTGCTTTAGTTTTTCTATTTTTTATAAGATGCGCTATTGTCTGCTTGTCCATTAGTGGATAATCGCAAGCCAAAACTAACCAGGCAACATTTGGGTTTTGTTGCTGTGCAGAAAGTATTGCTCCCATTGGTCCCATACCAACAAAGCTATCTCTAATAGTTGCATAATTATCAATATCATTTATTTGTGATGTATTGATAGAAACATATACCTCGCTACAAAACTCACCCAACAAATCAGCCAGTTGTGTTTGTTGCGCCTTGCCGTGGTAGTTAAGGCTACGTTTATCCTTTCCCATTCGGCTGCTTTTGCCACCAGTTAATACTAAACCATAAATGTTGACAGTACTTTTCAGCAATTCATCTTTTATTAAATTAAGTATTGAAGTATAATCCGTAGCAATTATTTGTGGTACTGTTTCCCAGTTTTCAATCTGGTTTTTTATAATTTCCGGAATTTTTGTTGAAGCATCTTTTAAAACAAAAGCCAATACATTAGTAAACTGATCTACCCGTTTTTCAATAGAAGGTAAGCGGTTGCTATCAATGTAAACAATTTGCTGTGTCGCTTCAAAGTGGTTTCCGTTTACCAGCACCAAATCAGTTTCATTAAATAAAATATTGCTTTTATATTTGTTTAAATCTGCTTGCCATTGTAATTGAAAAAAATCAATTTTATCAGTCAGCTCAAAGTTAGGTTTATGGCTATTTTTTTCGGGAGCTTTGTGATCGGCATCAATGTAAGCTACATTGTAATTGTTGCTGAGTTCACTAATTATTTGCTGCGCCATTTGTTGTATAATATTGCATTTAGCCCCAACAATTGCAATTTCATTTCTACCAAAATTACCAAACGTTGGCCTTAGTAATTTGCTATGTTTTTGATGTGCTTTCATACTTAATCCTTATTTATTTTAAAATCTGATTTACCGCCCGTTTTTTCTAACAATTTAGTTTCTTTTATAACAATGTTGTGCGAAAGTGCTTTACACATATCGTAAATAGTTAAGGCTGCAATACTTGCTCCGGTTAAAGCTTCCATTTCCACGCCAGTTTGTGCATTGGTAATGCAAGTACAATCAATAAACACTTCATTATTAATTAATTTTATTTTAATATCGCATTTACTCAAATTTAAGTAGTGGCAAAGTGGAATTAGTTCAGCCGTTTTTTTGGCCGCCATAATGCCTGCAATAGTTGCACATTGAAACACCGATCCTTTTTTGGTAATAATATCATCATTTTGAAAACAATTTAAAACCGCTTGCGGCAACAGTACTGCACTTTGGGCAATTGCTTTTCTTGTAGTAATTGCTTTGTGGCCAACATCTACCATGTTCACCTCGCCAGCTTCATTTAAATGGCTCAATTTATTTTCCATTGCTTCTCTTATATATTCCTAAAATTAATAAATTTATACAATTCCCCTTTTTCATAAACATCTTTACCAACAGGCAACTCTAAAAAACCATCAACATTTTTGAGATTAACAAAATCGCCGCTGCCATTGCCAAAAAATGGTTTAGCTACCTTAACTGTTTTTTTATCGTTGGTAAGTTTTACTGGTATAAAATAAGTTAAGTTAGGTTTAAATTGTACTGTTTCTGCCAAAGCATAATAAAAATGATTTTCAATATTTTGCCGAAGATAAGTTTGTAGCCAGGGTTTAAAATAACGCAACAAGCAAACAAAGCTACTAACCGGGTTACCAGGGAAAGCAAAAACAACTGCATCATTATTACTACCAAACCAAAAAGGTTTGCCAGGCCGTTGGGCTATTTTATGAAAATGCTTTTGCACACCAAGTTCATCAAAAGCCTGAGGCAAAAAATCAAACTTGCCTTTTGATACGCCACCAGTTAAAATAACTACATCATAATTAATTAGTATGTTTTTTAGTTGTACTGTTATTTCAGTTAAATCATCATTTAAATGATAAGCTGTTGCATTAATGTTCCATTGTTGCAATTGCGCATCAATCATAAAAGAGTTCGACTTTCTAATTTGGTGGGGCAACACTATTTCGCCAACATTAACCAACTCGTTGCCCGTGCTAATAATAGCAACTTTGGGCAATTTGCTTACAGTAATATTTGCCTTGCCTACCGATGCCGCAACAGCTATTTCTGCCGCACTTAGTGCCACACCTTTATTTATTAATAAACTTTCGGCACGTACATCTTTTCCTTTGGTGTGTATGTTTTGTAATGCATTAACCGAATTTACCATAACGGTTGCAATGCTGTTTTCAATAGTTACGTCTTCATAACGCACTACCGCATCTGCACCTTGCGGCAAAACAGCGCCTGTCATAATTTCTACACAAGCATTAAGGTTTTGCAAAGTATAAGCGGGATCGCCGGCAGCAATTATTTTTTCAATTTTAAAAGTGTTGCCATTTTTTAAGAAAGCTTTTGTGTTAAACGCAATGCCATCCATAGCTACCCTGTTGAAAGGTGGTAAATCTCTATCAGCAAAAATATCTTCTTGTAACACCTGGCCTACCGCATTTTGTAAGCCAATATTTTCTGTTTGGCAGTTGGCCTTTTGTGCATTTTCAATTATTATATGATGTGCTTCATCAACACTAAGCATTTAAAATTTCCATTTAATATTACAGCCAATGCTTGGCACTTGTTTTTCAGATACCGGATCATCGTTCAATAAAGCATCAATGGCAGCTTTAATATCTTTGCCTGTTACGGGTTTGCCATTGCCTGGCCTCGAATCATCAAACTGCCCACGGTAAGCAAGTTTCAAATCTTTATCAAACACATAAAAATCGGGCGTACAAGCAGCATCATACTGTTTTGCTATTGCTTGTGTTTCATCGTACAAATAAGGAAATATAAAATCGTTTTTTGCTGCGTTTGCTTTCATATGTTCTGGGCCATCTTGCGGATAATTTTCCACGTCGTTTGCAGAAATACCTACAAAAGCAACGCCTTTTTTAGTATATGCTTTTGCTAAATCAGCAATACCTTGGTTTAAATGAATTACATAAGGGCAATGGTTGCAAATAAACATAATTACAGTTGCTTTTTCGCCCCGCAACGCTTGTAAGTTTTTGTTACTATTACTAACGGTATCTAACAAATCAAAATTAGGAGCGATGGTATTTAGTGACAACATTTTAGATGGAGTTAAAGCCATAAAATTTTTTCTTTTTTGGTAAGATGCTAAGTTACGAAATGTTGAAAAAGGATGCAGACTTTTGGCAACTAATACCAAATTGGTATAATAAACTCTAAAGTGTTTTACAATATATTTTAACTTAAATGGCAGGTTGCCAAAATTGCGATAGTATTAAATCATTACAAAAATACTTTGTTTATGTTTTTTGAAATTAAGTTTCCTCTCCTTCTTTCAACAACTCAAAACTATCAATAAAACTGGTGTTATAATGGCCGCTTATAAATTTTTCGTTTTTCATTAATTGTTTATGAAATGGAATAGTGGTTTTTATGCCTTCTATAATAAACTCATCTAAAGCACGAGACATACGTGCAATTGCTTCGTTTCGATCGTTGCCACGCACAATAACTTTTGCAATCATAGAATCGTAGTAAGGCGGCACTACATAACCAGCAAAGGCGTGGGTATCAACTCTTACACCAAAACCTTTTGGAGTATGATAGGCTGTAATTTGACCTGGACAAGGTGCAAAATTATTATAAGGGTCTTCGGCATTTATTCTACATTCTATAGCATGAAACCTTGGTTCGTAATTGCTACCACTTATTGGGTGGCCTGCGGCTATTCGTATTTGTTCTTTTATTAAATCTCTATCAATTACCTCTTCGGTAACGGTGTGTTCTACTTGTACGCGGGTGTTCATTTCCATAAAGTAGAAATTTTTATGCTTATCTACTAAAAACTCAACCGTTCCTAAGCCTTCGTAGTCAATTGCATTGGCAGCTTTTACGGCAGCATTTCCCATTTTTTTTCGGGTAGCAGCATCTAAAACTGGTGATGGGGCTTCTTCTACTAATTTTTGGTGGCGGCGCTGTATAGTACAATCTCTTTCAGAAAGGTGTATGGCTTTACCAAACTGATCACCAACAATTTGTATTTCTACATGGCGGGGTTCTTCAATAAATTTTTCCAAATAAATGCCATCGTTTGAAAAAGCATTTTTTGCTTCTGTTTTTGCAGAATCCCAAGCACCATCAAACTCGCTTTCTTTACTTAAAACACGCATACCTTTACCGCCACCGCCGGCAGTAGCTTTTAATATTACAGGATAGCCTATTTCTTTAGCCATTTTTTTACCAGCAGTTTTAGTTGGTATTAAACCCTCAGAACCTGGAATAACGGGCACTTTAGCCTTGCGCATGGTAGCTTTTGCAGTAGCTTTATCGCCCATTGAGTTTATCATTTGTGCACTTGGGCCAATAAATTTAATCTTGTAATCGTTGCATATTTCGGCAAATTCAGCATTTTCTGATAGAAAGCCATAGCCAGGATGTATAGCATCGGCATTAGTAATTTCTGCAGCCGACATTATATTTGGAATATTTAAATACGAATCTTTGCTGGCTGGCGGCCCAATACAAACGGCTTCATCTGCAAACCTAACGTGCAAACTATCTTTATCTGCCGTTGAGTAAACCGCTACGGTTTTTATGCCCATTTCGTGGCAGGTACGTAAAACCCGTACAGCAATCTCTCCCCTGTTGGCAATTAAAATTTTCTTAAACATATAATTGACTAATCCGGAATAATTTCAATAATAGGTTGATCATATTCTACCGGGCTTGCATCATCTACCAATACTTTAACTACTTTGCCACTTACCTCTGCTTCTATTTCATTAAACAGTTTCATTGCTTCAATAATACAAATGGTATCGCCCTTTTTAATATTGTCGCCCACATTTACAAATGGTGGTTTTTCCGGGCCTTGAGATCTATAAAAAGTACCAATCATTGGAGCTTTTATAATAGCAGCATTGTCAGCTGCGCCAGTTTCTGCTTCGGTTGAAGCAGGAGCCGGAGCATTATTAGCTGACACAGCAGCAGGTGCAGCAGCTGGCGTTTGAGCCATTGGCAATGCAGCTTGCGCAACTGGTGCACTTACTACCACCTGTTTATTACCTTTTAAAGCTTTTAAATAGTCTTTAGATTTTAAACATAATTTAAAATCACCTTTTTCTATTTTTAACTCGGCTAAGCCCGTTTCATTAACTTTATCAATTAAAGCCGTTATTTCATTAATTTTCATCAGTTACGATTTTACACGTTCCATATAGGATTTGTTCTTTACATCTACCTTTATTTTTTCGCCTTCGTTAATAAACAAAGGAACTTGTATTTTTGCGCCAGAAGCGAGGGTAGCTGGCTTAGTGGCTGCATTGGCGGTATCGCCTTTTATACCTGGTTCGGTATAGGTAACTTCTAAAACTACCTGGTCGGGCAATTCGCAATTAACTATTTCATCGGTTTCCGAATGGTATAAAATATCAACATTTGAGCCTTCTGATAAAAACTCGCTACCGTCTAATAGTTTTTCTTCTACCGAAACCTGGTCGAAAGTTTCATTGTTCATAAAATTGTACCCGTTATCATCTTTATATAAAAACTGAAAGGTTCTTCTTTCAACTGTTACCACTTCAATTTTATGGCCGGCAGGTATAGTATTATCAATTACTCTGCCTGTGCTTAGGTTTTTTAATTTGGTTCTAACAAAAGCCGGGCCTTTGCCAGGTTTTACATGTTGAAATTCTACAACTTTGTATATTCCATCTTTAAATTGAATACACAAACCATTTTTAATATCTGATGTTGATGCCATTATTTTTATTTTGACTGCAAAGTAAATAATTTTATGGGAAATATTAGCAATGAGGTTTTCTAAGCTATATAATTTACTCGTTACTCGTAAACAATACTCGTGCCACCACTAATAGTTTGACAAACAAGTTGTGGCACGAGTGTTCCTCTAAGCTTCTCTAGGCTCATATTACATAACCATCTTACCAAAAAACAATAAAAGCAAACATTTAACCAAACACACAACAACTTGCATTTCTTAAAAATTAAACTTACATTTATATTAATTAATGCCATTTTTTTAACCTTTTAAAACGTTTAATTATGAAACGCAACACGTTTATGAACAAGTTTACCCCCCCCCCGAAACAAACAAACCAATTTAAAATGTATGTAAAAAAAGGCTGGCAAGGTTTGCTGGTGGTTTTACTACTGGTTATGGTAACAGTAATAAGTTGCAACCAGCAGATACAACAAACAAAAGACTTAAATAACAAAACTAAGGCTGTAGAAAACGAGATTAAACAGGTGAAAACTAACAATGAGAAACAAACGAGCGCAATACGGCCCAAGGATTATAGCCTGCAATATGGTACTTATTTTACAAAAATGGCACCCCAATATGCTTGGTTAGATACGCTTACTGTTGAAGATTTATTACAAAAAGAATGGATTAAACCCTATGTTACCAGTAGTAAAATTACAGATCAACGTATTGAAATATTTGGTGGAAGATTTACTGATAACTTTAAACAAATGCTCCCTGTTATACCGCAAGATTCCTTCTTAATATATACATTTCATTGGTTTGGGTTAAATGAGGATTATCACTTTGAGAAGAAAAAACGATTTAGTAATGAAGAAAAAAAATCGTACCAACAATTTTACAAAAATACACAAGTGATAGGGAGTATAGTATCTCTTGACTTTAAAACCAATAATAAACCAAGTAAAATAACAATTGATGTTGCAAGAAATTTAGACTTACCAAAAATGACGGATTCATTTCCGTATGATAGTTTGTACATTTTGGCTTCGGATAGTTTGGGAGATGAAAATGGAAGAAGATCGAACGCATGGTTTTATAATATTAGAGGAGAGGGACAAGATTATAGCAAATATCCAGGTGGAAGAAAAAATTATATATATGCTAAGGATAATAAATTTTATAATGCTAACAAAATTAGAATATCAAATAGTACAAAAAATTATGAATATATGTTTGATCACTTTAGCAGAAAATTAATT
>Ga0209828_1000369_pt1 | contig 44114 bp, 32 predicted proteins | sample MaitaG_FD_187429 | JGI IMG/M metagenome (GOLD analysis project Ga0209828, IMG submission 187429) | Marine algal microbial communities from Maine, USA - Maine_Asex2 metaG (SPAdes) (version 2) | ecosystem: Host-associated > Algae > Red algae > Unclassified | place: Maine, USA | collected 2015-01-05
CATTCTGTGCGCTATGGTAATAGCTACCAAGATCAAAATAATGACATGTCTGTGTCTTTGTTTCAGAACACAAAAGACATGGAGTTGATAGAGCCAAAGATTACGCGTGTAGAAGAGTGGTTGCCTATAGAAAAGCTAGAAAATGAAAAGGAGGTAACTGGGATTTATATATCTGGACATCCTTTAGATGAGTACAGAATAGAAATAGAAAATTATATCAACACGCCATTAGACAGAGTAAACAGTATAAAAAATCAAACTGTGAAAATTGCAGGACTGATTACAAGTGCGATGCATGGGGTGGCAGGAAATGGCAATGGTTATGCTCGTTTTACCTTGCAAGACTACCATGGTTCTCTTGATCTTGGTCTTTGGAGAGAAAATTATACAAAATGGCAATCCCTCATTACCAAGGGGAAGGTTATCTATCTAGAAGCAAAAAATATTCAAACCAAAACTGGTAACTTCTACTTTAAGATTAGCCGCTTAATGCTCTTAGAGAGTGTAGGGAAACAACTAACTAGAAGCATCTCTATAAAGCTTGATTTACATACAATTGATGATACGTTAATAGACAAACTAGAAACTATCTGTCGTGACAATCCTGGCGAACATGATTTTAAATTAAAAGTTGTTGATGACAAAGAAGGCTTAAGTCTTAAGTCTGCTCGCTATAAAGTAAATGCAACAAGTAAACTTTTGAGTAGTCTCGTCGATGTGGGAGTTGTGTATAAGATAAATTAGTTTAGTAGCGAACAGTAACACAAGACCAACTTCAAAAAAAATTGGGGCCGTGCGTTTGGGATAAAAAAAAACGGAAGAAAATTTCTTCCGCTGGTAATGCTATTAGGATGTTATTTTTTAAAAAGGGGTGTCATTATTATTGAATTCTTACTTTCTGCAAATAAACCTTTAATTGTAAGCTATAATTCCAGACTCATTTACAATATTATAACGCTTCGAGGAAAGATACCCCACAGATTCTTAGAAGCGCAATTTCCGGAATGCACATGAAATCTTAACATTTGAATGATTTTACCCGTATTTAATCGGACACACGGGCCTTATCTCTTGGATTGCTAGGAGAGAAGAGCGCTGTTTGTAGCTCTTAGTCTTAGAATATCAGCATTTTTACAATTGTAGCCTTAGCTTTTCATATTCTTGACAATAAAGTCAAGTTCTTGGATCATATTACGTTTTGCTTCTCCAGGTGCAAAGACAAAAGCATCCACAAAAAGTAATTCGGATTTGTCTTTGTTATGTATCATGTAACTCACAAAGGGACCTCCCATAAAGTCATCGGTCATTTCCCAAACTCCTCTGAGCTCTTTCGTGTACATGCCATTAATATCTTGCACGTATTCATAGATAGGTACCTTCTCTTCATGGACACGTAAGTAGGAACCTTCTGTATCACTTGTCACATATGACTTTCCAAATTCATTTTTTACTTCTTTGATATAGTTTAAATCGAATTGTTCTTTTCCTGTATACGGTAGACGTTTAAGAACGATGTTCATAACACCTTTCTTACCATCTTTCCGCAACCAAATAAAGTCATCTTTCTCTTCTTCTTTTGCAATTTTATAGTTGATAGGAATCTGCATATCCATACCGTAATTTGCCTTAATCTTTTCGGTTAAACCTCTATTAACTGGTACTCCATATACCTGCGCTTCTAATTGTTTTCTATCGTGGTTATGGACTTTCTTGGCAATTGCTGGGTACGTATTGCGTATAAGTTCTGCGAGTTGGTCATGGCCGTTGGCATAAAGATATATTAGCATTTGCCCTTGCGCCCACTTATTCTTACCTATAGAGTTGCCAGGTTTATTCTCTTTCTTAGCACGGGTAAATTTTTCTTCTCCCATATCTTTTCGTGCCATCTTAGTTACCACGGAATCGTCATCATTTAAATCTACCAATATAGTGTAGGTGCGGAGCTGCTTACGTAATGGTTCTGCTTGAATTTGTTCACCACTATAGTGCCTCAGGTCAAACATAGTCTCTGGAGATGGCATCAAGGGATAAGGGCTTTCAAAATAATATCTAAATGTATCACCTACCATGCTTTCCCAAACCATATCATCCGCAACGACAACAATTTCATTCATCTTACCTAAAGCAACTGCCTTCGCCTCTAAGGATTGAGATACATCACTGTTACATGCGAACATACTGAGAAGTATGAAAAAGCAACATGCGGTGTAATATGAAATTGTTTTGAACATATTGTAAATCTAATGTTTCCTGTACTATACAGATGCAATTTGACAGGTTTTTGGTGTAACCAACATCGGATTTAGTAAATCAAGCTCAAATAATCTAAAACCGATTCTCTAGAGTAATCCCGCAATGATGTCTTCAGTACTTATGCCCTCTGCTTCTGCTTTGTAGTTTCTTACAACTCTGTGTCTCAGCACATAATTGGCTATTGCATGAATATCTTCGATATCTGGTGAATACTTTCCATGGACTGCGGCATGTGCCTTTGCTCCTAGGATCAGATATTGAGATGCCCTAGGGCCAGCTCCCCATGAAATATAATTATTTACTGTTTCAGTTGCTAATGGTGTATTTGGTCTTGTCTTAGAGGCCAATGCAACACCATATTCTAGTACATTATCAGCAATGGGAATCTTACGCACTAGGTCTTGAAATTCTAAAATTTGTTGGCCAGTCAATACTCTTTTTAAGTCGTGCTTTTTTGATGTTGTTGTGTTTTTAACAACCTGAATTTCTTCTTCATAACTTGGGTAATCCAAAAGTATATTAAACATGAATCTATCCAACTGCGCTTCAGGAAGTGGGTAGGTCCCTTCTTGTTCGATTGGGTTCTGTGTTGCCAAAACAAAAAACGGTTGATCTAATTTATGTTTGGTTCCTGAAATTGTTACAGATCGCTCCTGCATCGCCTCTAATAAGGCGGCTTGCGTTTTAGGTGGTGTTCTATTTATCTCATCTGCCAAAATGATATTCGAAAACAACGGACCTTTATTAAACTTAAAGCTTCTGTTCTCATCTAAAATTTCAGACCCCATAATATCTGATGGCATCAGATCGGGGGTAAATTGAATTCTTTTAAAATCTAAATCAAGTACTTCCGAAATTGTACTAATCAAAAGTGTTTTTGCAAGCCCTGGTACACCAACAAGTAAACTGTGCCCGTTTGCAAACAGTGAAATGATTACCGCCTTGACAACATCCTCTTGCCCTATGATCACTTTTCCTATCTCTGCCTTTAACTCTCTATATGATCTTGATAGTGCATCTACTGCTTCTACATCTGATCTTTGCTGTGTTTCATTCATGTTTCTGATAATTTCGTCGCAAAAATAATAAAGTATATTATATGAGACGATAGTTAAACGGAAAGGCTACGTCTTTGTTTTATTAAGTGTAAATAATCCGATCATTAAAGTGTCTGAGGGTGGGTTTCTACAATGCAGCGTCTACTTCTAATAGAATCTCTTCATCAAAGTCCTTAAACCATTTGCTTAATTGAGTAACTGCAAGGTTACGTACCTCTTGATTGATATAACATGCTATTGTCACGAGTCCAAAGAACATAACTCCAAAATCATCCGTAAAGCCAACAAATGGTGTCAGATCTGGAATTGTGTCAATCGGGGCTAATAAATACCCAAGAGCGCCTATAATAATGTTTTTAGCCCATTTTGGAGTATCCGGACGGCGATAAGCAAAGAATAATAAAAGTGCAGCATAAACTGATTTCACGCCCGCTTCTTTAATATACTTACGCAGATAAGATATCAACTTTTCAGGGGTAAAGAGCTTTCTATATTTCTTAAATTCATTCACTTATATAAATAACGAGTAAATGGCGGGTAAAGTTTCAAGTGTTGGGTTGGGGGGGGTGAATAGATTGAGAGCTTCGGGGAATGTTTGAACAGAATTAAACGAATTTTAAGAATTTGCAAAATTTCTATATTCTTAGTTACTAGCGGGCTGCCTTGATCCTCACAAGTGGGAGTGGGTGCCGGCATTCGAGTAATGCATTTGAGGATCTTGATTTTTTCTTTCTTTTTTATCAAGAAAAAAGAAACATGAAATTCGAAAAGAAAGAGATTACTTCTTAATTATCAACACAAAAGAAACTAGTCTAACTAAAATAGATTTTCTTTTAAGTACTACTAGCAAATTTATTCTTTATCTCCTCCAAGTCCTCCTTAGTCATATCTAATTCCAGCAGCTCATCTTTAAAATAAAAATACCAAAAGATACTCCCTATTCCCACAGCAAGTAGTATCGCCTTTAAAGGAGAGCCGAGCCCTTCCGCTGATCGACTTATTTTAAGTAAGACCAGAAATAATGGAAAAAAGAAAATGTAAAAATATCGGGTGAGGTTCAGTCTTGTTTTTCTGAGAGAAATCATGGAAGAAAGATAATTCGCCTTTGAGTAAAAATTAGAGTTGATATCTTCCTCGTCTCCAAAATTCTCTAGTGCTTTTGATTTTGCCTCCGCTGATTTCATACTAAATCTATAGAAGAGTAGATAACCTAAAAGCATCACTAAAACTATTAACCATTTTAAATTAAACCCATGATTAACAAACACCAATGCAAGGATCACCGAAAGCATTCCTATCAATACACCAAAAAGTGATATATTATTCTTTGCATCTGAGAGGTCCGCAAGCTTTGTCTCTATCACCTTTGTCTTTTCACCAACTGCTTTCGTATACATCTCATCAGACACCGCCTTTCTTGCGTCATCCAGTCTGCGCGAGTATTGTTGAAATTTGTCTTTGCGAAATAACTCGTCCATAATATTTATAATTCTGTTAAACTATCGTATCGCTTAGATTATGATTGCAAACATTATACCGAAATGTAATGTTTGCACTAAAAGACTTTAAGCATATTCCACTGCTATTCAATTTTGTTTAGTTTTATATATTCATAGAGAGATTTAAAATTCCACACGCTTGAAGTCGTCTTTTTTAAACAATCCTTATCCTGGTAATTATGGGCGTATAGAAAACCTGAAAGTTGGTCTAGTTGTAGGTCTTTTTGTATCTCGTGGCATCACTTCACTGCGTTCATTGTATCAACTTACTGCGTTCGTCGCATGAACTCACTGCGTTCGCGGTATAGCTCACCTTGTTCGCAGAAATCCTGTTAATCCTTAAAATTCTTTTAATCTTGTTCAAGCCGGTTAAGTATAATGGTTTGAATGCAAATAAACCTAGCATCTAACATTAGAAACCGCGAACAACGTGAGCTCATACCCATGAATATAGTGAACAGATAGCCTGGAACAACGTGAACCACACTTAGCAAAAAAAGCCCTCAATTACTTGAAGGCTTTTTTGACTTTTCCGTTAAATATAGATTTTCTATTCCTTTACGCCTTGGACAAGAAGAGCAACCTCTCCCATCAATACTTCCACAAATCCTTTTTCAATTGTGAATCGCATATTATCTCCACCTTCTTTGATCACACGTATTTCCCCTTCTACTAAAGAAGAAACGATAGATGCGTGACCTTTCAAGATTTCGAATTGTCCAGTAGACCCTGGTACCTTTACAGAAGTAATAGGACCATTATAAATTTCTTTTTCCGGTGTAAGTACTATCAGATTCATACTATGCGTTTGCCTCTTCTATAATTTTCTTACCCTTTGCGATTGCATCATCGATAGAACCTACAAGGTTAAATGCTGCTTCTGGATACTCATCTACTTCACCGTCCATGATCATATTAAATCCACGGATTGTTTCTTCTAAAGGAACAAGTACGCCTTCAAGACCAGTAAACTGCTCCGCAACGTGGAATGGTTGTGATAAAAATCTCTGTACCCTTCTCGCTCTGTGTACCACCTGTCTGTCTTCTTCTGATAATTCCTCTAATCCTAGGATCGCGATAATATCTTGAAGCTCTTTATATCTCTGAAGAATCATGATCACTTTCTGCGCAGTATTATAATGTAAATCTCCTACGATAGATGGCTCCAAAATTCTTGATGTAGAATCCAATGGATCCACCGCAGGGTAAATACCAAGTGAAGCCAGTTTTCTACTCAATACTGTTGTTGCATCCAAGTGAGCAAACGTTGTTGCTGGTGCTGGATCCGTTAAATCATCCGCAGGAACATACACCGCTTGTACAGAAGTAATAGAACCTCTTTTTGTAGATGTAATTCTTTCCTGCATCACACCCATCTCTGTTGCAAGAGTTGGCTGGTATCCCACCGCTGATGGCATCCTTCCTAGAAGTGCTGACACCTCAGAACCCGCTTGTGTAAATCGGAAAATGTTATCGATAAAGAAAAGGATATCCTTTCCTCCTGATGGATCGCTGAGATCACCATCTCTATAATATTCTGCAATCGTAAGACCAGATAAGGCAACACGCGCTCTCGCACCCGGTGGCTCATTCATCTGTCCAAATACGAATGTCGCTTTTGACTCTTTTAATTTTTCAGTATCTACTTTAGAAAGATCCCAGCCACCTTCTTCCATAGAATGCAAGAAATCTTCACCATAGTTTATAATCCCTGACTCTAACATCTCTCTGAGAAGGTCATTCCCTTCTCTCGTTCTCTCTCCCACTCCTGCAAATACAGAGATACCATCGTACCCTTTTGCAATATTGTTAATCAGCTCTTGAATAAGTACTGTTTTCCCTACTCCTGCTCCTCCAAATAAACCAATCTTTCCACCCTTAGAGTATGGCTCGATCAGGTCAATCACTTTAATACCTGTAAGCAGTATTTCTGATTCCGTAGATAAGTCTTCAAATCTCGGTGGCTTTCTATGGATAGGGTAAGCATTGTTTTCTTTAGATACTTTTCCTAAACCATCGATAGGTTCACCTACCACATTAAACAATCTTCCCTTTACTGCTTCTCCTGTCGGCATCGCAATTGCAATTCCGGTGTCTATCACATCTGTTCCTCTGGTAAGACCATCGGTTGCATCCATCGCAATGGCACGCACACTATCTTCTCCGAGGTGCTTTTGCACTTCAAGTACTAGAGGGTCCATGCCTTCTCTCTTGATTTCTAGCGCATTAAAAATTTCAGGTAATTTAGATCCTTCACGTGCAAAACTCACGTCAACAACAGGTCCAATTATTTGCTTTACTTCTCCAATATTTGCCATCGAGTTGTAATTATTTATGTTCTTTGAAATGTAGCTTTCTTGAATTCTGAGAGTTGTATAAAAAGCGGAGTCTTATACCATCCTCTTAATTCGCTGCAAAGATAGTTTTTTAGCAGACTTTTTAACCCTTTAGAGCCTAGCTAAATACTAGCAAATTGAAGTTTTTTTCAGTAAATTCGTGACCGAAGAAAATAAGGTGATTTCTAAGAATTATGGAATATTGCATGGTATTACTCTTCCTCGCTAGAATGGACATTCTGCTCTTTCAAGCTTACCCAAAAATTATTATTGCCTTCACCAATAACCATTTCCAGGGCTTGGTTGTTACACAGCTCCAGTAATGCTAGAAAAGTCGTAATCGCTTCCACTCTATTGGTAATACCCTCAAAAAGCCCCTCAAAGGTACTTTTCGTCACTTTCCGCATTCGAGTATAAATCATTTCCGTCTGCGATTCTATCGTATAGGGAAACTTAACAATCTCATGAATCGTCCTATTCTTACGCTCATTAAACTTAGAAGTTACATTATCAAATGCCTTAAGCAACTTAAACATTGTCAGCGATTCCAACTCCAGATCCACCATTGCCTTATTTGCAATATCACGCAACTCGCCAGCAACTCCTCCTCTATTATGGATATTTTTACGTGTATCCTCTAAGATTTGAATGTCGTCGATGATATCTTTATAGCGCTTATACTCTAGAAGCTTCTGCACTAACTCTCTTCGCGGATCTATCTCATTCCCATCCTCATCCAAGGGTTTTCTAGGAATAAGCGAACGCGCCTTAATCTTCATCAGAGTCGCAGCCATCAGAATAAACTCACTCGCAACATCTAAATTTCTAGTTTCTAGCGATTGTATGTACTCTAGAAAATCTTGCGTAATCTTCGCGATTGGAATATCATAAATATCTATCTCATCACGCTCTATAAAAAACAATAGCAAGTCAAAGGGACCCTCAAATTGCTCTAATCGTATTTTATAATTCTGTATCATGGAGGGCGAAGATACGCTAAGTCTCGCTTAATTTCCCACTTCTATATTTAGTTTATTTTCTTAAAGGTTTGGGCGATCCCCCTAAGGGGCCAGGCTGTGCAGGGGTTCCGTCCTGTCCCAGCTACGCTGAGCCACGACCCCTACGGGCCCTTACCATCCTTATCGCAATGTCGACGGTGCCAAGGCTTCCAAGGGGTTTGAAGGTTTGACGCCTGCCTGCCAAGGCACTCAGGCGGGGTTAGGGTATAGGATGTGGCGGGTACTCTTTCATTCACCTGCATTCCATGGCACACAGACGGTCCCACCCAAAAAGCGAAATCACAAATAACACCCAACTTTTTTCTTTTCCGAGTGTAACGAGCGGAGTCGCAAATCAACACCCAACTTTTTCTTTTAGACCGAGTGCCACAAGCGGAGAAATATTAATACTCGCGAGAATTAAGATTTCTCTGTTCACTACGTTCATTCGAAATAAGAAAAGTGCTGGTACTAAACAGTAGAGGTATATCGGCGATAAGAGTTGGAGAGACGATTATTATTCAAACATAAAAAGAATTCCTGAACATCTTTTTAATCCTGTTCAAATAATCTGGTGGAATAAAGACTGAATTCATAAAAACCTAAGCATAGAAATTCTGGCCATTCTTTTAATTCTATACATTCTGTTCTGATGTTATTCATCTAGGATTGGTGCATGAGCGACGTCACCAATCAACAAACTCCTTTTTCTTTTAGACCGAGTGCAACAAGAAGAGTCGCAAATCAACACCCAACTTTTTTCTTTTAGACCGAGTGTAACGAGCGGAGAAATAATAATACTCGCGAGAACTAATATTTCTCTATTCACTAAGGGAAATGAAAAAAGTAGATAAAGCATATCGCTAATCTAAAACAACCACCTTATACATCTCAATTCCCTCCTTCAATTCCATCGTTAAAAAATAAGCACCCGAAGCTAACTCTCCTAAATCGATCATTTTTGATTTTGCTTGAACGGTTTCGCGATGTACTTTACGTCCAGATACATCATAGACTATTACTGCAGTAATCTCCTTCTTGTGTTCGACCGCAAACTCTCCCGTATTCGGATTAGGGAACACATGTCCCTCTGCATACAATGGGGTTTCTTGCACATCACTTACAATTTCGCAGTTCTCACTCTCTGGATTCTGATACGTCAGTTCCTCCTCTTCAAATTGACAAATTACATTTGAATAACAAACCGCTTGGTCGAAGACTGGGATAATTCCAGCGTCTGAACCAATTCCTGTCACCAAAGTATAATACACATCTTCACCAAAACATTCTGTGTAAGGAATATTGGTTTCATAATAGGTACGTTGGCCAATACAGTACACATTAACAACCTGTGTACTTATCATTTGCTTTAGCAATGGACTATAGAGTTCTATTTCTTCACAAACGCCCTTGGTGTAATCAAACAACACAAATTCTTCTTCTTTTTCTTCATCATAGATGAACACATAATTGAGATCATCAGATTCACGCAAGAAAAAACGCTCGTCCAATTCCTCAGAATATAATTCTCGATACCAAAAGCCATTCAGCAATATCGTGTCCCCAACTTCTGAATTGATCGCACCATAATCGACTGCACAGTTTTCTAAGAGCAACTGCTTTTGCTCTATAGGTGCATCAAGAATTGGGAATTTTTGTTTTGTAAATACTTCTGAAAATAACTGCTCCATCTCTTCTACCTCTTTTGCTCCTGAGCTCATATAGACAAGACTATTCCCCGTAATAAACAGATTTGTAGGAAAACTCTGAACGTCTAGAGAAGAATGTATGTCTTTGGTGACAAAGGAAGTGTAATCGTACTCAATATTCAGTGTGTCTAAGGCTTCGACTATATTCTCTCCGTTAAAATCATCCAAGACTATAATTTCAAGGTTATATTCTTGTTGCCATTCCGCATAACTTTCTTTCCATGCCCTGAGTTCTTGCTTGCAAGGATAACACCAATCGCCATACATAGAAATGACATAGTTTTTGTTTTGGTCTACATAATCTCGGAGCTGCATGGAGTCCGTCTCTGAGCTAAACACCCATTGATCCAAAATATGATTCTGCGCTTGCACAACTAAAAATGAAAACAGAAGCAAAATAGAAATACAGAGCTTCTGATGGATGAAATGATATGTTGCTTTTCTGCCTCTCATTCTATTCCCATTTCTTCCAAAGTCATCGTATCTATTTTTCCTGTAGGAAGATCTCTATCCAGCTGATACTGCAAAAATGCACGCCAGAATTTTACACTATTGAACTCTACTAAGCTCTCCAAGTAATTTTCTTCAATGAGTTTATTTAAAATCATTTGCTTGTAGTCTTCTGACACAAACTCTTCACAACGAAAGGGACCATACTGGATTTTTGCCGCCTCTTCCATAGTGTAACTACTATAAATCAGTTCGTCTCGTTCCAATTCCACGCTATCAATGCTAATCGTGCCAATAGGTCTTAAAAAGAACCGGGTTGTATATTCTGCAGGTACTTCAATTGATTCAGCATACGCAGGTATATCCAAGATCAACTTCTCTACCGTTTGATACTTTCTGTCAATACAGCTATCAGGTATTGCATTAGCGTCAGAGAGAATTACTTTTTCAACTGTTGTATATTCTGCTGGGACTGGTGTCTCCACAACTATTGACGGCGTTACTAGTTTTTCATACTGCCTAAATTCATAGGTATGCGGGTTAAACACTTCTGACAAGCAGTAGGAACCTAATAAACTGTAATCTACAGGGCAGTCACCTTGTACAATTTCTATATTTGTTATTATGGAATCTGGGTCTTGCTCTATCAATTCCAACGTAACGCAGTCAAAGGGATTTTCAGAAACACACGCACTAAGTGTATCTGTAATTTCCCAACCCAAGTAACGTTTTCGTACTTCTATTGCAACAAGCGAGTCTTTGGTTTCCACGCGCATAGTATCTATTCCTACGTGTTCCCATACAGCTAATACTTGTTCTGTAACGGTCTCAAATACATTGTCTACTGTATCTAGTGTTGTATAGGTTTCCTTTACTAATAACTGTTCGTAAATAGTATCATATTGTTCTGGATAACCTTGGCAGCTTAGGCTGTCACCGATGAGTATTTGTTCAGTTACTATTTCAAACTCAGCTGGTATAATAGAGTACACTATAGACGCATCATGGACTAAAACCTGTTCATACAACGTATCAAAGTCAGCTTGTGCCGATGCCAGTTCTATCCGTGCAGGCGCCAGTTCTATTGTATCTCTGGTTTCTGAGAATTTTGGAGGATAATGGAATGGGTGAAAACACGTAAAGCTATCATCACAGGGATAGACCAGATACAGATATCCGTCTAAAATTAGATAGGACAGTTCAGATGTGTTTGAGAAAGCCATATAAAAAATTAGACCATCCTCTGTCACGAACTTATCCGCTCGGTGCATTCCTAATTGTCCAAACGCTGAAAAATCGTATGCACATCTAAAAAAACTATGTAGTTTTTTCTTTTCCTCAAAAAAATATTTGCCATGGCTTTCTACTACATACTGCGTCTCATCCAGCCAAAATTCATTTTCTCCGGGGTACACATGCAAATCTATTTGGGAGGGTGCGGATTCATCTACATTGGCTACTACTGTAAAGCACGGGAGCGTGCCTTGCCCTGTAAGGCCAGTATAGGAAATAAAGATGAATATCACAAAAGAGAGTCGGTGCACGCTTACAAGTTCTTACTAATTATTTAATTCTAACAATCTGAATGGAATCTACTTGTTTTAAAATAAAAAAGCCGATACGTAACGTAACGGCTTTCTATGTAGCTAATAATTTTTTTGTTTTTTAATCTTCCAGCTCTTTCATGCTTTCTTTCACTTCACTTTCAATACTATTTTTAGCATTATTAAACTCTTTAATGCCTTTTCCCATACCACGCATGAGCTCTGGAATCTTTTTTCCTCCGAAGAGAACAAGGATGATAAGCATAATTGCCATCAACTCTTGTGGACCTAAACCGAATATTAAACTTGTCATGTCTTCTATATTTGAAATCTAAAGTTAATGCCTTTTTGCGCCTTTTGCCACCATTTCGCACTCTATTTCTTTAATCCTATCTCCCTTAATCGTTCGTCTAGGTATCCTCCAGCCGTGATTGGGTCATATCCTAAAGGCCTTTCCGCCGTTATACAACTATCTAAACAGCTCAAATCCATCTCACTTTTAGGGTGTAAAAAGAAAGGAATAGATAGTCTAGGGACATGCCATAACTCCTTCGGTGGGTTCACCACTCTATGGGTAGTAGACTTCAAATAGTTATTTGTCAGCCTTTGGAGCATATCTCCTACATTGATCACAATTTCATTTTCTTCTGGCACTACATCTAACCAGTCCCCATCATTTGTAAGCAATTGCAATCCTCCTGCTGATGCTCCTACAAGCAACGTAATCAGGTTTATATCTTCGTGTTGTTCTGCTCGTATAGCGGACCGCGGTTCTTCTGTTATGGGCGGATAATGGATAGATCGCAGGATACTATTTCCTTTTTTAATTTTATTCTCAAAGTAATTTTCTCCTATCTCTAGATAAATGGCAATTGCTTTTAAAAGTTCGCTTCCTGAATATTCAAATGCCTTATACAGTTGTTTCCCTTTTTCAAAAAATTCAGGCACTTCTGGCACTTTGACATTATCTGGATATTCAGACTTGAGCGGATCATCCTGTGCAACAAATTGTCCTGTTTGGAAAAATTCTTTTAGGTCTGCCACCGTTGATTGTTTGGCATGTTCTTTACCAAAAGATGTGTAGCCTCTTTGGCCTGCAAGTCCTGGAATTTCATATTTCTTTTTCAGCGACTTGGGCATTGAAAAGAAGTCTTTTGAAGCGTTGTAATAGCCATCCACAATTTCCTTTGGAACTCCGTGGTTTACAACTCCAACAAAACCTACTGTGTGAAAAGCATTTCCTAATTTTTGAACAAAAGCTTGCCTCTCCTCTTCATTACCGTTTACAAATTTTTCTAGATCTACGACTGGTATTGCTCTGTTAGCCATAATTTCGACGTTTTTAATTAATAAATAAATAAAGCAATAATTATTCCTAAGACTCTAAAAATAGGGCTTAGTTTATTTTCTCGGTGGTTTATATTTTGAATTTTTTAGAAATTCTGTCCCATCTCTAAGGTTAATAAGGTCTGTAAAGCTCGTTTCCGGAAACCTCTCCATATATGTTTTAACAATCTTATAGCCAATAAAGTTTGCTGCTCTACCCGGTGAATCTGCAGGCATATTTCTTGATGTTGGTGCTGGACGGGCATACCAAGCAATTGTACTGTTATCTGATTTATAGAGGAGTTCGTGTTCTAATAAAAAGGCCCAGGTCTCCATTTCGTTATTCTGACACCACGCCATTTGATCCGTGTTGTATTCATTTATTACGGACAAATCCATTCTGGGTAGAATTTCACTAAGTAAATAGATCTTCTTACCAAAAAACAGCATGTGGTCTATCAATTTATTTCCAGGGTTTAATTGTCCCATTTTATCTTCAAGGAGTTGTTCTATAACACGTTTTGGAACCTGCTCTTTTGTGTAGCTTGGAATTGTATAATCTGAGAATACTGGGTTTGTAGGATCTATTTTTCTGTAGTCAAATCCGGGAGCAAGAAAAAGGTCTAAGCCAAGAGCTACACCGTCTCTGTTATTTTCTTGAAAAATAAACGATTGGAATCTGAAGTTAGAAACAAAGGTGTAAATGTTAGGTTCGTTTTCTCCTGGAAAATAATGTTTGTATCTTCTAAACGCATCATCTAAATCCTTCTTAAAAAAGGTATCATCTGGAAAAACACGTTGCACTGTATCGTAGATTTCTTTTAGGGGCTCGTACTTAATTATTTTCTTAATCTCATCGTAAAATCCAAATTGAGAATCTGCATCTTGTGTCGGTAATACCTGTGTAAAAAATATCTGGCTAAATGCAGGATGGATGCGTTCCACTTCACCTATGGAAGTTAATAAGTCTGTAGTGTCTAGTCCATATAACACATCCTCAAAACGATAAATTGTGTAATCTAATGGGATATCAGAAAGACCAGGAATTTGCTTTATTACTTTTTCTTCCTTACAGGCAAAAAAGCAAATCATGGATAAAATTATAATGCTTGAGAGCGACCTACGGTTCATACACTTAGTTTAGGTACAAAAATATTATTCAAAACGAGCAATCCTTAATAAAAAGGCCATAAGGACCTAGTTTTTGTCATTTATAAAGATAATAATCACCATTTTTGTTGCTGTTTTGTGCAGAAATGGAGATTTTTCCCATCTTGCGCACTCTTAAAAAGACGACGTATGAAAGGGATTGACCAACAGCAACTCGATCAGTTTATTGATCACGCACTCTATGAAGACATTAAAACTGGAGATCACACATCTCAAGCATGTATTGATCCAAACGATAGATCAAAAGCAAAATTGCTTGTAAAAGATACAGGAGTACTTGCAGGTGTTGCATTTGCACAACGGGTATTTGCTAAAGTAGATCCTTCTTCTGTTCTTACGGTAAAAATAGAAGATGGTACGGATATAAAGTATGGTGACGTAGCATTTATTGTAGAGTGTAATTCACAAGCATTATTAAAAGCTGAGCGTTTAATTCTTAACACAATGCAACGCTTAAGCGGTGTTGCAACTTTGTCAAGCAGATTTGCAGTAGAGATAGAAGGCCTTCCTGTAAAAATATTGGATACGCGTAAAACCACTCCACTCATGCGCTTCCTAGAAAAATGGGCTGTACGTATTGGGGGTTGTAACAATTACCGTGACGGACTGTATGATTGGATTATGATAAAGGACAATCATATTGATGCGTGTGGAGGTATTCAAGAAGCTATTAACGCGGTTAATGGATACATGGAAAAAAATGATCTCAGTTTAGGTGTAACTGTAGAAGTTAGAAATCTAGTAGAACTCCATAAAGTTCTGGAAGTAGGAAAGGTGACAAGAATTATGTTAGATAATTTCGAATTGCCTTTATTGAGAGAAGCGGTTGCTACTATTGATAATCGTTTTGAATCAGAAGCATCTGGAGGAGTAAACCTTGATACGGTTCGAAAAATTGCTGAGACAGGTGTTAATTATATTTCTGTAGGAGCACTTACTCATTCGTCAGGTACTTTAGATATGAGCCTTAAGGTTATAAAAGAAGACTGACAAATTTCAAAAACGCTAGTCATTTAAAATTTGACAGTCTGGTTGTTTATCCCGGATATGATCCGATCAAAAAACTGAGTAACACCGTAGTGCTTGCAACAATAATCCAGAATCGCAAATCTGAGAATATTGCCGCGTCTTTACTTGAAGACATTCTTTTGAAGTTTTGGTTTAATTACAACTTTTGTGTTCTAAGTTGTTTGTGACTCCATCGTTATGCAAATCACCGTCTTGCCCCTCCTAATGCCAATTTGATACCATATGAAAAATTAATCATACGAGTGCTACCCAAGTCTCATAGTTGAATTAGCAGCATAAATCTGATGTAATTTAATTTCTAGATATTGAGAATTGAATGGTAGGCAGTTACACAATAGACATATTTGTCATACGTATAATGTGTCTGAAATAGGGATAGAAAAAATACCTAAAAACTTTAGGAACAGGGAATAATGAATAGTGAATAGTGAATAGTGAATAGTTCAAAAAATTCAATTACGAAACCCAAATCTACCAGCGAACAAAGTGAGCGGTCTAACAGTGAGCAAAGCGAACGATCTAACAGCGAGAGCAACGAGCGATCTAAAGTGAGCAACGCGAACGATCTAACAGCGAGAGCAACGAGCGATCTAAAGTGAGCAACGCGAACGATCAAAGTGAGCAACGCGAACGCTCCGCGTGAGGGATAGCAAGGGAGCCAAAGGCTGTCCTGTAAGGACGGAACCCCTGAATAGCCCGACTCCGATTTTATCGGAGGCACGCCCTAATTTTACACCTTAGCAAGAGATTTTTTTATCCGTTTCACGAGAAATGGTCCTTCATACACAAGTGCACTATATATCTGGACTAGAGAAGCGCCGGCATCTAATTTCTTCTGTGCTTCCGCTGCTGAGTTTATTCCCCCCACACCTATAATAGGTATGGCTCCTTGTGTTTTCTGCGAGATATACTTAATTACTTCAGTGGAACGATCTGCAACTGGCTTACCGCTTAATCCCCCATTCCCAATCTCCTTGATACGCTCAGCAGGGCTATTCGGTAGATTCCTTTCTATGGTTGTATTGGTTGCAATAAGTCCTGCGAGCTTAGTTTCTTGCACGATTTCGATGATATCGTCCAGTTGTCCATCCGTCAGATCTGGCGCAATCTTTAATAAGATAGGCTTTGGTCTTCCTTTGATAGCGTTTTCTCGTTGTAGTGTATTTAAGATATGGCTCAATGGTCCTTTTTCTTGCAATGATCTTAAACCAGGTGTGTTTGGTGAACTTACATTGACCACAAAATAATCTACATAGTCAAACAGTTTTTTGAAGCAGATCAGATAGTCATCTACTGCTCTCTCATTCGGAGTCAATTTGTTTTTTCCAATATTCCCTCCAATAATAATATCCTTGCGATTTTTGACATCCTTCAATGACTGTACTAAAATATCTACGCCACTATTATTAAAACCCATTCTGTTTATCAGTGCCTCATCTTCTGGCAGTCTAAACAATCTTGGTTTATCATTCCCTATCTGTCCCAAGGGAGTTACGGTCCCCACTTCATAAAAGCCAAATCCCAGTTTTGAGAACGAGTTTATATACTTTCCATCCTTATCAAAGCCCGCTGCCAGGCCAACTGGATTGGGGAAATCAATTCCAAAAACTGATTTTTGCAAATTGCTGTTCTCGTACGTAAGCATTTTCCTCACAATCGATCCTACAAGAGGTATTGCATTGAGGATTCCAAAACTACGTGTTGAAAAGTTGTGCGCTTTCTCAGGAGATAACAGAAAAAGCATAGGTTTTAAAACTGATTTGTACATCAGGCTTTGATTTCTGCCTTGAGTGCTTCGAGGTCTCTTACTAATAACCTCTTACGGTTAAATGTAAGAAGGTTACTGGTTCGTAACTCATTTAGCACCGTAGTAACTGTCTGACGAGAAGTCGCTGTAAGGTTTGCAATTTCTTGATGGGTAATAAAGTTTCTAACGACCCACTCATATCCTACACGTTCTCCCTTCTTAGAAACCATTGCTATAAGATATTCCACTATTCTACTTCGTGAATCTTTAAACACAAGAGATTCTAATCGCTGTTCCACTTCCAAAACACGTGAACCTACAATCTTCATCAAGAATAATGAAAGACCTGAATGATCTTTAATAAGATTTCTCATCTCGTCTGTGGTAATGGAACATATTTCTGACTTCTCCATCGCAATAGCAAAGTCTCTTCGTTTTTCTTCGCCTATTATAGCGAGCTCACCAAAAACCTGACCCTCATCTAAAATTGCTTTGGTTATTTCTTTCCCTGTGTCGCTGTACGTTCCAATTTTTACACGTCCTGATGTTATAAAATAAATCTTGTCGCTACTCTGTGCGGGCAAATAAACATACTCGTTTTTATTGTAAACTTTTATATGATCAGCGTGCAGAGAGTTCCCCATCTTTTTAGGACAAAAGATGCCATTTACATTTATGTTTTCAAGATACCAAAGGGACTGTTCACTCATTCGTATACGTTTATTTAATCGGCTTCATTTCAAATCTGTCAATCAAGACTCTCAATTTAGGATTCTTTTCTTCCATAAAATCAAACACTTCTCTATCACTTAACAACTTTTTCGTTTCAATTGTTTTATAGTTAGGGAATTTAGACATATCTACCCTAATGTTAATATCCAAATCTACAATGTTGAACTTAGTCCGCAAGGAATTAAGTAATTCCTTTTCCTGCTGAATCATACTTTTTGCTACAGAAGTCGGGACAAACACTGAAAGGCTATTTGTATTTAATTCAAATCTTGAGCATTCTAATGAATTTTTTACTGAAGCTGACCCATGTGCTGCTTTATAGGTATCCCAGATTTTCTGCAAATTCTCTTCATTATAGCTAATTGTGGCCTTTCTTTTATCTTCTTCCTCTTGTCTTATTTGGCTTATTATCGAATTTAGGTTTGTTGTTAACATTGGAGCTGCTGACGTTCCTGTCTTCGCAAGATCTATCGTTTCTTTTTCTGATGTCAAATTTGGTGCAACCGCTATTTTTTGAGCAATTTGGGTCTCGGGAACGTGTGAAACTGGAACAGAAGTTTTCGTTTTGGGTACGGGAGTTCCTGTAGTTTTCTTAGGAGCAACACTATTCCTCCGTACTATCTTTTTTTTTAAATGTTTTTGGAATACAATCTTGCTAAGAGCGATCTCTACATGCAAGTTTTTCTGATTTGATCTAGGCAGGGAAAGATCTGTATTGTTCAAAATATTTAATGCATTGAGCACATAATCAAGATCTAGTAGAGCTGCTTGATTCTTATATCTATCAATTAAACTTTCACTTGCATCTAAGATTTTAATTGTGCTTTCGTTTTTTGCCAACATCAAGTTTCTAAAGTGATCACTCAGTCCTTGAATTAATAATTCTGGTTCAAACCCACTCTTTAATATTTCATTATAAGCATGTAAAACAGCGCTTATATCTTCCTTTAAAAAATGATCAACAAACTTAAAATAGTGGTCATGGTCCAATACGTTTAAGTTCTCCACTGTCTCCTTATAGCTTACTTTTCCTTGTGAAGCACTTGCAATTTTATCGAAAATGGAGAGGGCATCTCTTAAAGCACCATCTGATTTTTGGGCAATTAGGTGCAGGCTTTCATCATCTATTTCTACTGATTCTTTTGCCGCAATATCTTTAAGGGCTGCCACAGTATCTGGAACAGTAATTCTTTTAAAATTAAATATCTGACAGCGTGAAAGGATAGTGGGAATGATCTTATGCTTTTCTGTTGTTGCTAGAATAAATATTGCATAAGGTGGTGGCTCTTCCAGTGTTTTCAAAAATGCATTGAATGCAGAGGTGGATAACATATGCACCTCATCAATGATAAATATCTTGTACTCTCCTTGCTGTGGTCTGAAACGTACTTGTTCGTTTAGCGTTCTAATATGTTCCACACTATTGTGCGAGGCCGCATCCAATTCTATTATATTAAAAGATGTATTGTCTGTAAAACTTCTACAGGCATCGCATTGCTCACAGGGTACAGATTTCTCCTTTTTATCCGAACAATTCAAAATCTTGGCTAGGATTCTTGCGCACGATGTTTTTCCAACGCCTCTAGGACCACAAAACAAAAATGCCTGTGCTAGTTGGTCGTTTTCAATCGCATTGGTAATAGTTTTTGCTACATGACCCTGCCCCACAACATCTTGAAACCTTTGTGGCCGGTATTTTCTTGCGGAAACTATATATTTACCCATGAATTCGTGTAGTGATTAGAAGTAGTTCAAAATTAATAAATATTCAGCCGCTACCAATTGAATTAAGAGCATATCCTTCTTAAATGAAGAGATATGTATAGATTTATAAGAAATATGAAGATATCAATAGCGCAAATCAATTATCATATTGGAAATTTTGAAGGAAATTTTGCCAGTATGAAGGATGCGGTTGATCAGGCAAAAGCAGAAGGAGCTGACATTGTGTGCTTTAGCGAACTTGCTACCTGTGGTTATCCTCCTAGAGATTTTCTAGAGTTTGAGGACTTTATCAGGCTATCTGAAAAAACAATAGACAAGCTCATTGCGCTTACAGAAGATATTGCCATCGTAGTAGGAGCTCCCACACGGAACCCTGTTCCTGAAGGAAAAGATCTGTATAACTCAGCTTACTTTCTTTACGAGAAAGAAATTAAATATATCCAACACAAGGCTCTACTGCCGACCTATGATATTTTTGATGAGTATAGATATTTCGAACCTGCCAAAGAATTTGGTGTAGTCGATTTTAAAGGAAAAAAAATAGCACTGACGGTTTGCGAAGACATTTGGAATATCGCGAACGAAAATCCTTTATACACAATCTGTCCACTGGATGAAATGATGGGACACAAACCAGACTTTATAATTAACACCTCTGCTTCACCATTCAGTTACACACAAGCGGATGAACGCAAGGCAATCATCAAAGCAAATGTTGCGCGGTATAAGCTTCCGATGTTTTACATCAATCATGTCGGTGCACAAACAGAAATAATTTTTGATGGTGGTTCTGTTGTTATTTCACCTAATGGGAAAATCTATGAAGAGCTTCCTTACTTTACTCAAGCACTCAAGACCTATTGCTTAGAAGAGGTCATGCAAGGAGTTCAGAATGCGGAACAAGATGTAAGTAAGATCGAGAAGATTCATGACGCACTTGTTTTAGGGATAAAAGATTACTTTGGGAAACTCGGATTTAAAAAAGCCATTCTCGGCTTATCTGGAGGTATTGACTCAGCAGTAACAGCTGTTCTAGCACAGCGTGCATTAGGAAAAGAAAATGTACGTGTTCTACTTATGCCTTCTCAGTTCTCCTCTGATCATTCTGTCAATGACGCTAGAGCATTAGCAGAAAATTTAGGCATCCAATATGATATCATTGCGATTAAGGATTTGTTTGATGCATTCATGGTTAAGCTTGATCCTATGTTTTCAGGATTAGAGTTTAACGTTACAGAAGAAAACATACAAGCACGTTCCAGAGGACTTCTTCTAATGGCGATGTCCAATAAATTCGGAAATATCTTATTAAACACGTCTAACAAAAGTGAAATGGCTGTTGGGTATGGCACGTTGTACGGAGATCTTGCTGGGGGTATTTCAGTGATCGGTGATATTTACAAAACTGAAGTATTTGCTCTTGCCGCATACATGAATAAGGATGGAGAAGTTATCCCTATAAACACGATTACCAAGCCTCCATCTGCTGAGTTACGACCTGACCAAAAAGATTCTGATAGTTTGCCTGAATATGAGATATTGGATACAATACTTTACCAATATATAGAGAACAGAAAAGGACCAAAAGAAATTGTTGCTATGGGATATGATGCAGCACTTGTTAAGCGCATTTTACGTCTAGTCAATATCAGTGAATTCAAGCGTTATCAAACGGCTCCTGTTTTGCGCGTCAGTAAAAAAGCATTTGGAGTTGGTAGGCGTATGCCAATTGTTGGGAAATATCTCAATTGACTAAACACATTTGACCATAAACGCAAATACCTATTTTCTGGATAAATAATCTCGTTTTTGATTATGGGCAACAAAAATATATTCATATATTAGACGCATTGACACCCGCATAAATTTAGACAATTCCACTTACTACAAAATTTATTTATATCTATAAATCTATGCCTAAACTAATTGCGCTATTCTCATTTCTTATAATATATAATTTTTCATTAGATGCACAGAGATGTGGTACAGACGAATTTGTTGCTTCTCTTTATAAAGACAAAGGATATCAGTCTTATCTAAAACAGTTAGAAGCGATAAAAAAGATTGCGCCAGAAAATCGTTCTATGGTGTGTGCTGAGACTAAAATAATACCAGTAGCTGTACATTTCAATGATCCTATTACCTGTGATGATCCGACATGTTTACTTGAAGCAGTTGAGGCTCAATTGGCAGTAATGAATGAAGATTTTTCTGCTACAAATGCAGACTATAGCTATTATGTAGGTTTAAATTCTGCGTGTCCAAGTTCTTATCCACTTTCGACTGCTCCTGTAGTTGGGGAAGGAGCATGTATCCAGTTTTGTTTAGCTACTCAAAATCATCCTGCGTCAAGCGCCTTGTTAGATGGTGATCCAGCAATTACTGTGGGCCAATATGAATGGGCTAATGATGCTCCAGAATGGCCAGGTTATCTAAATATTTTTGTAGACGGTAGTGAGGGTGGACTTGGTGTAGCATGGTTGCCAGGCAATGGTGATGGTGATGGTTTTTGGGTAACTCCAGGTGCATTTGGAGGTCCAGGGTTCACATGTTCTTCTGGAGGAACTTTAAATAGTAATGGAACATATAACCTTGGAAGAACTGCAACACATGAGGCAGGGCATTATCTTGGTTTACCCCATGTTTTTGGAAATTGCAACGATTCAGATTCGAATCCTCCAGGTCCTATAGATATAGATGATACTCCAGGTCAGTCAAGTCCATTTTTTGGTTGTCCTAATATAATTGACTGTGATGATGTTCCTGAGGAATGCTCTGGTAACGCACAAAGTATCTTTAGTTTTATGGATTATACAGATGATCCTTGTATGGTGATTTTTACTGCAGATCAATCCGCTGTTATGAATTGGCATGCTAACAATATTCCATTTAATGATGATGTCACTTTATGTGGAGGTTCTTATGGAGGAGTTAGTTGTGTCGTACCTCCTGGGCTATGTGATAATGGTGCGCAGGATGCGGACGAACAAGATGTTGACTGTGGGGGTATTGGTTGTGTGGAGTGTCCTTCATACTGCGGATTACCTTTTTTCGATGAAGGTGGGCCTGCTGGTTCCTATGGAAATAATTCAACGCAAACTTGGACTTTCTGTCCTGATTCTCCTACTGAAATACTGACAGTTAACTTTACTGCATTCGATGTAGAAAGAGAGGATGCCAATGCATGCTATGACTTTTTACAAGTGTATGACGGTAGCTCTACAAGTGCTCCTCAGATAGGTGGAGATTTTTGTGGGACCACATTAGCTGAAGCACCAGGTGGTGGTTCTGTTTCTGCTGGTTCAGCAGGAGGATGCTTAACGTTCTTCTTTGAGTCAGATTTTTCTATCACACCTGATGGATGGGAAGCTGACATCTCTTGTGGTGAAATGGGTGAACCAGATTTAAGTGTAGTAACAACATTGTTACCTACTGTAGCAACTGGTGTTACAGATAATGTTTGGTCAATAAAGGTGGTAGAAAATGGAGGAGCTCAGACTAGTGGTACTATATCTGTCATTATGCCTCAAGATCCAAGACTTCCCATTAATTGGGATTCGAATGCTACTATGATTGAAATTTTCCCAGTGGAAAACTCAGAATGGACGTATACACCTAATGCAAGTTTTCATATATGGACAAGAGATGCTTCCATTGCTGGAAACTCAAGTTCTACTTTTGGATTTGAATCGACTTATGATCCGCAAAACACATCGGGTGAAGTAAGTTATAATGTAACTATTCTAAGTAATAGTGGTGGAGAGACAAATGGGTTAAATAATATAGACGTGGAGACATTAATCTTCCAAAGCAACTAGAAATTGTAAGAAATTAGGCAGATTTTGGTTAAAAAAAAGGGACACATATAGGCTTTCATAATATCAAAGAGAAGTTGGCAAATTAATTGATGTTATCAATTGACCAACATTCATACCCAATGATTTATGTAACTCTAAAGTTCTAAACAATGCGTCTACTATACTCAATTTATGCTGCAATACTCATTTGCTTTAGTTCTGATATTCTAACAGCTCAAACGCGCTGTGCTTCAGATGACTTTCTACAAGAACGTCTAGAAAATGATGAGAAATTCGCGGAATGGTACAAACAACAAATCAAACAAGAAAAAATTGATGTAGAGACGCGCTCTATACTCAATTGCAATACGGATAATTCGATTGTAATTCCTGTCGCTGTACACTATAACACACCTATAACCTGTGCAGATCCTGATTGTCTTTTATCACAAGCAGAAGCACAGATTGCAAAAATGAACGAAGATTTTTCAGCGAATAATGCTGATCTTAGTTATTACACCGAGACACTAAATTCTATTTGCCCTACTGTATACCCGTTGTCTTATGCACCAGTTGTTGGTGTAGGTACGTGTATACAATTTTGTTTGGCAAATCAAAATCATCCTGCTTGTTCAGAACTCGCAGATGGAGATCCCGCTATTACCGTGGGACAATATACATGGACTACTCTCTCAGCACCTTGGCAAGGATACTTAAATCTATATGTAAGTAATACAACTACCGCTGGTTTACCAGGAGCCGTAGCTGGTATCGCTTTTTTGCCAGGGCAAGCGAATGGAGATGGCGTATTTATTCGCCATGATGTATTTGGCGCACCTAATGTATCGTGCAGTTCAGGAGGAACAATGAATACCTTAGGCACTTATGACAACGGAAGAATTACAGTGCATGAAGTAGGACATTATCTGGGTGTACCACATGTTTTTAGTGGGAATGGTTGTACTGATAGCGATATCGATCCCCCGGGCCCCTTTGCTATTCAAGATACCCCAAATCAAAACAATAACTCAGGACCGTGTCCATCTATTTCAGACTGTAATAGTGTTCCAGAGGACTGTCCCGCAACGCCAACAAGTTTTTATAGCTATATGGACTACAGCAACGATGATTGCATGGTCATGTTTACAGAAGATCAATCTGCGGTTATAAATTACTGGGGAACATTGTTGCCTTGGAAATCAGATGCTATATTTTGTAATGGCGTCACAAATGAATACACCTGTGTTACTGCTCCGACCTGTAGTGATAACATAAAAAACCAAGGAGAAGAAGGAGTAGATTGTGGTGGTCCATGTTCTGACTGTGTCAATACGTGTGGAACATCGTCGTATGACCCGGGAGGGCTTTGTGGTTTTTATGAAAATCAGAGTTCTGAAGTGGTAACTATTTGCCCAGATAACCCATCAGAGTTATTGAACATTGCTTTCACCGCTTTTGAAATAGAAGAAAAAGATAATGATTCAGGCTGCTGGGATTGGCTTAAAGTATACGCCGGTTCAAGCATTACTGATGCGCAATTAGGAGGTGAGTATTGTGGTTATAGCATTCAAGATGCTCCAGGTGGCGGATCTTTATTTGCAAATGCGCCTGGCGATTGTTTTACATTTGAATTCTTCTCAGATGTATCTGTGGTAAAACTTGGTTGGAGTGCAAATATTATTTGTGAGTTTGTCTTACCTGTTGAATTAGTCAACTTTAAAGCAACGACTTCCAATAATGACGTCGTACTAAATTGGGAAACAGAAAGTGAATTAAATAATGTAGGATTTGAAATATTGCGTAGAGAAGGAGAAAGTGGTAGCTACAAAAAAATTGGTTTTGTTGCTGGAGCTGGTACTAATAATTCTATGATCAGCTATACATATCTTGATCAAACAGTATTCCAAAACATTAACTATTATTATAAACTTAAGCAAGTAGATAGCGACGGATCCACTAATGTGAGCAATACTGTAAGTGCTATTATAAAAGGAGATCAAGCAAAATATCTACTGCATCCAAATCCTGCAAATGGGGATCTTATAGAAATCCGGTTTTTGAATAAACCAAGTTCAAATTATACCGTAGAGCTCTACGATCTGCAAGGGAAGCGTCTGCTCTATAAAGATTGCCAAAAAGAAGAAAGAGAAATCAACATTAGCAATATACCTTCTGGGGTTTATTTAGTTAAAATTTTGAAAGGGAATCAGTTATTTAATGTTGAGCGCTTGCTACGTCTTCAATAAAATGAAAAAAGCAGTTTCATTACGTATATGTTCGCTGTAATTGATATTATTATTAGTCAATTCTAATAATATGGTATTTCGATAGTCATGGCTGCAAACATCCGTGGTTGCAATTCAGTCATTCAAACAATTTGCCTATCTTGGAGACATTAAGATCCAAATGAAGTTCTTTTTAGTCATACTACTCAGTCTATCAATTGGCTCCAACACAATGTTAGGGGCGATCAATGTCTATTTTGACATATCGGATGATATTCTTGAATTTCCCTTAGAAACTGAGAACGAGAATCAAGAAAATGCTGATGAAGAAAACAAGACTGAGTATTGTGAAGACTTGTTTTCTGATACTGAGAACAGCAACTTGACTTTGTTAAGTTTATATGCACAAGATGAAACTTCGTCCTACCACAATTTCAAAGAAATTCATATTCCACCGCCAGACCTTCTCTAGTCTATTTATCATGTTCTTATCGAGTCATTTTTAGTCTTATTTAATTTCATTTTCAATCATCAATTTATAACTGATTTAACTATTATTATATCATGAAGGCACACACTAAAGAAACACAAGCAAAACTAACTCCGGCAATGTCTATTGACCTACTGTTAGAAGGAAACAAAAGATTTGTTGCGAAACAGCCAATCAATAGAGATTATATTGAGCAAGTAACAGACACTGCAAGTGGACAATATCCATTCGCAACAGTATTAAGTTGTATAGATTCGCGTATTCCAACTGAGATTGTTTTCGATCAAGGGATCGGTGATATTTTCAATGCCCGCATAGCAGGAAACTTCTCTAACGCAGATATTCTTGGCAGTTTAGAGTTTGCTTGTAAGCTTGCGGGGTCAAGAATAATCATGGTAATGGGACACACTTCTTGTGGTGCCGTAAAAGGTGCATGTGACCATGCTGAGCTTGGAAACTTAACACAAATGCTTGCAAAAATAAAACCTGCAGTAGACGGTACAACTACCGGCGAAGGAGAAGAAAGAAATTCAGGTAATTTGGATTTTGTAAATAGGGTTTCGACACTAAACGTAAAACTAACAATCGAAGAAATTCTTAAGAACAGCTCTGTTCTTAAAGAAATGAGTGACGCTGGCGAAATCCAAGTGGTTGGAGCTATGTATCACGTTTCTTCCGGAAAGGTAAAATTGATATAGTGATCCGTCCATTATTTACAAGAATACTTTCAGTAGGTAAAATAAAAATATAGATGCTTAAAAAACTAGGATTCGATTTCTCTCATTTAAAGGGAGATCTTTTTGGTGGACTAACAGCCGGAATTGTTGCCTTGCCACTGGCTTTAGCATTTGGTGTAAGCTCTGGTTTAGGGCCAACAGCAGGTCTTTACGGAGCCATATTTATTAGCTTTTTTGCCGCACTCTTTGGTGGTACCAATACACAAATATCTGGCCCTACTGCTCCCATGACAGCCGTAAGTATGATAATCATTGCTAGCATTATTGCAGTAAATGACGGCAGTGTAGAAAAAGCACTTCCAGCGATATTAATGGTGTTCTTGTTAGCAGGACTTTTTCAAATAATACTCGGGATTATAGGAATAGGTAAATATATCAAGTACATTCCTTATCCGGTAGTGTCCGGTTTTATGACAGCGATTGGTGTTATCATTCTTATAACACAAATTCTCCCCGCTATTGGCTATTACCCTAAAGAGGATGCACAATATGTGAATCAATTTAAACCATTTGCAGAAGAAATAATTCTGGATAATATATTGAAAGAAGAAGCAGGGGAAGGAATTTTAGTACTTGAGGATTTCAAAGAAACGATCAAGAGAGCTGAGAAAATTACAACGGCAGATATCATGCAAGAGGCAAAAACTCTGGCTGGGCAGGATTCTTCTGGTATTATCGGAGCATTGCGCGTATTTCCGCGAGGCATGAAAAATATTAATTGGCTTGAACTAATACTTGCCTTGTGTACAATTCTTATTATCTATGGGTTTAAACGCATAACGAAAGCAGTGCCAAGCACTTTAGTCGCGCTCGTTGTGATGTCTGCAATAGCGATAGGTTTTAAGTTAGACTATAGATCTATTTCTCAAATCCCAAGTGGCTTGCCCAAACCAAATTGGTCAATTTTTACAAATATTGATATAGGGAATATTTCACCTTATATATTTACAGCAATCACCTTAGCCTTACTTGGTGCAATTGATTCCTTGTTAACTTCTGTGGTCGCAGATAATATGACAAAAACCAAACACAAGCCAAATAAAGAACTGATTGGTCAAGGAATTGGTAACAGTATTGCAGCTATTTTTGGTGGCATCCCTGGAGCTGGAGCAACGATTAGAACGGTTGTAAATATAAATGCTGGTGGTAAAACAAAACTGTCTGGCATGGTTGCAGGAATACTTCTCTTTATAATTATGTTAGCATTTGCCCCGGTCGCTTCTAAAATACCTGCTGCAGTGCTTGCAGGGATTTTGATCACTGTGGGGATTGGTGTAATGGATTATAAAGGCTTAAAAGCAATTCCACACATGCCAAAACCTGAAGTAGCAATTATGCTCATCGTACTTGTGCTATCCTCATTTTGGAATCTTGTGTATGCAGTAGGAATAGGCCTGGTTATTGCTTCCCTTATGTTCATGAAAAAGATAGGGGACCTTACTGCTGAAGATTCGAAAGTCGAAACTTTAGATGAAGAAAAAGCGTGGGGAGATGAAAAAGATTTTCCTAAGAACTTAAAAGAAGAGGTATTCATTAAACACGTGAATGGGCCACTTTTCTTTGGCTCTACGAGTGGATTTCAACAAATGGCTCAACAAATTCCGAACACAGCACGTACTGCAATAATTCGACTAGACAAAATGAGATATATGGACCAATCTGGTTTGTATGCCATGGAGGATGTCTTAATAGACCTCAAAAGTTCTGGAGTAAATGTGTTATTGGTAGGTCTTAAGGAACAGCCTAGGTATATGTTTGAGCGCGTTGATATCATTCCAGATCTAATTTCAGAAGATAAGTTATATGACAATTTTGAAGAGTGTTTAGAATGGATTAAGCAAAACGTCAAGGATGTGTATCCGTCTCATGTAGACGACTTGGGTGGCGAAAATAGAGAACTGAGGACTTAAAAGTTCTTGGGGTTAGAATATTTTCTAATTGCGCGCTGCACGATTCTCTCAAGCGGGCGTGGGCTGCCGGCACTCGTGTTAGGCATTTGAGAATCTTGATTTTTTCTTTCTTTCTTATCAAGAAAAAAGAAACTGAATGTTCGAAAAGAAAAAACAAACACATATAAAACAAGAAATATGGTGTTAATATTATTAATTACAATTTAAAAATTCCAACCACTGGACTTCCTTGAGAATAAATAACGTAAACAGGATCTGAATACAAACCTGTTTTATTCAAGAAAGCATCGATATGCTCTTTCCTTCTAAAGTTGTCTATAAAGTAATCGCCTTTTTCTTGTTCCCAGACAAACTCTAATTTTTCTGCTTTAGGATTAAGTATTTTGAAATTACACCAGGCTGGAAAGTCATAGGCAAATACAGAAGATGATTTGTCTTGAGGTATAATTTCCATAAGTTTCTCCATGCCTAACTTGGTACTTACCCCCCAGTAGTCTTGTTCGAATTCCTGTAGAGATTCAGTTATTAAGGGATTAAAATAGAGGTGTTGCTGTGGATGTAAACGCACCAACTGAACTACATTCCATATTATAGCTATTCCTAAACTCAAGAGGAGAGGTCTTTTAAGTTTTGGGTACTTGGATTGTAAGAATTTAACACAAAAGATCAATGCATATACGAGACCGGCATGAATAAAAAACAGATGCCTCCAGCCTCCATAAACTACGGAGTCAAAAATAATAATCGCGATCAGTGGACCAAGCGTCACGCCTAATACTATCCCATCTAAAGTAACAGTGTAGCTTTCAAACCATAATTTATAGTTTTTCAGTATTTGGAAAACCATAAGCGCAATTCCAAGGAGCATTAACATCAAAAAAAACAAGGGCGTTGTAATGAGTATCCAACTTGGAATATAGTGCCAGGGTATTTCAGAAGAAGAAATATAATTGCCCCAATATAACAACTCTCCCTCCCATGGGTATTTTGAGAATAGTGTGAATGTATCTAGCAGATTTGTAAATGTGTTTTCCCAGAGTAGTGGCCAAATTACAACCAAGCACAAAAATGTTTCCCCGATGTAAAGCAGTGTCCATTTGAGATTTCTCTTAATCGTCTTCTTATAGAGGATTAGGCTAGCAATTACTGCTAAGAAAAGAACGAGACCTAAGATTCTAGCATTGAGCATAAGCGCTGAACTAAATGCCATAAACAATACGTTTTTGTGGTCTCGACTATTCAAAAATCTTGAGAGAGCATACAGTGATATCACAAAAAAACTCAAGAATATCGTGTCTTTGGGATTAAAGAAAGAATGGGCAAAAATTCGCGGCAAGGTAGCATAGATAATAACTCCTAGTAGGCTTAATAGTCCTTCAAACCGAGTAAATAAGAGTCTGTAAAAGCAAATTACCCCAATAAAAAACAACAGAAAGCCTAAGTAATGTCTTGTAAGAATTTTTTCGCCAAAGCGCTCTCGAACTAATACAGTATCAATCCCAATTGCTACTAATTGAAAGAAAGTGCCATAGTATTTTTGCTCATAATCCTGGAGCGCTGGTAAATTTTTATCCCGTTCCAGTTTGGGGCAATCCAAGTTAAGCTGTTTGCATATTTCTTTTGCTGAAACTTTTCCATGTTTCATCTGCTGGTCTTCATCCCAAGAGCAGCCGTAATCTTGCACTACAAAAAGACCTGCTATAAAGAACAGTAAGAAAAAAAGTTTTGGAATGTATTTCTGCATGCTCAGGTTAAGATATAGAAATATTCGCAGTGTCTAGTACGGGCATAAAAAAAGGGACGCAATCTGCATTACGTCCCTTTGTATTTGTCTTTTGCTTAATGCAAAATTGATACTTTCTTTGTTGTAAATTTATCGTCCACATAAATATTCATGTAGTATACTCCATTTGCAAGATTAGAACCATCAAACGGGAATACTAAGTTTCCTGATTGCGTTCCATAGTTTTTGCTTGCAACCACTTTGCCAATCGCGTTTAATACATTTATCTGCACGTTTGCTGGCTGCTCTAAATTCAACTCAATATTCGTACTGTTTGAGAATGGGTTAGGATATACTTCTGTATTACTAGATACCACTGGGTCTTGTGTGCTACTTGCAACAAAACCTCTAGCAATTGCATCTTCCAGTGTCGTATTTCCTACATTATCCACTATTCCTGTGTTTGGCGCTATAAGCACTGGTATCAGATTTAAGTGATCCACGTTATAGTCCGCTGGTACTGTATAAGAGAAATAAAACGTCTTATCTCCGCCTTCAGGAATATCAAAATCCTGAATCGGAATTCCACCAAAGCCACCGAGTAATGCACGAGAAACAAATTCGTATACCATTTCTTCTGCTGGTACTGGATCTGCTAAATCTTCATATCCTCCCATTGCGCCATTTCCACCACCCGCGTAAAAGTTTCTTTGCGCATATGCTGCTCCTGTTCCACGAACCTCATCTTCTGTCACAATTACGCCAAGCGTATACCCAAAAAATGAACCAGTTGGGAATGTAACTGTAACTGAAACATCCATCTCTCTAGTGTCTTCATCAAATTGTGCACCTGTTTCCATTGTCGCATACGGATCTACAGTTAACGCCTGTAAGATTGGCTCTTCTATTGCAGAAGGGTCAATAGCCGTAACAGATCTATTTACTTTTGCAGCCGGATATCCTGTGAAACCCATACTAACATCATGTTCTGAAACTGTCATGATATCCCCATTGTGCACTGCCACAGGTACAAAATGATCTGGATACTTCTCTGCCATAGCACGCATAAATACATCCCCTCTAGGGCACCATCCACACCATGTTCCTGTTCCCTCTTCTACAAGCACGCGTTTACCAGGTCTTGGTGTAACGACAGTAAAGAAAGAGTTAAGTACATCGTTACAAGCTAGATCATCGTTTGCCATTCCATTCACATTTGACAACACTACTTTACCTGAATTTTTATCTACTGAATAATTATAAGGTACATTCATTACTACATCCATTGACTCTCCTGGAGTTATTGCAACGCCAGAAAAACTTTGACTTTCGTTCACGAGTCCATCTGAATATGAAAGATCAAATGAAGTAATGTCTTCTGTTCCGTTGTTCACTACAGCGACTCTCACATTAGAAGATGTTCCTGCTAATGCTGCATTTCCAAATCCAATTCCTGTAAGTCCCGCATCAAACGCAGGTGCCGGGCCTGGAATAGCTGAATATCGTGTGTACATATCATCTACATAAAAGTTTCCGTCTCCTAATGGAAATAAATCTAATGATGCCAAGAAATTATTTCCAGCAGCATAAGAACCTACACATTCTCCATTTATTTTAAAATCCCAAATGTTACTTGTTATGTTTACATCTGCTTCAAATTCAAACCATTCTCCAATTGGATAAGCTGCACGAATCATAGGGTCTGCGCTAGCAGCATCATCAACCTGGAATGCCCCAAGCGCAGTAAAGTTTGCATTCATAGTCCATGTAGTGCCAGGATTTACTTCTCCTTGGAAATTAAAATAGGCAGAATTCCCTGGCTCAACATACAATGACATGCGCATTGTGAATTGACCTGAAGTACGTTTTCCTCCAAATGGTAATATTACGTCACCTGGTCCTCCAGCTCCTGCTCCAACAAAATGAATGGAGTTTGCTCCGCTATTCGCCCTAGTGTCCACGACAGCAACATCATCTGCTGTTCCACCTGACCACGTCGACCAGTCAGAAGAAGAGGCACCTATAAGGTCTCCTGGTGTATAGGACTCAAAGTCGTCCTGAAATACTTGTGCATTCAAACCAGCAATTAGGCAAATGCTAAAGAAAATTGATAGTAAATTTTTCATCATATTAAGCTTTTATAAATTTGTGTTCAATATTGGTTACGGAATATACAGTTTCTATGGCTAAAACTAGAGCAAGTTCTTAATTAAACTCAATCAAAAGTCTTTTTAAATATTACTGCGTAAATAGCAGGACGAAAAGGATCTGAGCTATCACAATTTTCGATATAAGCGCAATAGGAAACATCATAGTATAACCGTACATAGGTATTTGCGTACCGGATCTGGAGGTTGCAAAGTCGAGTATGGCAGGTTGGTTAGAAACAATACCCATCAATAAGGAGAAAGGAATTTTTATCAGCTTGTATCCAATAAGCAGAGTCAATACAGCTGAAAGAATACTAATAATGCAACTCGCAGCAAAAAATAAGATTCCTTCACTCGTAAAACTCTCTACAAATGAATTACCAGATGTTATTCCCACACAGCTTAATAACAAGATTAATCCTATTTGCTGCAAGGTAACATTCGAACTGTATGGGAGTAGCCAAACAACTGGGCCTGTTCTTCTCAAGGCCCCTAGGACCAACCCAACAATGAGCGGTCCGCCAGCATTCCCTAATTTGAAACTGAAGTTTTCTGCAATTGGAATTTCAAAGGAACCTAAGATTAACCCAAGTCCAATTCCTAAACCGAATGAAAATAAATTGACCTTACTGCTTTGGGTATACGAGTCTCCAAAATAATTCGACAACGCTTTCAGGTCTTTTCTTCGGGCTACAAATCGTATTCTATCACCCATTTCCAATACCATATCATCTTTTGCCAACATATCAACATCACCACGGCGAATGCGAGTGATCAACGCATTATATTTTTTGTCCAGTCCTAGAGAAGCAATTGTTTTTCCTACCATTTCCGGTCTAGAAACAAAGATCCGTCTGGAGTCATATTTATGTCTATAGTAAGAAAGACTCTTCTTTGCTTTTTTACCTAATATTTCTGTAACACGCTCAAGCTCTTCCTTTTCTCCAACAACAACTATGAGGTCTCCTTTTTCTAAAACAATATCATAATTAGAAAGACTTATATCGCCTTGCTTGTCGATCCTTCCAAACACAACATTCCACTTATGTTCTTTGTACAAATCACGCAATTGCTTGCCATCTGGGTTATCTTTTGATACCTCAATTGTATAGCTACTAAGATTGTCTCCAAGAGGATACTCTTTCCTAAGACTATAGGCTTCCTCTTTGTAATTAATTTTGAGCAGCTTTTCCATGAGTACAATAGCTATGATACCACCTAAGACTCCCATTGGATAGGAGTAGGAATATCCTACCACAAGTTTCTTAGTAAGCTCATCGTTCAGTCCATTTGCATTCATGCCTTGTACATAATCAATCACTCCCGCTAAAGCAGGGGTATTGGTGGTACTTCCAGCATACACGCCAGTGATACTAGCGGCGTCCAAACCAAAAAGAAACGCTAGACCTATGGCTATCAGACCACTCAAAATAAGCATGGTCAACAAAAAGAAAAAATCGCGGAGACCATTCTTTTTATATGATTTAAAGAATGCTGCACCTGAGCTCAATCCAATGGAGTAAACAAACAGCACAAGTCCTAATGAAAAGATAACATCCGGAATATGGAGGTCTTTGTCTATAGCTCCAAATGCTAGTCCAACGAAAAGAACTGCAGCAACGCCTAAACTACTCCCTCTGAATTTTAAATTTCCGACGAGGTAACCTAGTGAAGCAACAATAAACAGAAGTAGGAGAGGATTTTCTTTTAATAGTTCTACCAAATCTTACAATAGTGTTTTAATATGATCTGCAAATTCTGCTATAGACATGGCACCTTGATCTCCTTGACCCTGGTCTCCCTCTCCTTGGCGTCTTACCGAAATATTTTTAGCTTCCATTTCTTTTTCTCCGATGATGAGTAAGTAAGGAATCTTTTTCAGTTCATTATCTCTGATTTTCTTTCCTATAGACTCTGTTCTATCGTCAATAAATCCACGGATGTCTTGCTCTGCTAATTTCTGCTTTACCTCATTAGAATAGTCCAAGAATTTGTCAGAGACTGGCAGTATTACATACTGTTCTGGTGTCAACCACAACGGAAATCTTCCAGCTGTATGCTCTATTAGAATACTCATAAACCGCTCCATAGAACCAAACGGTGCCCTATGAATCATTACAGGTCTGTGCGCTTTGTTATCCGACCCGATATATTCTAATTCAAAGCGTTCTGGTAGGTTATAATCTACTTGTATCGTTCCCAGCTGCCACTTTCTTCCCAGCGCATCCTTGATCATAAAGTCCAACTTAGGACCATAAAAGGCCGCTTCTCCATACTCTGTTACTGTCTCTAAATCCACTTCACTGGTTGCTTCTATAATCGCTCGCTCTGCCTTTTCCCAATTCTCATCTGAACCAATGTACTTTTCTTTGTTGTCTGGATCACGTAGTGAAATTTGTGCCGTAAATTTATCAAAGCCCATCTTTTTAAGTACAAATGTTGTGAGTTCTAAGACTTCTAGAAATTCGCCTTTAACCTGATCTGGCGTACAAAAAACGTGTGCGTCATCCTGCGTAAATCCACGCACTCTGGACAAGCCATGGAGTTCCCCACTTTGCTCATATCTGTATACTGTTCCAAACTCACCAATTCTTAACGGTAATTCTTTATATGACCTAGGACGTACACCATAGATTTCGCAGTGGTGTGGACAGTTCATTGGCTTAAGTAAAAATTCCTCGTCTTCTCTTGGTGTTTTTATCGGCTGAAAACTATCTTCTCCATATTTTTCATAGTGCCCTGATGTGATGTATAATTTCTTGTTTGCGATATGCGGCGTTACTACCATTTGGTAGCCTCTTTTCTCCTGCTCATTACGCAAAAAGTTTTGTAGACGTTCTCGTATTGCAGTTCCTTTTGGTAACCAAAGAGGTAACCCGGACCCTACTCTTTCTGAGAACATAAACAATTCCATTTCTTTCCCCAATTTTCTATGGTCGCGCTTCTTTGCTTCTTCAACGAGAGCTAGATACTCTGTGAGTTCTTTTTGTTTAGGAAAGGTAATGCCGTAGACTCTAGTCATCATCTTATTCTTCTCGTCTCCTCTCCAGTATGCACCTGCTAAACTTGTTAGCTTAACGGCTTTAATAGGAGAGGTACTTGGCATATGCGGCCCTCTACACAAGTCTGTGAATTTTCCTTGTGTATAAAAGGTGATAGTCCCATCTTCTAGATCGTTAATGAGTTCTATCTTATATTCATCTTGTTTCTCTGTAAAATATTTTAACGCATCTGCCTTGCTTACTTCTTTTCTTTCGAATGTGTTTTTCTCTCTAGCGAGTTCTATCATTTTTTTCTCGATCGCTGGCAGATCTTCAGGTGTTAACACCTTATCACCAGTATCTACGTCGTAATAAAAACCGTTTTCTATAGACGGTCCTATTCCGAATTTTGTACCTGGATACAATGCCTCCATTGCTTCAGCAAATACGTGCGCAGAAGAATGCCAAAAGGTCGCTTTCCCTTGATCGTCTCTGAAGGTATTAAGACTCAGCGTTATGTCCTTTTCTATAGGTCTAGTAGCGTCCCAAACCTCACCATCAATTGTTGCTGAAAGTACATTTCTTGCAAGTCCCTCACTTATAGATTTCGCGACATCCATTGCGGTACTGCCTATAGGATATTCTCTCCTTGCGCCATCTGGAAAACTAACTGTAATCATATTCTTCTTTTTCTCTGTCATTATTAAAAAAGAAAACCGGCTATTTACCGGTTTCAAAATTTGTTTCTTTCTACTCAGCTAAATAGTATGTAATTTTTGTCAACCATTTGGTAGGGTCTTTCTCCGTTCCTGGATCGGTAACATATTCTTCTACTATAGGTCTATCACTTAATAAGCTATTATCATTTAGGTACGCATCTAATGCATTGTGTGCTTTCGCAGACTTAGAAGAGTCACCATAATAGTCTATCTGTAATGCATTTTTTGCAGGAATTGTCAACGTTGTATAACCATCTACTTCAGCACCTTCTTTGACTGGAATTGCAGCTGCCATATCCGTTGTTCTGCTTTCATCATCCCATTTAAAAAACAAGGCACTCGGCATACCGTCCATAATCAATCTTGCCTCCCCTACTTTATTCGCTAAGCCTCCTAGGTTCCTATTAAAAAACTGTCCTACTGCACTCGTTTTCACTTCTGCTCGATTCATTACATAACTCTTTTCTGGAATTTCTACGCGATTAATTTTATACCCGTCATAGATTCCCTTTGCTCTTGGCTCTACAATCGCTTTCAAATTTCGCAGGCTTTCATCATAATTTTTCTTGATACTCCCTTTGAAACCCATAAGCAGCATCATCCCACGCTGGAGAAAAGAAAAATCTTTATCGCCGGACATACTCCAAGAAACATTTGTCTCATTACCGTCTGGTACTATGTTAAACTCTCCATAGGAATAGCCATCCCAACCGTCAAATGCTAATCGCGTTTTTAACCTCCTGTTTTTTTCTGCTTCTATAATTTCTTGAGAACCTGCTCCTTGTTCGTCACTTGTCCATTTACTTATTGCACCCACTCCCAACGTTTTCCCAGGATAGGTCGTTATCATTGTGCTGTCATTCTTGGCCCAAGAAGACCATGTATTCCATTCTTTTAAGTCATGCACCAAATTATAGACATGTGCAGGTTTTGCCTTCATCTTTAGCTCTCTGGTAACATTGACATTCTTAGGACCTACAGCACATAAAATGCTATAGATTACTGCTAATCCCACTAATACTATAAGTGGCCATTTAAGATATTTCATATTCTCCGCTTCTTTAATTTAATAATCAAGATTTGCTTTCCCTACGCTTCTTATACATTTTAGTCCCCAAAAATAAGAAAAAGCCCAATAAGAGTACAGCCCCGAAAACATAAAAGGCATTTGCTGAATTTTTCAACACAGCTAAGAGAACGATTGCGAATAGAAAGAGTGTTGGAATCTCGTTGATTAAGCGATACTGAAAGCTGGAATATTGGGCTGTACCTTGGGCATGTGCCTTTACCATTTTACCACAATATCCCGTAAATCCTGAGAGTCCTATTAATAACAATAGCTTAATATGCATCCAACTATTTTCAATAAACCAGTCTTTACCATAGATATGCAGCATCCATATACCACAAATCCAAGTAATAGTCATTGCTGGATTACAAATGATCTTAAACACACGCTGTTGCATGACCATGAGTTGTGCGCTCAGTATCTTTTTTTCTGGATTGGATTTGTCTTGGGCTTCTCTGTAATAGACAAACATTCTTCCAAGGTAAAACAGTCCTGCAAACCACGAGACGAAGCCAATTATGTGCAGTGTTTTTAGAACTAAGAAAGTCATGGTTCGTAGATTTTAAATACTAAATGTTAGACGTTAGATATTAAACATTTAATTCGTTGTAAAGATTATACTTATTTATGTGCTATTTATATTTTGGTACAATTTTGTGCGTGTACGTCTTGTCTAATTTTGAGCGTAACCCATGTCTTGCGACATCGGTCGGGTCATTCAGGGGTTCCGTCCTTCGGACATCCCCTTCGCAAGCTTCGGGTCTCCCTTACTACCCCTTACGCAAGAGAAAGAGGTTTATGGTTTGACGGTATATGGTTTAAAGGTGGAGAGAAATATTACAAGAGACCATATATAAATACGAGTTAGCATTTTATTATCTAGATGGGACGCGGGATGCCTGCATTCGAGATGGACATTTGATAATCTTGATTTTTGGTTCTTTGTACAAAGACAAAGAATAAATGTCAGGTAAGTCGCTAGAATAAAACCTACTTTGAACAGTAATATAAAGATGGTCAAGATTTTTTATAAAAGCACTAGTCGCATTATCGTCACTTTTTCTCATTTCGACCGCAGCGGAGAAATCTTAATACTCGTAAAAAAATCTCAGCGTCAGAACAGAAATAAAAGAATGGTCAGAATTATTTTTGTGTGTCCAAAGAAGTGCATAACACACATACCAAATATTACCTAGTCTAACATCTAGCGTCTAGACCCTACTTCATCTTAACAAGCTCCACCTTATCCTCTGTCTTCAAATCCCCAAGCTTGTAATAGCAGTTATAAGAATTGCTTCTTTTAGCAGGCGTTGGTCGGTTGGGAAGGCTTATTGTTTCTGGAGCAAATAACAAGATTTGTTTTTCTTCTAGAAGTTCGCCTCGTTTCGGTTCTTTTCGTTGCTTGAGCATTTCATTTACGTAACCTTTTACTCTGTCTTTTTTCTCTTGAGGAATGGACTCGTCTTTTAGAAATGCGAAGTAATCACTTTGCAAATTCATGAGTAAACGTTCTTCTATTTTGAACACACGTTTCATCACACCACCTTTGTTTCTGAATGCGATAAAATTGACATTCTCGTCTATATTATACTTGCTTGTGTTTGGACATTCAAACGCGTAATGCCGACATGCAGCCTTATAAGACCAGTCTTGTGCAGGGCGTGAATAGACTATGGTGTCATCTCCAATTTCAGTTTCTTCTACAGTTTCGGTGTTTTTATCAACAGTTATTTCATCTCCATTCTCCGTTTCTTCAGCCATTTGGATGTTTTTTATTACAAATTAAGGATATCCTCAAGGTACTTTTTTTAAAGGCTTCATGGTACTAAATCGAGGTAAAAGTCGAATAAGATAGTGTATTAGAAGGTTTGACGGTTTATTGTTTCAAGTTTTGGGATAGGGGATTTCGCGAAGGAGCGCGTTCGCGATAGAGCGATTGTACTGTTCTATAATGACCATTTTGTCTTTTCGACCGAGGGGTGTGTTCGTTTCTTTTTTCTCATTTGAACAGGATTAAAAAAATGCTCACGATTTTTTTTGAACAAGATTAAATGGACTTGTCTTGAGAGTAGTCGAAAGATCTAAAGACAAGGGGTCTCCGACCTTTGAATTAAGAATAAACAAACACTCCTTCGCGAAATCGCGTGCTCGCGTTTTCCCATCCCCCCACGCCGCTCTCTCTAACTCTTCCTTAATCCTTACTATCAAAGTTTCACAATTCGAGTACCTTAGATAAAAATACAACGATGAAAAACCTCGTAATCTTATTCCTCCTACTCTCCACAACCACTGCCTTTTCCCAATCCCTCCCCATCAATTTCGAAGGAGACATAGAGACAACAGACTTTATAGACTTTGACGGTGGAATGGCAACAGTTATCGAGAACCCTCAGGTAAGTGGGATTAATGAAAGTGGGACGGTGGCACAGATAGTGCGAAATGGTGGCGCAATATGGTCAGGAAGCAAGATTGCACTCGAACAAAATCTAGATTTTTCAACATCGACAATTATGTCAATGAAAGTATTTACAACAGCACCGGTTGGAACCAATGTAAAATTTAAGTTGGAAGGAAATGGTGCGACAGAAAGAGATACCAAGACAACGGTTAGTGGCGAATGGGAAACGCTCACTTGGGATTTTACAGGAGCGCCAACAAATTTTAACGAGGTCGTTTTTATGTTTGACTTTGGCAATGTAGGAGATGGTTCTTCAAACTCTACATTTCTTTTTGACGATGTAGAATTGTTATTTGGAGGCGAACAGTTGGATTTACCTGTTACCTTTGAAGAGGACAATGTAAATTATACACTCATAGATTTCGAAGGAGCATTTTCTGTTCTTGCAGAAGACCCAGAAGACGCGACAAACACAGTAGGAATGGCAATCAAAGGCGCAGGAGCAGGTGCTTCGTCAGGAACTACTATTGGGACCAATGGCGGGTTTGTATCAGAAATCGATTTGACTTTGACCGACTCAGAAATGACAGTACGCGTATGGTCTCCCACAGTAAACACACCGATACGGCTTAAGGTAGAGGACGCAAGCGATCCTACGCACACCTGTGAAACACAAACAAATACCACTACCGCTAACGCTTGGGAAACTATTGTTTTCGACTTTGCAAATGAAGCATCGGGAACTGCAGCGCTCAGCTTTGGACTTGACAACGGATGGATTTACAACAAAGCATCTATCTTTTTTAATTTTGGAACAGAAGGCGATGCCGCGAATGAACAGACGTATTATTTTGACGATATACAGTTTGGGAACATGATTTTGAATACACAAGAAGAGGGAGTAAGTACGTTTGCTGTTTACCCTAGTCCTGCCAATGCGCAATGGAATGTTGTGAGTGCAGCGAGTCCCATTTCTCAAGTACTACTGTATGATATGCATGGGAGATTTATCAGCCAAAATAAACCGAAAGGGGAAATTGTAAGTGTTGATTGTGGTGCTTTGGAGAGTGGGGTGTATGTTTTGCGGGTTGTGAGTGAGGAGGGGATTGGGTATCGGAAGGTTGTTAGGGAGTAACTGGATTGTTTCTTAAACAAGATAAAAGGACCTGTCTTGAGCGTAGCCGAAAGATTTAAAGATGTTCAGGATTATAGGTGATGGAAATATATCCCTCGCCAATGGAAATGTCTTTGTCGCAGATATTGCACTGTAGGTCTAGCATAGGCATTTTGTTTTAAGTGGTTGAATAAATCTAATTCCATTATAAATATAGGTGGTTACAGTGCAGTGTATCGCCCTGCACATGCGGAGTATGCTTGCCGACTTGTCAAAATAGGATGACAAAAAGTAACAAGGCTCTCTCCTACCGGCTGACTAAGTTAGAAGTGAAAAGAGCATATTACGTCATCGTGCGTTGTTATAGATTGCTACGTCTCGTAATATTATGCTTCAAAACTAGCTTATAAAAGAAACTGAATTTCTCAAACACTTCGTTAACTTTATAATCTGGTTGTATGGAAGCAAAAAAACTTAGTTGTGTTTAATCTATTTAAAAAATCAGGAAAATCAGAAACGTAAATTACTAATCGAATTCATTAAATATAATACCCTATTGATCAAACATAACACTTGTAATAAACAGCAATCTTAAAAAAACTCTTATAAACACCTTGGTTTGAGAATTAATAACATTTCAACTACTCAGTAAAAATGGAATTCGCATTTGGATATTCGATTCTTGAATGTTAGGTTATGAATTCTTAAATTAGTTTTAACTTTCAGCTTGAATGTGATCCACAGTAAACTAAAACATACACTATGAAAAAATTATTTCAGCTCTTATCCTTTTCATTAATATGCCTATTTTCTTTTACCAATTCTGACGCACAAAATATTAGCGATTCAGAAAGAATGAAATTAAACAAAAAGCATAAAGCAGTAAATTATGGTAAAGAATTTTTCAGTTTTGTGAAAAAGAAAAAGTATGGGCTAAAAAATTATAAAGGAAAAACAATACTAAAAAACAAGTATGGGTATCTAACAGCGTCTCTTAATTGCTCTTATTCTGTTGCTGGAGAAAACTATCGTACGGATGATATGGCATCTTCGATATATCGAAATTTACAACTTATAGATTCAAAAGGAAAATTGATTGCTAGTCAGTTTGACAGCAATGAATTCTACTTAAAAGGTTCTCATGACAAGAGTGAAGGATTACTTATTTTTCAACTAGATGGAAAATCAAAGTATAGCGCTAAAACTGGATTAGCTGATAAATGTGGAAATATACTTTTGGAACCAATTTATACGAAAGGATCTTTGATACCATCATACCATTACATTGCAGCAACATTTGACGGAAAAAAGTATCTATTCAGTATGGATGGCAAAGCCTTCCCAACAGAAAAATATGATAATCTTGAATTTGAATTTAAATCAACCAATGTAGTATTTACAAAAGATGGCAAACAAGGCGTTGTAGATGGAAACACTTTGAAAATATTATCTGAAGCTCATTATGAAACTTTCACTCCTATAAAACAAACCAAATATGGGGTTGTTGGATACTCTACTTTAGTAGATGGTAAATATGGACTTCTCGATCCAAATATGGAGGTCTTAGCAAAAAACGAATCTGATACTGAAATAGAAATAATGTTAGGAGGAAACATTGCTAAATATAAGTCTAATGGACAAATACTCGTAATTGACATTCCTTCTAAAGCTCAATTTGCTTTAGATTATGAAAATATTGAAACTGCTTTCGGGAAAACGTCAAGCGATTATGTAGTTACTGTAAATGATGAAAGAAGAGGCCTATTTAGTCTCAAGGAAGGCAAGGAAATTTTGACACCTCAGTTCGATAATGTAAGTAGCCCATCTTGCGATAAATGTCATATTATAGTTACTCAAGGTAAGCTTAAATATTTGTATAATCATGCTGGTAAAAAACTTGTAGACAGGGGGTTTAAAGATCTAAGGTGGGATGGCAAAGAATATTATAAATATTCTGAAGGTAAAGGAAAAGAGAAAGGTAAGGTTACACTTGATGGAGAAGTTATAATACAAAAATTCTAAACTTTCCAATCATTACTCAGGGTTGCAGCGGTACCAGTGGATTAACTAACTCTATTTGGTTGTTGTAAGCAATTAAATAGAATCTTAAACAAAAAAACATAATAGTATCCGTAATATTTGCTTGTATTAGTAATGCACTTGGAAACAGGGGATTACTGGTCTAATTAGAAAATTTGAAAACGGCTATTTGCCAGACTATGAATAGACTACTGATAACTATAGTTGATGACAGCTTTTCTTACCTCAAGCAAGTAGTGTATAGTTGGGGACATAGTTATCTATAACGTTAAGTATAAGAAACGTAGGGCAGGTGATAAGCACTTTCGTTTCGTTTTATTACTAAGCCAAATATAATATTTTGCTTTTATCTTTTTTGTTGAAAATGCCAAATTTAATATTTGGCGACTTTATAAATAAATACAGACCTTTCGGCAAGCACGAACGCCCTATGTTTTTTATACCTTGTTGTATGTAGTGCTTATTTTTCGTTATACAATTCAGTCACTTTTTTTAAGTCAGTCGAACTGTTTATTTGATAAAAATAGTTTAGTTGCCATTCTTGAGTCCGTTCAGCTTGTTTATTTGTCGCAGTATCCCACTTCGGATAAATTCTAAATCCTCTTTTACCATCTTTATTTTTCGTTGATATAATTCCCTTTTTTATGAGTATGGACTTAGGAAAAACAAACTGTCCAAATTCTTTTTCAGTCCTTGCTATTATTACATAAAAATCAATTTGGTCGTTTTCACTATATGGTTCCGTAATTCCACTTTTATTACGTTTCCAACACGTAACAAACTGTCCGACTTTTTTTGGTGTTACCTTGGAGTTTCTAGACAAAATATTCAATCCGTTCAGTTTATATTGACAAGCATTATATTCTTTGCCTTCAGATTCATTTTTAAAGTCCGAAATCTCAAATGAACATTTGTCATAAATTTCCGTTTTTATGTGGTTAAGATTTTTGTCCACTTACTCAATTTCATTTGGTTTTTTAATTCACATTGTTGCGTTTCTGGCATTACATAAAAGTAAATAAAGTTAACATATAATATTATGCGTATAAAATCAAATTAAACGTGACCGAACTAATTAATTTAGAGAAGATTTGATAATATTATCACTGCCGAACTAACTGAATTGTAACACCGCCGAACTAAATGAGTTGAAGCAAGTCTGAAATATATTCACAGCCGAAATAA
>Ga0209828_1000371_pt1 | contig 43970 bp, 43 predicted proteins | sample MaitaG_FD_187429 | JGI IMG/M metagenome (GOLD analysis project Ga0209828, IMG submission 187429) | Marine algal microbial communities from Maine, USA - Maine_Asex2 metaG (SPAdes) (version 2) | ecosystem: Host-associated > Algae > Red algae > Unclassified | place: Maine, USA | collected 2015-01-05
GCGCCGGAGCTCACATTCGACAAAGACAAGATCATCTGCGAGTGGGTTGATCCTGCCGATTTGATCCAACGCCCACAGGCTGACCTCAAACCCATTGGGATCGGGGTGAACGACCGAGACGGTGCAATATTGCACAGGTTCGTCGCTACACCCGAGTAACTCAACTGCACTGAGCGACATGCGATGGCATCAGATCCGCCTATTTCAGCCGGGTCGGCACATTTGCAAGCAGGGGGTCGTGGGTTCGATTCCCACCAGCTCCACTAAGAAGAATCGGTGCGGCTGCACCGGTTCTTTTTGCCGTGATGTTGCAGCGCCAACACGGTGAAACATTGCACAGGTTCACGGCGACATCGTCTCATCCATTCAACGGCAGCGTGGCGGTTCCATCGGCATATCCCAACAACGCGTATGACGTGGGCCGAGCAACGCTTCCGGCCCATTCGACACATCGTGCAAAATCGGGAGCAGAACCCGTTGGCCACGACGGCGATTGGAACAGCCTCAGTCGGAGCGGAGGCGAACCCGGCTCGTTCTCGACAGCCGAACCGTCATTGCATATCTGGAAATGTGAGAATCCTGCAGGGCAGCGTGGCTGGCGGCGCGTTCGTCAACTTAATGTCGGCGGTGAGAAGTGCAACTTCTTCGAGGTGCTCGGACTGTAGAGACTCCGTGGTTGCCAGATATGTCGCATCGTAAGGACTGAAGTCGCGGCGCAGTTCCCAGATTCGTTCGATGCGTGGCTGCGTCAGATCTTCTCTAACGAACGGCCACCCGAACGTGCTCCGTTGGACCGTCGAGGCGAAACCTGAATCAATCTCGCTGTTGGCTTCAAGCCGACGGAGCGCGCTGAGGACTTCGAGGGGCGTCAGGATTCAGATGATATGTGCATCATCACCATCGAGAAATTGTTCGGTCCAGGAACGAAGCCGGCTCGCCTCAGGCGTTTCGAATGCGACGAGCGGAAGGACGATCGAGGCGTCCAGGACAAGACGCATCAGCTGTTTGGCGTCCGACCATCTCTGTCGGAGCGAATCAGTTCTGCGCCGCGTTCAATTGAGACATCCGCTTTAGGTTTCTTCGAGGTGCCATGTTCTTCGAGCGTGGCGGCAAAAAAGTCGGAGAGCGGAGCTGCCTTATCTGAGTCAGGCCTCGACATGATGTAGTTGCTCCAGTGAGTAGAGACTCCCACTGTAACTACATCAGTGTCATTTGTCAGTTGTTGCTGCGTCGCGGTTCGTGCTGGAACCTGTGCAATATTGCACAGGTTCACGGCGATACCCGAGTGAACTAGCTGCACGCAACGACACGCGATCACATCAGATCCGCCTATTTCAGCGGTGTCGCCACCTTTGCAAGCAGGGGTCGTGGGCCGCGTTCGAAGTGAAACTCAACCCGAACCAGGTTGACAAAGGAGCAACTTCGCTCATCCGCCTCAAACGAAACATCAATACAGAACAATGGGGGGCGCCGCTCTGTCTCGGAGTAGTCACCGCGACCGGCTATGCCTACGAACGGCCCGACGGCATCATGGTGCTCCCGATCGGCACCCTGGCCCCGTAGCAAGCTCCCGGCGGTGCAATGTTGCACAGTTCGTTTTGGGCACTACGAAAATGAAGCTGCCGCCGCCTCTGAACTAGACCGAGACCGCGTCGAAGCCTTGTTCGCAGCGGACGCCAAAATGAAGGACAGCTTTCAGACGAAGTAGCGCTGTTTCCCCTCCGCACTTCCGGCGGAGGACAACGCAGTCAACGTCACGCAATGAAATCAGATCCGCCTATTTCGGCAGTGTCGGCTGTGCCCTCCTAGCTCCACATCGCGCCAATTTCCCTACTGCAATTCCCGCTGCTGCGCAATGGTGAATTGCAACTTTTTCGCTCAATCTCACGATTCTCGTCTGAAGTCCGTATCGTGGCAGTAGCTGAGACGCACTAATGCAGCTCAGAGAAAAAGAGAAATTGTTATGGCAACAGGCACCGTTAAGTTCTTCAACACTGAAAAGGGCTTTGGATTCATCGCTCAAGAAAGTGGCGACGACATCTTTGTTCACTTCTCCAATATTGGAGGCGACGGCTTCAAGAACCTCGAAGAGGGTCAGACCGTTGAATTTGAGATCGGCGAAGGACGCAAGGGCCCCGAGGCCCAAAACGTCCGCCCCGTCTAAATACGGCATTTACTAACTAGTTGACAAAGCGCCGGGTTTCCCGGCGCTTTGTCGCGTCTGCGACCGAGTCAAATCTCAGTCTCGAACACCACTTCCTTGCGCGAGATTGAACCTGGCGGATCGACCTCGCTGTGTCATGCTTGGGTGTATGAGGCACGTTCTATGGCCGCCGCTCTGGCACGGCCGAGTCGCATCCGTGCTCGGTGCGCTCACCGTCTTCCGCTACGGGCGGGGGCGTCTACCGAGACGGGTCGTCAACCGAGAAAGGGCGATCGTATGCCACATCACCACCTCGGTCCTGGTCGCGATTGGTTGGGTGCCGTTGGGCGCACTTATCTGGTTCATCCTGAACTGGGGTTCAAGCGCAGAGTCCCAAACCGCAGTGGCGACCGGATCCGTACTTTTTCTATTCGCACAAATCGTTGGCAATCCAGTTATCGGGGCCATGTTCGACCGAAAGTTCGGGACAACCAGCGGACTGATGCTTGCTATCGGCAGATCGTTGCTCGCCGCGGCAATCTTGGCAATCGTTCTCTTCTTCGTCATGCTCTTGTTCATCGGTGCGACAAGCTAAAGGAATTGCGGCTAGCGCCGCTTGGACCACACCCGCCCAGCCCGTGCTCTCAGGCTCGGCGCGATGAGAGAACTGCACCAAGGATGGTGACGGGCGTTCCAATCAGGGCCAACTCGTTCACGCTGTCTTGGCGAATCAGAACACCGAGCGCGAGTGCAACGACGGGTATGAGATACGTGATGACAGACGCTCGGATGGAACCAACTCGGCCAACCAACGTCATCATGATCCAATACGCAAATCCCGTACCAACCGCCCCCAGTACGAGTATCGCCAGAATCGGCTGCGGCGACGGATCGTTGTTGCCCAGGTTGACCATTGCGTAGGGCACGACACAGACCGTAGCAACGGTCAGAACCGCGCTCATAAGTACCACGGCCCCATACTTGGCCTGCAACGGTGGCGCCATGTTCATAGCGAAGCCATAACAAACGGTCGCAAGCAGTACGAGCGCCACTCCCTTGGCTTGTGAGGCGCCCTCGGCCGCCGAGCCAAGCGAGATGAACACGATGCCGACGAAACCGATGCCCAGGCCAATCAACTGACGTCCATGAGGCACGACGCGCACCAAGAACGCCGACACGAGTGCGACCAGCACGGGGGTTGCGCCGTTGAGTAGGCCAGTGACCGCCGAGTTGATCCACTGCTGGGCGAGCGGGAACAAGGTGAACGGCACTGCAACCCAGATGATGCCAACCGCAGCAACCCTCGCCCGGTCTTGGGGTTCAATACGTCGCCCCCGATTCGTCAACAAGCGCAGGCCCCATAAGGTCACCGCGCCAAGGCCGACGCGTAACAGCGTCACCATGCCCGGCGTAAACGCCTCGAGCGACTCAGCGATCAGCAGAAACGACGCTCCCCAAATGACGGAGACGCTGACAAAGAGCACCCAGTCCTGGGCCGCAAAGTTGCCTTGGTTGTCTGCCGCTGTTCCGGCGAACACGCCGGTTTTGGTTGGGGGCACGCCGCGAGTGTACGGATGGCCCGTGCCCACCGTTCCTAGACCACGATCAGGCGCGCCATGTCAGATTCGCACCGCGCGCAACCCGTGCCAAGACGCGAACCGATCCGTCTCGCAACTACCCCAGCAGAGCGAGACGGATCGGAACTGGTTCCCGCACATTGCGGTGGGAACAGAACCAGAACTAGCTCCAGGCGTCGTCGTCGCCAGAGTTGTTCAAGAAGGTTTCACGTGTTGGTCGGTGGTACGGGTTCGTCAGCGGGAACCGCTTAACGAGATCCTTAGCTTGGGAAACCCACTCGTCACGCTCAATGCGTCCCGGGAAGGTGTCGATAGCTTCGGTGACCTTTTCGATATCAGCCTTCTTAAAGGCAGCGAGCTGTTCCCATGAGGTGATGCCCGAGCTGTTCAGGATCGACTCCATCTTTGGACCAATGCCGTTCACGACCTTGAGGTCGTCGTTGTGGCTTGCTCCAGGGGTTCCGAGCTTGGTCGTTCCCTTGGTCCAATCACTCACGATGGTGCGACCCGACTTGTCCTTGCGCACTTTGGGAGCGGCCGGGCGTGGCTTCGCAGCACGTTCGACCGGAGCGTGGCCATTCTTGATAAACGCTTGTGCCTGCTCGACCCACTCGTCACGCTCAATGCGTCCGGGGAAGTCCTCAAGCGCAGCGTCTACCGTTTTGATTTCGGTCTTGGTCAACGCAGCAAGCTGCTCCCATGACTTGATCCCAAAGCTGTTCAGTAGCTTCTCCATTTTCGGTCCAATGCCGCTGATCTCTTTGAGGTCGTCGGCGTGGTCTGCACCAGGAGTTCCGAGCTTGGTCGTGCCTTTCTTCCATGAACCAGCAGCCAGTGCTGCCATGGAACCAGAGTTCGCAGGCCCAGCTGGCTTGGGAGCAGGGGCGGGTTTGGCGGCGTTGGCACCGGCAAGTTGCTTCTCGAGCTCCTTGATACGTGCCGCACGTCGTGCGAGCTCGGCTGTTGCGTCGTCGGCCGCCTTAGCAGCCCGGTTTGCCTTGTCCGCATCAGCAGCCGAAGTAGCAGCCGCCCTCTTCGCAGCATCAAGCTCAGCTCGCACCGCAGCCAGATCCGACGCCAAACCAGCACTCCTGGCAGCATCAGCCTTGGCCTTATCTGCATCAGCAGCCGAAGTAGCAGCCGCCCTCTTCGCAGCATCAAGCTCAGCTCGCACCGCAGCCAGATCCGATGCCAAACCAGCACTCCTGGCAGCATCAGCCTTGGCCTTATCTGCATCAGCAGCAGCCGCAGCGGCCGCCCTCTTCGCAGCATCAAGCTCAGCTCGCACCGCAGCCAGATCCGACGCCAAACCAGCATTCCTGGCAGCATCAGCCTTGGCCTTATCTGCATCAGCAGCCGAAGTAGCAGCCGCCCTCTTCGCAGCATCAAGGTCTGCGCGGGCAGCCCCATTTGCTGCATTCGCAGCGTCGAGATCAGCTTGCAGCTTGGTGCGAGCCGCAGCAGCGGCGTCGAGGTCAGCCTTTGCCTTGGCAAGCTCAGCCGCAGCCCTATTCGCAGCGTCAAGATCAGCCTTCAACTTGGCCCGATCAGCGTTTGCCGCATCGAGGTCAGCCTTTGCCTTGGCAAGCTCAGCCCCAGCCCTATTGGCAACGTCAAGATCAGCCTTCAACTTGGCCCGATCAGCGTTTGCCGCATCGAGATCGGCCTTTGCCTTGGCAAGCTCAGCCGCAGCCCTATTGGCAGCGTCAAGATCAGCCTTCAACTTGGTCCGATCAGCGTTTGCCGCATCGAGATCGGCCTTTGCCTTGGCAAGCTCAGCCCCAGCCCTATTCGCAGCGTCAAGATCAGCCTTCAACTTGGCCCGATCAGCGTTTGCCGCATCGAGATCGCCTTGGAGCGATGACCGGCTGCCCTTCTCCTTGTCGAAGTCGGCCTGCAACGCGGCGAACGCCTGAACACCAGACTGCTTCTTGGATTGCTCGTCGGCATTCGATGCCTCAAGCTTGGCGATGCTGTCGTTTGCGGAGCCAAGCTGGCCACGCAGACTCTCGACCTGCTTCTGTGACGCTTCAGCCGATGCTTCGAGTTCAGCCAAACGTGCCCGGCTCTGTTGCAGTTCAGCAAGTGATGCATCTCGCTCGCTCTGTGCAGAGGAGCTGCCGCTGCGAGCGCCGTCGAGTTCAACAGCAAGTGATTCACGAGCCTTGTTTGCCGCGTCGAGATCGGCCTGCAACTTGTCGCGCTCGGCGCCGGCGGCATCGAGATCAGCCTGTAGTGCTGCCTGTTGTGACTTCGATGCGTCGAAGTCACCTTGGAGCCCAGCGAGCGACGATGCCTGAGCATTGGCGCCATCGAGGTCGGCTTGCAGCTTCGCTCGTTCAGCGTTTGCATCATCGAGTTGTGCTCGAAGACCCTCTAGCTCGGTCACCGTGTTGTTCGCAGTGCCTAGCTGGCCTTGGAGCGTTTCAACCTGAGCGTTGCTCGATTGAAGTTCTGCCTCAAGGTCACCGACTCGACCACGCAGGTCGGCCGAGTCAGCCTGAGCCGAATCCAGGTCAGACTTTGAGCCGTCGAACTTGCTCTGCAGCGCAACAAGCGCTGCGGCCGCAGCCCCTGCCTTGGCGGCGTCACCAGCGAGTGATGACGATTCCTTGGAGGCAGCATCAAGATCAGCTTGCAGCTTTGCTCGGTCCGCATTCGCAGCCTCGAGATCGGCCGCCACCTGGTCACGGTTCGCAGCGAACTTCTGCAGATCGCCTGTCAGCTTGGCTCGGTCTGCATTCGCAGCCTCGAGATCGGCCGCATACTTGGTGCGTTCTGCGGTAATCGTCTCCAGGTCGCCCTGCGCAGACGACGACGCAGTTTCAAGCTGAGCGAAGCTCGAGCGTGAGGCGCTTAGGTCGGCATCGAGCGTTGCGTTCGTCTTACGCAGCGTTGCGATTTCACCCGAGTACTTCGCTTCGGAGTCAACAAGGCGGTTGTATTCCGCCATGTCGACTGGTCGGCGACGCCAGCGCCACAAGAGCCATCCGAGTAGGAGGCCGAGTAGAGCGGCGAGGATGAATGGGAGTTTGAATTCTGCGAGGAAATGCCACATAGTGAGTCCTTTTCTGGGCGGGGGTCAGCGAATGGTTAGGGATGAATGAGCGTCAGCCGGTGAAGGCTGGCGTTGCGGGTTCGTCGACTTCGATCGTGCCGGTGCCGGCCAGATCGATTGCAGCTTCGGCATCGGTCGACGGGGCGACCAGTCGATACGTATGCAGATCGTCGGTGATCGAGGCAGCGCCTTCGATCACGTTCGGACCACCAAAGAGGGCGATTGCCGCAGAAAGTTCTTCAACTCGGGTATCGCTGGTGTCTGACGGATCGCCGTCGGCGATTGTCAGTTCGTTAATCACGTTGTCTTCGCCAACCGATGCAACTGCCGCAGCTACCAACGCTGCTCGTTGTTCCTCGGAAGCAACCTCACCGGTCAAGGTGATGGACTGACCATCGAACGCTGCGGTTGCAGCAAGCGCTGCGATAACCGGTGCGGCCGTTGGTTCTGGCTCAGGAGTAGCCGTTGGCTCGGGTTCTGGAGTAGCCGTTGGCTCGGGTTCTGGTGTTGCCGTTGGCTCGGGTTCTGGTGTTGCCGTTGGCTCGGGTTGTGGTGTTGCCGTTGGATCCGGATCTGGAACGGCAGCGACTACTGCAACCGTGACGTCGTACACGCCAGTGTCGTCATCGGCATCGATGCCGGCGTTGTCGAGGCAAGAGGCGTCATCTGATCCCTGATCAATGATCTGCTCGACGCGGTCTGGGGTGACTCCCTGGGGCAGTTCACCTTCGACGCTTACCTTTCGGTAAGTCCAGTCCATGGCCCACTCTCCGCTGCCAAGGTTTGCGGTGTCGTCGATATCGCGCAAGCTGTCGGTGTCGACACCTTCGCACGCGAGGTGAGCGACAGCACGCTCGTGCAGGCCGTCTTCCATGCGGTCCCATCCCCACCAACCGGTGAGCATGCATGCAGCGAGGATAAGTGGAACGCCAAGCCATCGCCATTTCCATGGAAATTTGCCTCGGCTGTTGGGTGGCACGAAAGGTCTCCATCCTCCGCGTCGCCCGCCACCTCCTCGCCCGGCGAGGCTTGCGGCGCCAACTGCGCCAGTTGCGGCGCCTGCTGCGCCCTTGCCGACTTTGCCGCCTGCTGAGCCGACAGCGCCAGCAGCGCCTTTGCCCATGTTGCCGACCTTGCTGCCAATGCGGCTTCCGGCTGATTCGGCAGCGCCGCCGACACCTTTGGCCAGTCCGCCGACCTTGTTTCCAGCGGCGGCACCAGCTCCGGCAACACCTTTTGCTAGTCCAGCCGCCTTGTCACCAGCAGCGGCACCAGCTCCGGCAACACCCTTTCCGAGCCCAGCAGCCTTGTCAGCAGCGGCGCTACCAGCTCCGGCAACACCCTTTCCGAGCCCAGCAGCCTTGTCAGCAGCGGCGGCACCAGCTCCGGCAACACCCTTTCCGAGCCCAGCAGCCTTGTCAGCAGCGGCGCTACCAGCAGTGGCCGGCCCAGACGACAGCCCGGACACCTTGTCTCCGGTACCTTTTGCTGCGTCGGCGGCCTTTTCTGCAGCAGATGCCAGTTTGTCTGGCATCTTTTTGCCCTTTGGGCGTTGGTCGTCTGCCACAACTCTCCTCTGTTTGGGTCGACGTGCTCTCGTCGATGCGAAAGCAAGTGGATGACGTTCCAGAGGTCACCGATCCCGCCTTAGAGACACGGTGGAAGATAAAATCTTTGCTCGCTCTTTCGGCCATCCCACGCTGGGGCATGAATCGGCGAAACAAAGTTGTCCCTCTATGTATACAGGTGTTGTGACCACAGGCACAATGGCTGAGCCATGAAATTTCATGATTTTCCCGTGTGGAAGCGTCACTTCAGGTCCATAGAGGAGTCGTAGACCATTGTCGGTGCAGCGGCCTATGCTGGGAGTGCTCTGCTTCGGAAGTCCGGTGAAAATCCGGCACTGTCCCGCAACGGTGAAGCCTCGCAAGGGGATGAGTCCGGTCGGAAGTCGAGCACGTTGAACCACTAACCCCTCGAGGAAGGGCTGGTTCGGGAACAGGCTTTCTCCTGCCCGATCCAGCGCAGGAGAAAATCATGAAGTTCCGTTTGGCCATGTGCGTTGTCGCACTTTTCTCGCTTCTTGCTGCTGCGTGCGGCGGTAGTGACCCCGCCGAAACAGCCGAGGAGGCTCAAGACACTGCCTCAAATGCTGACGTAGCGGTGAACGATCCCGATGATGCCAGCGCAGACGACACCATGGCCGACGATGCCAGCGCAGACGACACCATGGCCGATGACGAGGTAATGGCCGACGATGTGCCCCAACGAATCGTGTCCTTGAGCCCGTCGGCGACGGAGATGTTGTTTGCAATCGGCGCTGGCGATCAGGTTGTCGCCGTTGACGCATACTCGTACTACCCCGCCGAAGCACCGGTAACGGACCTTTCGGGTTGGGAACCAAACATCGAGGCCATCGCCGGTTTCGAACCTGATCTCGTTGTTACAAGCGCCCCGCTCGACGGCCTATCAGCGATTGGCGTCGAAAACATGGTGCTGCCTGCTGCCGTCGACCTTGACAACATCTACGCCCAAATCGAACAACTTGGCGCATTGACTGGCCATGTTGGCGAGTCCGCCGAGCTCGTCCTGCAGATGCAAACTGACATCGACGCCGTTCTTGCGTCGCTACCCCAACGCGACATTCCGCTCACGTACTACCACGAGGTCGACAACACGCTATACAGCGTTACGTCAGGCACATTCGTTGGCTACGTCTACGACCTGCTCGGGCTCGAGAATGTTGCTGACCCCGCCGACGCCGACGGGTCAAGCTTTGGATATCCCCAGCTGAGCGAAGAGTTTCTCCTCACCGCAGATCCAGACATCATCTTCCTCGCCGACACACTCTGCTGTGAGCAAACGGCGACCACGGTTGCAAGCCGCCCGGGCTGGGACCAAATATCTGCTGTCCAGCAGGGCAACATTGTCGAGCTAAACGACGACATCGTCAGCCGGTGGGGTCCACGCATCGTCGACTTCATACAGACCGCTGGTCAGGCCGTGGCCGAACTCGAGCTCAAAGCTTCAACCTGATCCCCGCCAGTGATTGGAGCACGACGTGAACATCACCCCCACGACAGCCAGGCCCGTCTGGCTGCTTGCGGGGGTGATGTTGACCGTTGCGTGTGCCGTTGTGGCGCTCGTGCTTGGGCCAACGTCGATTCCCGCATCGGGAGTTCTTCAAGAAACTCTCGATCGGCTCACGCCATTCACGGTCGACTCCGGGTTGACGCCGACGCAGAAGTCCATCGTTTGGAACTTGCGGCTGCCCCGCGTTGCTCTTGGTCTGCTCGTGGGCGCTGCGTTGGCCACCGCCGGCGCGACATACCAAGGTGTTTTCCGAAACCCGCTAGCTGACCCGTACCTGCTTGGCGTGGCGGCAGGCGGCGGCCTAGGTGCAACCATCGCTTTCGTGAACAAATGGGGTGACGGCAATGGTGTCTTCGACGGCGTGCAGCTCGCTGCGTTTGCGGGAGCGCTGCTGGCCGTTGTCGCAACATGGAGCATGGGTATGGCTGGCGATCGTGACCGACCGACAACATCGTTGATCCTGGCCGGTGTCGCCGTGGCAAGTTTCTTTACCGCTCTGCAGACGTTCCTGCAGCAACGAAATACCGAGGACATACGACAGATCTACACGTGGTTTTTGGGCGGCCTAAATATCAGCGGGTGGGCCGAAGTCGCTCAGCTCGCTCCAATCGCGATAGCGCTATTGATCGTGCTCGCCATGTCCGGGCGAACCCTCGACGTCATGGCCGTGGGGGATGAAGAAGCAAAGATGCTCGGGCTTGCGGTACCGCACGTTCGTATCGGGCTGCTCGTGGCGGCCTCGTTGCTCACCGCGTCAGCGGTTGCGGTGAGCGGTCTGATCGGCTTCGTCGGGCTGATCGTGCCGCACGCCGTGCGCATGCTTTTCGGCGCAACGTTTCGAGTGATCGTTCCCCTATCAATCTTCGCTGGAGCAGCGTTTTTGGTAGCGAGCGATCTTGTCGCTCGATCAGTTCTGAGTCCTGCCGAAATTCCTATCGGTGTCGTAACCGCATTCTTTGGCGCCCCGTTCTTCATCGTGATTTTGCGAACCGCAGGTGCACGATGACCGCCGCCATCTCGTTGCATGGCCTTAGCGTTGACATAGCTGGCGCAACGCTATTGCACCCGACCACGCTGTCAGTCGAGAGCGGCACATGGCTGTCGATCATTGGGCCGAACGGGGCGGGCAAATCCACAATGCTGCGCAGCATTGTTGGGGCCACGAAACACTCCGGCGACGTTCAGGTGAACGGCACATCGCTAAGCACCATGAAGCGCATGGAACGCGCTCGCCACCTTGCCTGGGTGCCACAGACCCCAACTATTCCGGTGGGCTTTCGGGTCGTGGACTACGTGCTGCTTGGACGCACCCCACACCGGCACCCCCTGGCTGCTGAGCGAGACGAAGACCTAGCGGTGGTCCACGACGTACTCACCGATCTTGACCTCGGCCCCTTCGTTGACCGCCAGGTCAGCTCGCTCTCAGGCGGCGAACGCCAACGAGTCATCATTGCTCGAGCGCTTGCACAGCAAGCCCCAATTCTCTTGCTCGACGAGCCCACCACCGCGCTCGATCTCGGACATCAGCAAGAGGTCCTCGTTCTGCTCGAGCGGCTCCGAAGCGAGGGACGAACCATAGTAACGACAATGCATGACCTGACACTCGCTGGTCAGTTCGCCGACCGCCTACTCCTGCTTGCCAAAGGCCAGATTGTCGCCGACGGCGACCCTGTCGACGTGTTGACCGAACAAAATCTCGCCACCCACTATCAGGCCAATGTGCGTATCACCCACCACGATGGCGCCGTAATGATCGTGCCGCTCATTAACGATCTACAAACCAGTAAAGGACAGCATTTATGACAACCGAACCCATCCAAGAAGACCCCGCCGCCGAGAAGTCTGGCTACGCCAAATCGGTAGTCGTCGTCAACACCGGCGATGGCAAAGGGAAGTCGTCATCGGCATTTGGCGTGATGGTGCGCGGCATAGCGCGCGGCTGGAACGTCGCCGTACTGCAGTTCATCAAGTCAGGTGACTGGAACGTCGGCGAAGAAAAGGTCGGACGCCAACTTGGCGTTGACTGGTTCAACGAGGGCGAAGGTTTCACCTGGAACTCCGAAGACCTTGAGCACGACAAAGCACTTGCCCAAAAAGGCTGGGACCGCGCCGCGCAGATCATTGCCGCAGGCGAACATCAGCTCGTGATACTTGACGAGCTCACCTACCTGATCAACTGGGGTTGGATCAAAGCCGCCCCGGTCTACGAGGCGATCACGAACCGTCCCGAAAAGGTAAACCTAGTAATCACCGGGCGCGACGCACCTCAAGAGCTCATCGACGTTGCCGACACCGTGAGCGAAGTCGTCAAGGTAAAGCACGCGTTCGACAAAGGGATCCTGGCCAAAAAGGGCATCGACTACTAATGCAGCTTGGTACTGGCCTCTCGCTGCTGTTGGGAGGGGCTCGCAGCGGCAAGAGCGACATCGCCGTGCAGCTAGGCCTTGCGTGGCGAGGTGGCGTCACGTTTGTGGCTACAGCGACGGCAGGTGACCAAGATATGGCACAGCGGATTAAGCGTCATCAAGACGACCGGCCAAGCGACTGGGGCCTAGTCGAATCACCCACGTTCGGTGCAAGCGATGTCGCGACCGTGCCTGCTGAGTCGCTGCTGCTGCTCGACTGTGTCACGTTGTTAGTGTCCAATCTCATGTTCGCTGACGACACCGACGACGACGTGATCGCCCACGCCGAGGCGTTGGCCGCTGCGCTCGCTGCCCGGCCATCGCCGTCGATTGTGATCAGCAACGAGGTCGGCATGGGCATCCATCCTGATACCGCCTTGGGTCGTCGCTACCGGGATCTCCTTGGATATGTCAATCGCGTGGTCGCACGCCATAGCAATGCAGCCGCGTTCGTCGTTGCGGGTAAAGCGTTGCCGCTTCAGGACTTTGTGATCGACGCCGCGCATCCCTAGGCGGAACCTGCTCAGTCGAGTTGCGTCGTTCGCGTCCCAAAACGGTGGCAGAGTGGAGCCATGGCAAGTACACGCGACGTCATCGCGATGCTCAACGAACTCATCTCACTCACCACGCTCGACGAGGAAAGCTCGCAGTCGTTCAAGGTCCGGGCGTACGACAATGCTCGCTTGGCGGTCGAGTCGCACACCGGCGATATCACGGCAATGTCGGCCAAGGAGCTGACCGAGCTCAGTGGTATTGGCAAGGCGACGGCGTCCAAGATCCGCGAGTTCGTGGACACTGGCACGGTCGCCAAGCTGCACGACCTGCGCAGCGAGTATCCACCTGAGTTTGCCCAGCTTGCGCGCATCCCAGGGGTTGGACCAAAAACACTCAAGCTGATGCGACGTGAACTCAACATCAATAATGTCGAGGACCTTCGCGCTGCGATCGATGCGGAACAAATCCGCACGCTTCCCCGCATGGGCGCCAAGAGCGAAGAGAAGATCGCCAAAGCCATCGACCGCATCGGCATGTCCGGCAAGGATCGCCGCACCCCCATCGCCGACGCTATGCCGCTAGCCGAGCGCCTCGTCGAAGCATTCCTTGCACTTCCGTCGGTGACGAACGCAGCCTTTTGCGGCAGCTTGCGGCGGATGTCTGAGACCATCGGCGATATCGACATCACGGTCGCAGCGACCGACCCAGTGGCGGTTATGGAGGCCGTCCGAGAGCGCAACGAGGTCGCCGAGATCGTCGTGAGTGGCGACACCAAGACCTCGTTTCTCACGAACGCAGGCCTGCAAGTCGATGTGCGCGCTGTGCAGCCAGAACATTTTGGTGCTGCAACGCTCTACTTCACCGGATCCAAGCAGCACAACATTGCCCTGCGCCAGCGGGCAATCAAGAAGGGATGGCTGCTCAACGAGTACGGCTTGCTCGTCAAACCGGCCGAAGACGCTACGGATCAAACCCCAACCGAAGTCGTTGCGAGCGAGACAGAAGAGAGCATCTATGAAGCGCTTGGCCTGGCATTCATTCCAGCACCAATGCGCGAGGCCACCGGCGAGATCGACGCCGCGCACGACGGCGATTTTGAGGACCTGATTCAGCTCAGCGACATTAAGGGCGATCTTCACTATCACACGGAGCAATCGGGCGACGGGCGCTCGTCGGTCGCCGACATGGTCCAGGTCGCCGCCGACGCCGGACACGAATACCTGGCCATCACTGACCACGGTGAAGACTTGGCAATCAACGGTTCGAACGCCGAAGAGATGCTCGCCCACCGTGACCTGATCGCCAAGATCCAGAGGGATCATCCCGACATGACGTTGTTGTGGGGGTGCGAGTTGAACATTGGCGCAACCGGTGGGCTTGACTACGAAGACGACTTCCGTGCCATGTTTGACTACACCGTCGCGTCGGTGCACTCGCACTACGACCAGTCGGTTGCCAAGCAGACCGAACGGCTCGTCGCCGCTATCTCCGATCCAACCGTCGACTCGATCGGCCACCTGACCGGCCGAAAGATCGGGCATCGACCTGGTATTGAACTCGACATCGACATCGTGCTTGAGGCGCTCATTCACTTCGACGTGGCACTTGAAATCAACGGATCGCTCAATCGTCTCGACGCAGCTTCTGACGTTGTGCGCCGCGCTGTCGACCGCGGCGTCAAGCTGGTCATCAACACCGACAGCCATCATGTCAGTGAACTTGGGCGAATGGAATACGGTGTGCTGACAGCGCAACGGGGGTGGGCCCCGCGCGATCAGGTGATCAATACCTGGGATCAGAAGCGCTTTCTCGCGTGGGTTAGCGACCACCGCACCGGTTGATACCACAACCCATCCGCTAGTTTCGCCCAGGCGGGTCCGATCGAGCGACTCGCCATCATGACCGATCTAGGAGTAGTGCACATGAGCATCGGAGGCGTTCGGCCAGCAGTGCAGGCAATGCCCGCATATCGGCCCGGCAAGGCTGCAGAGCAGGCCGAAGAAGAACACGGCATAACAAACGCGATCAAGCTGGCCTCGAACGAGAACCCCTATCCCCCGGTTCCCTCTGTCGTGAACGCGATCGCCCGTGCAGCAGCTGGTGTCAACCGGTATTGCGATCACCTGGCCGTTGATTTGCGCACGGCGATTGGCGACATGGTCGGCACCGACCTCGACAGCGTGGCCGTCGGTTGCGGTTCGGTTGGCTTACTCCAACAGCTGTGCCTGGCCTATCTCGACCCCGGCGACGAAGTCGTATACCCATGGCGTTCCTTTGAGGCCTATCCCGTCAACATCCAAATGATGGGTGCGGTGTCGGTGCAGGTGCCACTCGTTGACCACGCGTTCGACCTCGCGGCAGTTGCCGATGCGGTCACCGACAGGACCAAGCTGATCATGCTGGCGACCCCAAACAACCCCACCGGCACTGCGCTGACCGTGGACGCGATGCGAGTCATGCTCACCAAGATCCCGCCGTCGGTCGTGGTGCTCATCGATGAGGCGTACCGAGAGTTTCTCGACCCAAGCTTTGGTGATCCGGTCGAGCTTCTAGCCGATCACCCCAACGCGGTTGTCAGCCGCACGTTTTCCAAGGCATACGGACTTGCAGGCCTGCGAGTTGGCTACATGGTGGCGAACCCAGAGATCATCGATGAGATCAACAAGGTGCTCGCTCCGTTCGCCGTCAACGCACTGGCACAAGCCGCCGGATTGGCTGCCATTGCTGCACGCGACGAATACAAACCGTTCTTAACGACCCTGCGGAGCGAACGCGAGCGCGTTGTTCAGACACTGACCGCTAGTGGCTGGCAGCTACCCGACACCCAAGCCAATTTCGTCTACCTGCCACTCGGCGAACGTACCCACGAGGTATACGTTGAGATCGAAAGGCGCGGCGTTGTGACGCGCCCATTCGCCGGCGAAGGTGTTCGCGTCACCATTGGCACCGCCGAAGAGAACGACCGCTTTCTGGCAACGCTCGCCGAGGTCGCCTCGCCGTAGCCCCCGAACACACCGCAATGAGGTCCAAAGCGTTCTGCACAACGCGAGTCGATTGCGACGCTCGGTTCTAGCCTGAACGCATGGGAACGATCATCAACATCGTGATCGCCATTGGTGCCGCGTATCTGATCATGCGAACCGGCATGAAACTGCTCGGCGGTTTCTCACAACCCATGGCCGAGCCTCCTCCGCCCGGCGAGATGCGCAAGGTCAAAATCATGTACCGATGCGATATCTGCGGGACCGAAGCACGTATGACACAGGCGCCTGACGAGGATCCGCCACCGCCACGTCATTGTCTTGAGGATATGACCTTGGTGACGCCCGTCGAATAACTGGTCGGCCACTCGTGGAGTCAGTACTGCGCTGAAACTACGAAATTCGTGTCCGCAGCTACGCCGTGAAGCTCAGTTGCGTCGTGTGGCCCAGTTCAGTGAAACTGGGTGGCGGTCATGATGCCAGCCAGGATGAGCCCGAGGCCTCCAAGCAAGTACCAGTTGCTTGTGTCGCCCGGCACCCAACCCATGTAGTTCATGATGATCATGAGCGCTCCTGCGATGAGGAGGGCGAACATCAGGATGGGTACCCAGGTCGGGCTTACCTTGCCGGGGACGTAGCCCGAGCTGTACGGCTGTTGTACCGGAGCCTGGGCGCCTTGAGGTTGCGTGCCCTTTGCGGTTATGCGACCGCCTTGCACCTTGCGTTTGGTTGGCTTTGCCATGACAGACAGGGTAGTCCGGCTTCTAGAGTGATGCGCATGTCTCCTCGTGTGGTTGTTATCGACAACTATGACTCGTTCGTTTACATCCTGGTCCAGTATCTGGGTGAACTTGGCGCAGACATAAGCGTGCATCGCCACGACGAGATCACAGTCGAGGAAGTCAGGGCACTCAATCCCGACGGAATTTTGATCAGCCCAGGACCTGGCACCCCCGACGACGCAGGCATCTCACTGGAACTCATCGAACAGCTCGGGCCTACAACTCCAATCCTTGGCGTATGTCTAGGCCATCAGTGCATTGGCCAGGTGTTTGGTGGTGACGTCGTGCGTGCGCCATCGGTCATGCATGGCAAAACATCGGTTGTGAACCACACCGGGCAAGGCGTGTTTGCGGGTCTCGACGACGACCTCACGGTCACCCGCTACCACTCGCTTGTTGTCGAACCGTCGTCAGTTCCCCAGGAGCTTGAGGTCACGGCGACAAGCGCAGACGGCATTGTCATGGGCTTGCGGCATCGCACGCTGCCGATCGAAGGTGTGCAGTTTCACCCTGAATCGGTGCTTACCGACTCGGGCCATCACATGTTGACGAACTTCTTGTCCAACCTCACATAACGACGGGCGCCAGCGCCCCAGCAACACGTCAGTTCGTGTTATCGAAGCCGTTGTCAGTTCCCTGACCCTGACCAGTGCCTGCGCCGCCCGAACTTTGACCAGCGCCATTGCCGCTATTCGCTGCTCCAGGGCTTAGCAAGCCAGTAATAACCTGTACCTGTGTCCCGGGCTGAATGACCGAATTTGGCGGCGGGACGGTATCGACGACTCTGCCGACCAGCGCGGGGTCGGTTACGAACTGACCGAACTCGACACCCGACAAGCCGAGCTCATCGAGTGCAATGAATGCCAACGCCTTGTCTTGACCAATCAACGACGGCAGGATCAGATCTTCGAGACCATCGCTCAGCACGATGGTGACCGTTTCGCCAGGCGGGACTTCTTCGCCAGCCTCGGGACGAGTGCTCGCAACCAAATTGCGTTCAATTTCTTCGTCGAACTCGACCTCAAACTCATCCGGCACAACGAGACCTTCGGCTTCGATAAGTGCACGCGCCTCAGCGGGTTCCATGCCCCGCACATCAGGAATCGGAATTGCTTCTGCGCCAATCGACACCTGATAGATCACCGTTGACCCCGGTTCTGACAGGCTGCCGGGTTGTGGATCTTGGCCGACGACTTCGCCCTCGGGGGCAAGTTCGCTGGTTACGGTTTGGCGCGATGGCTCAAATCCTGCACGGGTTATTGCCGTGAGTGCCTGGTTTTCGGTCATCGTGAGTACCGACGGAACCGCTCGAAGGCTTGCGCCTGAGCTGATGACGAGCGTGACGGTGCTGCCGACTTCGACCGATGAACCTGCAGCAGGTTCGGTTTGGATAACGAGACCTTGGGGCACCGAGTTATCGGCGGTCAGCCGCCGATCGACGCGCAAACCTTGGGCTTCGAGCGTGGACCGTGCGTCGGTTTCACCACGACCGCCAACACTTGCGATCGTCACCAGTTCAACGACTTCGGTCGTAGGGACTGCTGAGTCGTCGGCGGTGTTCAGATTGTTCTGTAGCAGGATCAAGAAGCCCGCCAAGATCAGCGCGCTGACAAGCACACCCACAATGATCAATCCACCGCGCTTACGGGGGGGCTCGCGATAGGTCGCAGGAAGTGGCCGAGCCCGTTGGCGTTGCCGTGGCACTGCAGTTGTTGCCGCTACGTGACCCGGATGAACCTGCGTTGGCGCGGGCCCCGGCACGGCGTGTGGCTGCGGTATCGCCGCTGCTGCAGCAATCGCCTGTCCCTGACGGAAACGGTCAAGGTCAGACAGCAGCGCGTCAGCCGATGGATACCGGTTGTCGGGATCCTTCGACAGCAGCTTCATGGTGATGGCGGCAAGTGGTGGTGGAATATCGACGCCATGGTCGGTGACCGGGATCACGGTCTCCTGCACATGTTTGTACGCAATGGAGACCGGCGTTTCGCCCGTAAATGGCGGTTGCCCGACGAGCATTTCGTACATCAGCACGCCCAGCGAATACAGGTCACTGCGATGATCGACCTTGTGGCCCTGAGCTTGTTCAGGAGAGAAATACGTGGCCGTGCCCATGACGGCACCTGTTTGTGTGAGATTCGCGTCGGCGTTCGATGACATTGCCGTGGCGATGCCAAAGTCGGCGACCTTCATCTCACCCTTGGGCGACACAAGAACGTTGCCCGGTTTCACGTCGCGATGAACTACGCCCCCATCGTGAGCAAACCCGAGCGCAGCCGACACATCGAGTGCAACCCGAGTCACCTGTTCGATCGTGAGCTTGCCGTCTCGCCGCAGAATCTGAGCCAGGCTCTGACCTTCGACGTACTCCATCACGATGTAGTACGTGCCGAGTTCTTCGCCCCAGTCATAGATGCTGACAATGTTTGGATGGTTCAAGTTCGCAGCAGCTTGCGCCTCGCGGCGGAATCGTTCGACAAACTTGGGGTCGGTTGCGTACTCAGGAAAGAGAACCTTGACCGCCACGGGTCGTCCGAGCAACTGGTCACGGGCTAGGAAGACATCGGCCATACCACCTCTGGCAAGGCGACGATGCAGCTCATACCGACCGCCAAATACGGTGGGGTTCTCTTCGGACATTCACAACAATGCTACGGGTGTTCACACTGAGAATCTCGGCATAGGGGCGCGTACCCCAACAGCAGACAAATATCTGAGCTTCTCACTGGCGAAAACCCGGCTGTCGATCGGGCTAGCCCACGCAGAGAACTCGGTGGAGAATCGGCCTGATTAGTTGAAGTATGCGTCGATCATTGCGGCTGCAATCGGGCCCGCTACAGCACCTCCGGCTTGCTGGCCTCCACCCGGCACAGCTTCAACCAACACCGCGAGTGCAAGCTCTGCCTCTCCGCCCGTCGGGCCAGCGAATGCAATCACCCATGCGTGCGTGTCATCGCCGCCATTCGACGTATCGATTTCGGCGGTGCCGGTCTTTGCACCTACCGTGAGGTTGCCGCGCTCTAACACTGTGGCGGTTCCGTCTTTGACTACCTGGACCATCATGTTGGCCGTCGTAGCCGCCACCTCAGGAGCCAATGCGTCGCGCCAGGGTGATGGCTCGATGCGCTCGATGATGGCGCCATCGGTTGAGTCGGTCACCAGGCCAACAACATGTGGCTCCATGATCTGTCCGCCGTTTGCGATTCCAGCAGCAACCAACGCCATCTGCAGCGGCGTCGCCCGCACATCAAACTGACCAATCGACGCCTGAGCAAGAGATGACGATCCCTCGACAATCTGAGCCAACGACGTCTGCCCGGTCCGGCCAAGCTCAGCGCCGAAGTCACTCGGGAATCGCGACTCGGCACTTAGTGGGATGTCGAACGGAGGTGCATTGTTGAACCCGAACCTCTCAGCGGTCGCGATCATGGGTTGTGGGCCAAGGTATTCAGCGCCGAGCTCAGCAAAGGTGGTGTTGCAAGACAGTGCAAGCGACCGTGCGAGGTCACCGCCGCATGTCAACCCGCCATAGTTCTGCAGCGTGACGGTCGTGAGGGGCAGCTGGTAGTTCACCCTCTCAGGGAAGACAGGCGACGAAGGTGTGACCACGCCGTTCTCGAGTGCTGACGCAGCGGTGATGACTTTGAACGTCGAGCCAGGCGGAAAGACCTGGCGGTGCGCTGTGGTGAGCAGGGGCGCGCCCGGTGCGTCGTCGAGAAGTACTTTTGCGGCACGCGCCGCGTCGAGGTTGGTAGTACTAATTGTTGACGGGTCAAAGGTCGGCCAGCTGTAGAAGGCGACAACCTGGCCGGTGCGAGGGTCAAGCGCCACTACCGAACCACGCCGGTCACCCAGGGCGTTGGCCGCCGCCTCTTGCATCTCACTGGTGATCGTTAGGGTCACATCGGCGCTGACATCGCCATCGCCGAAGAAGTCGAAGAACGACTCGAATCGCTGTGTAGCGCTGTGACCAGCAAGCTCGTCGTTGTAGCTCCGCTCAATGCCGGTGGCGCCAAACTCAAAGGAGAAGTAGCCAGTTACGTCGGAGTACAACGGTCCTTGCGGGTAGCGACGTTCGCGAGCGAAGCGGCCTTCTATCTCGGCCGACTGGGCTACTGGCAATCCATCGGCGGTAAAGATCGTGCCACGACGCTGGCCAAAATCTCGCACCACACGACGGGTATTGAGTGGGTCAGCGGTCAGACTTTCAGCAGCGAAAACCTGCACCCAATTGAGGCGGGCAAACAGCAGAGCAAACAGCAGCAGCAACGCAATGCCCAACTGGCGAATCTGACGGTTCATGCAGCGACCTTGGGTCGGCGACGAGTTGGTGTGGGTGCGTCGGCGGCGCGGTCGATCTGCTCGTCACTAATGCGCACCAGCAGCGCCAAGATCGCATAGTTCGCGAGTAGCGACGACCCGCCGTAACTCACGAACGGCAAGGTGACACCGGTCAACGGCAGCACCCGGGTGACGCCGGCGATGATGATGAACGCCTGCACACCAAGCAGGCCCGTCAGTCCGGTTGCGAGCAGTTTGGAGAATGGACGGCGCGCCCCGAGCGCTGCCCGCAAGCCGGAACCAATCATGAGTACAAACGCCATGAGCAACGCAGTGGCTCCCAGCAGACCGAGTTCCTCGCCTACCGTGGCAAAGATGAAGTCAGTCTCGGCTGCAGGGACGCGCTGCGGGTAGCCACGCCCTGGACCGGTGCCGGTGATACCACCGCTCGCCAATCCGAACTGGGCTTCAACGACCTGAAAGCCGCCACCACGGGGGTCGGCCCACGGGTTCAACCAGCCATCAACGCGGGTCTGCACGTGATCAAACTGAGTCCACGCTACGTAGGCGCCGACCATGAAGAGCGCCAAGCCAGACAGCAGATAGGCGAGCCGCTCGGTCGCAACCCACAACATGATGAGAAACAGCATGAAGAACAGCAGCGACGTGCCCAGGTCTTTCTGCGAGATCATCACGATCAAGGACACGCCCCATGCCAACAGAACCGGCGCCGCGTGTTTGGGCTCAGGTAGGCGAAGCGGTCCGAGCCTCCATGTGCCAGCGCGAAACAGTTCACGTTTGTCGATGAGATAGCTCGCAAAGAAGATCGCCAACGCAACCTTGGCGAACTCGCCTGGCTGAAAGTTGACCGGTCCAATACGGACCCAAATGCGCGACCCGTTGATGGTTTGTCCAACCGGACTTAGCGGCAGGACCAAAAGACCGAGACCAATGAGCAGCAGCGTGTAGCGATATCGCTCGAGTTCTGTGCTGCGGCGAACGACCAACAACGTGGCGACGTACAGACCAACGCCAAGGAACGTCCACAACGCTTGCTGGCCGGCGAGCTCATCGTTGAGCCGGGCAATGAACACGTAGCCGAGCCCATTGAGTAGCCCGGCCAGCGGCAACAAGAGCCCGTCGGCTTCGGGTGCTAGGAACCGGGTCGCAACGTGAGCGACGAAGAACAGGCCGAGTACCACACCGAGAAACGGGCCGACGTTTGCAGGGATTGATGACAAGCGTCCAAGTGACGCAAGCACATAGGCGCCCGTTGTGACCAAGCCGCCAAGGATGATCAGAATGAGCTCACCGTTTCTGCGGTGGCGTCCGACAAAGAAGGCCTTCATGTGAACTGGAGGTGCGCTACGCGAGATCGCCTAGCGACGCCACGACCACCGTTGCTTGCCTTCGTCGCCGTCGTCGTCGGCATCAATCGGAACATGCTCGGCAGTGGTGTTCGCGTGCCCGGCTTCGTTTGCTAGCGCCGTTGGCTGTGCGGGCATCGCTGCTTCACCGACATCGACAATGTCGGCGATCACGGTCGTGATGTTGTCGCGCCCACCACCGCTGTTGGCAGCGGCGACCAGCTGGTCAGCGACTGCTTGTGGATCTGGATCGCTCGCCAGGATCGTGGCGATGGCTTGCGCATCGACCTCGTTGAACAGCCCGTCGGTGCACAACAAGTAGCGGTCGCCGATCTTTGGAATGAAGTGAAATGAGTCGACCTCGACATGCTCGACAACACCAAGCGCACGTGTGACGATGTTTCGTTGTGGATGGACTTCGGCTTCGGCGGCCGTGATGCGTCCTTCGCGCACCAGCGCCTCGACCAGGCTGTGATCCTCGGTCAATTGCTCGAGCACGTTGCCCGTGAGTCGGTACATGCGGCTATCACCAACGTTGATGGCGCCAAGGGCGACGCCGTCGGCGACTTCGATACGGCCAAGTGCGACCACGGTGGTGCCCATACCGTGCAGGTTGGGGTCGGCAGCTGCCTCATCGAGTATGCGTTTGTTTGCCAACTCAACGCCGTGGATTAAAGCGTCGAGCGTGGGTGGCTGAAACTGCTCGACCATCACGGTGACCGCGATAGCGCTAGCGACCTCGCCACCGCGGTGGCCACCCATGCCGTCGGCTACGACAGCAAGCCCAGGTGCTACTGCGTAGCTGTCTTGATTGACGTCGCGCTGCACGCCCACATCGGTGGTCGCGCCGAAGCGGAATCCAAAGTCCACTAGCCAAACTCCAGTGATGTGGCGCCGATTTGCAGAATATCGCCAGGTAGCAGGGCAGTCGTTGCAACGAGTGGTTGGTCGTTAAGCATGGTTCCATTACGCGAGGCGAGATCTTCGATGAAGTAGGTGCCTCGTGTTGCGAAAATGCGCACGTGGACGGTGGACACATAGGTGTCATCGAGGACGATGCCGTTGGTTGGAGCTCGTCCGACCGTTATCTCTGGACCGAGAACATAGGTGACACCCGCATGTTGCGGCGGGTCAACAACGACCAGTTCGCCAAGCAGTGCGGGAGCGGCAATCGCGACGCCGGCACCAGCACCTCCACCGGAGGCTCCACCAGCTCCAGCGCTTGCGGGCGAAGCTGGGGGCGCAACGTTCTGCGCGTTGGAGGCGAACGATGCACCGGCTGCGGCAGCTTGTGCGGGCGTGCCCTTTTGGGCTTTGGCGCCGCGTGCGTTTTTGCGAACCATGGTGCGCGGGTCACGCAGTTCGGAGAATACCGACCACAAGACGCGCACGAAGAAGAGATACAGGCCGCACAGCAGCATTATCTTCATAACGTTCAGTAGTGGTTCAGACACGTTCTACCGAGCGTAGTGCCGGCGCTGCCCAGGCCACGGTCAGCGGGCCTCGAACGTGGCAGGTGTCGCACCAAACACAATCTGGTCCCCAGACTGCAATTGGATCTCCGTCACCTTGGTGCCGTTTACGCTGGTGCCATTGGTTGAACCAAGATCGGTAAGCCTCCACCCGCCGGGCGCCCGTTGGATCACCGCGTGGTTTCGGCTGACGTTCTCGTCATTCAAGATGAGCGAGCAGTTGGGAAGTCGCCCAATCGTGAAGCCCTGATCGCCAATGTCGAACCGCTCACCGGTTTCCATGATCAGGTCAGCACGCGTCGGATTCGTTGCGCCCTCGCGCCACTGCGCCTGCACTTGCAAGGTGCCTTCGGGATAGCTCGGCGCTTCAACCAGTGCAACCGAGACCGGACCGAGCACGCGGTACTGCTCGTCGCTGATGTGTGTACGAGCGGCCTCGATCAGTTCGTTGGTTAACGGGGTCTCAACTTCGGAAAAGCGCTTGTAGTCAGCGGGGGAAACATAGACCCAGTAGTGATTTGGCACCGCCAGGCTTCCATCGACCGCCACGGTCTGATTGGCATCGATTTCACGAACGATGCGCCGGCCAATCTCAATCGGGTTCAGACCACTCTTGAAGACGCGAGCGAAGGTGCCTTCGACGAGGTGCTCTAAGCGTCGTTCGAATCTCCGCAAAACCACACCCTGACACTACTACTCGCCAGGACGGTTGGCTTACCTCGTTAGCCGCGATCGGCTGCTATCTGGTCAGCCATTGCCACCAGCGCCTCGCCACGGAACTCACGCATCATGCGGGCATAGGCCTTTTGATCCAGTGCGCTGAGCGCTGTGGCCTCTGCGATCGCGGTAGCAACGACCTGGTCGGGCGGCACAACCAGGTCAAGAAAGCCAACGTCGACCGCGGCTGCTGGGTCGGTCAGCCGTGCGTTCGTGAGCGAACGTTGCAGGTGTCGCTTGCTCAAACGTTCCCGGGCGATCGTGTACGCCCATTCCGGCAGTGTCATACCAATGGCGACCTCGTTTAGGCCAACCTTGAACGGCCCGTCGCTACCGACCCGAATGTCGGCGCCGAGCAGCATGAGCGCTCCTGCTGCAAGCGCATGCCCGGTGCAGGCTGCCACGACCGGCTTGGTCGCGCCATAGATGTGTCGAACCAGGTCACCGCCATCGGCGACGAGGTCGGTGACTGCTGCTGAGTCGCCACCTTGTACGACGCTGAGGTCGAAGCCCGCTGAGAACCGGCCCTCTCGCCCTGCAATCACGGCGGCGACACAGCTGGCGTCGGCTTCGGCCCTGGTGATCGCTGCCCGCACGTCGGCGATCATGGACTTTGATAGCGCATTGGCCTTGCCATCGTCGAGTGTGATGAGCGCAACCGTGCGATGCTGGTCGTCGCCGTCGATGGCGATGCTTGTGCTGGACACCTGTTCAGTCATGCGTGTTGATTAGGGCAACAACTGCGCCTGTTCCAAATCCGACGCTGGCCGCGTCTCGGCTACGGAGCGACAGATTCGATCGTCATGTCTTCCCACGCGCCGCGCAAGACGGCGACATCGACGTCGATTCGATCGGCAACAACGTGCGATATCACCCACGCTTCGGCGGCATCGATGACTTCGATGGGAGCTGGCATGACCGCTGGGCCACCAGCTTGACGCACCATGTATTCGTGTTGGGACTCGGCGCGTGCTGTTGGTGACATTCCTTTGGCCACCTTGGTGAGCGCGAGCATCACGGCGCCGAATCGTCCATGAGCCCAGCGCGGCGGGATTGGGGGCGGCGCAACTGCGACGCCACGAAGACGTTCAATCATGTCGAGGCGCACCAATGCCAGGTCGTGCGCTTCCTGTTCGGTAAGAACCTCTCGCGCCGCCCGCAACGCTCGCACTTCGTCGATGTGTGAAAGTCGCCGCACGCTCAGCGCACCGGGCGCATCGCTCATCATCTCATCGGCTCGAGCGCGCAGAGCTTGGAGGTAGTCCATGCGTTCACGGTACTCAGCTGTACAGCACTCGGCCGTGCAGTGCTGGTGCCGTTCAAAAAGCCGTGAGACCCTGCCCGACGTGGCAGGGTCTCACGAACTCTTATGTTGTGCGCGAGGGGGGACTTGAACCCCCACGTCCCTAAGGACACAGGCACCTGAAGCCTGCGCGTCTGCCAATTCCGCCACTCGCGCGTGGCGCTCAGCATGAGTGAGCCGGGTCACTCTATCTGAGCAGTTTGTTATCGCACCTCGCCACGCGCAAGCCCAACGCTGACGGCGTCACAGTTTGGTGTGACGGGTGGACACTCGACTTTGTGAAAATTTTCACGAATAATCGAAATGAGAACAAGATCCAACAATCAAATGCTTACGAAGGGTGCCATGAAGACCAGCAACCCCGCCGAGAAAGAGCCGCTTGCAACCAGGACAATTGCAACCAAAGCGAGCGCAACCAAAGCGAGCGCAACCAAAGCGAGCGCAACCAAAGCGAGCGCAACCAAGGCGACGTTCTTGTACGACGACTGTTGTCCTCTATGTCGTGGCTATACCGCAACGTTCAGTGCACTCGGCTGGGCCGACCGCCAAGCGTTCAGCACCATCGACGACGCCACATTTGCATCGCTCGACTTTGACCGGGCACGCCATCACATTCCCCTCCACGACGGCGCCACCGGCGAAACCAAATATGGGCTCGATGGGATCCTGGGTGTTGTGGCTGCACAAGCCCCTGTCCTAAAACCCGTGGTTGAACACGAACACGTGCGCCAACTTCTCGCGCACGTGTACTGGTTCATCACCTACAACCGTCGACACATCGTCACTGCGGCTCCCCCTGCGAGCGGTATCGATTGTGCTCCTGACTTTGAACGAGCACCGGTTCAGGCGTACCTGGCGTTTTGCGCAGTCGCTGCGACCGGGTGCGCCGTCGCTGCCGGTACTGCAGTTCCCGTTGGCGCTGCGACTGCGGCAGCGAGCGCTTTGGCGACATCACGTGACCGGAGCTGGGAAATCAACAACTACCAAGCTGCGGGGCACGTTGGCAGCGTGGCCGTCGCTGCCGGTGTCGCTGGGTTTGTCGCCAAGGCGGTAACGAAGAAGCACCCGATAGCTATCACCGCCACGGTGGTCGTGGCAGCCCGCAAGCTGTACCTACGACGATGGATGCGCACGACTCGCGAACCTGTCACAGCCCTGCGATAGTTTCTCAACACGCTTCCTCTTCATTCTCTCAAGAAGCACAACCTGTGGACACCATCACCAATCGAGTCAAAGCACTCATAGCCAAAGCCGAGTCATCGCCGTTCCCGGCCGAGGCCGACGCCTTCATGGCCAAGGCGCAATCGCTCATGAGCGATCACGCAATCGACCAAGCACGTCTCAACGGGGCTGATCCACTGTCGGTCGGCCACGACACGATCGACATGTCGGGCACTTACACCAAAGAGCGGTCCATGATCTATAGCGCAGTGGCGCGCGCCAACCGTTGTCAGGTCTTGACCCTGTCGAGCTACGGCAGTTCAAAGGTCACAACACTCACCTTGATCGGCCGGGTTCAGGATCGTGAACTCGTGCGACTCGTTGCGACATCGCTTGAGCTGCAGGCGATGCGGCGCATGAAACAGCTCGACCCCGCCACGACCTGGGAGTCACCTGTGGTGCAGCGCCGCAGCTTCCTTCGCGGCTTCGCGCTCGAAGTCGCAGGACGCCTCAAGCGACCCGCTCATACCCAGCCAGTCGTCGGCCAGGCCGCACAACAGGCACTGGTGTTAGCCGCAGATGCTGTTGACAACTATGTGGCCGACAACTTCGATGTCAGCCGCGGCAGGCGCAGTACTGGTCGCCACGACGGCCTGGCGTACTCGCAGGGTCGACGGGCTGCCGCCACCGCCGATGTCGGATCAACCCGGCTTGGTCGTCGATCCAACGCGCTACCGCCAGGTCCCAGCCCGACTCGGTAACTACGCGATCGGTGACACCTTTCGTCGGCGGCCAGACCTCGACGACCGAGCAACGCGAGCCATCACTCAGTTCCGCAATCGAATCGACGCGTCCGGCGTCGCAGAATCCAGCACGCTTCGATTCCGTTCGACCTGACATCAGTCCTGGAAGACAACCGCGAATAGGTTCACATCGAGATCAACAAAGCCCTCACCGAGTCCGCGTTCGGTCAGGTTCAAATTCGCTGTGCCGTCAAGCGGGCCGAAATCGGTCGTGAACGCAAGGTCCACATCACCCGGCAGGTCCTGCTCGGCCACAGGTTCAATCGAGGACCAGTCCGGATGGGCGGCGAAACCGTCGGGCACCAGCGCCTCAAGACTTGCAATCGTCGCTCCTGCGAACCGCACCGCCGCGTCCATCTGCACGACGGTGCCTGGTGAATTCGGTTCCGTGTCAACGCGAATCCAAACGCGACGGACCTCACCGGTCTGCTCCGCGGGCAGGCCGTCGTCGTACCAGTCGGTGAACCGGGCGGCCGCAACCGGGTCCGCCGCCATGACACTGACCCGCATGTCGACCCTCGTGATGCCATCGCGGTCGGACAAAAAGACGTTGATTGGCGAATGTACGTCGGCCGCATGCCGCTCAGGATCGGATGCGAAGGACAGATGAATCTGTTCCCCGCCGTATCGCTCTTCGCGCGTCTGGGTCTCAATTTTCCACCCGTCGCCGGTGAGCTCGTCAATGAAGATCTGTTCGGCAGCATCAAGCGACGCAGAGGTCACGTAGCCGACCCTTGTTTGCGCCACTTGAAGCTCGCTGAGAGCGACTAACTCCGTGGCGCTGAGCGTCGCCCAGATCCCGATGATGTCTGCATCGGGCAGCGATGGGAGACCTGCTGGGAACGGCACCAGTCTGGCCACCGTCGCCCCCACGTCAACCGAGGGGCCATGGAGCGTCTCGATGGCGGCCACGAGCTCAGCTGGCCCGAGCCCAACCGGAACTTGGGGACCACTCGGCTCGGCGAACGTGCCATTGACCGACCTGGTCGAACCGCCAGGCGGAGTTGCTGTGGATTTCGAGGGTGCTGCCGGTTCCGGGGTCGGCGTCGCTGTAGCCGGGGTGGGTTTTGGAGTCGCCAGCAGAGGCGCCGCGGTAGCCGGGAGAGGCGTTGGAATAGCCGGGGTGGGTGTTGGGATAGCTAGTACACGAGTAGCGGCTGGTGATTTTGTCCTGCGGCCTGCGCCTTGGGAAAGATGGGTTCTGGTCTCAGGTTCTGGCGTGGCGAGAGCCTGGTTCGTGGCGGGTTCGTCGAGCGTCGATGGATCCGCAGCGACGGCAACCTCCTCGGTTGGTCCGGGAAGGATCGTGCGGTATGCGAACTCATCAGGTAGCACGAAGAACGACGCTACGAAGCACAAACAAACGGCACGTATCTGCCACCGGTGACTGCGGCTGCGGACAATGGTTAGGACTGGCTCGGTATCTGACATTCGGCTTTCTCCGTGATCGAACAGCATTCGACTGGTTAGACGGACCGGCAGGCCCATCTGTTGGCAGAAGTTCTGGTGGTGGTTGCGGGCCGCACGACGTGCCGTGCCGCAGATTGGTCAGCCAGCTAGTTGAGATCGCCTGACATCAGCACGCTCAATTCGACGTAGCCGTCGGGGTCCCGATCGGTCGCCGTCTCCTCAACCAGCTCAACCAGCGAGAACGAGTCGTGCAGAGCCGGGTAGTCGCCCCTGAACTCGGTATCAGATTCGGCTTCGAGGTCTCCCCAGTCGGGGTGCTGAGCGAACGCGCCGAGCGCGACCGGGGTAAAGCTGGCGAGCGACTGGCCCGGGTAGCGGACGTCGACCGCCATGAGTAGGTCGGTCTTGCCCTGCCAGCCAACCCCAACATCGACAGCCACCCGCATGACTTTGCCACCGGTGGGAAGCGGCGATTCGCCGTACCAAGCAAGCGCGTCTATCTGACTCTGCGAGTCGGCACGGGTGGTACGGGTTGCGTAGTCAACGCCCACCGTTAGATTTGGCCCCTCGGGGCGCAGAAACACGCCGATCTTTTGGCTGCCTCGCTCCTGGCCAGAAGGATCAGCGAGCTCGAAGAACATGATCACCAGCATGTCGTCGCCTTTGCCGCTGCGTGATATTGCGTCAAGGGTCCATCCGGCATCGGTCAGAACTGCGGCGTGTGCCGCCTCGGCTTCGTCGATCGAGGTAGTGGTCAGGTACTCGACATCGGTGATGACTGAAACGGGATCGTCGACGCCGAACAGGTCGACGTCACTGACGGTGCCCCGCACCGTCTGCACGCTCGCGTTAGACAGTGTGGGCACGACCGCAGGAAATGGACCGAGGCGGGCGGCCACGGCGCCAACGTCATCGGCGGGGCCGAGCATCGATTGCAGTTCGGGCGCCATCGCTTTGGCGTCCATTCCTGCGGTGATGACCGGACCGTTCGGCTCAGCCAACGGCACCGCAACCACGGCCGCAGGAGCGACGTCGAGCTCGACGAAGGTTGCCGGCGGCATCGCATTACCGGCAACGACGGCGACAGTCTGCATCATCTTGAGAGTGGACCTCTCGCTGTCCTTGTGCGGCGGGTAGATCAGCACGAGCGCTGGGCGTTCTTGATGATCGAGGTGGAAGCCTCCGGGGAAGCTCTGCACGATCTCACTGCCAGAGACCGCAAGCGCTTCACCCACCTCGCCTTCGTCGGGTAGGTCAGCGAACGTCGTTTGCAGATCGATCTCGTGGTTGCCATCGGAGCTTGACGTGACGATCGCGGAGAACACCGACGGTTCGCCGAACTCTGCGGCGGGGGGCAGGCCGTGCCAGCTGTCGCCGACGAGCGCAGGCGGGGGGTCGGGGTGGTGGTCCTCGCGGACTTCGAACATGACGATCGATCCGCCCTCGAGACGGTCGTACACGGTGACGTGCACGCCCATACCGAAGCCGCCAAGATTGGGGTCACCATACAAGGTTGTTATCTGGCGACCGTCTTCGACGAGGTGTCGCTCGCGGACATCCCAGCCGGCGTCGAGAAAGCTGACAGTGAACGCTGACACCGCGTCGGCGCGCGTTGTCGTGGTCACGAATGTCAGAGCGGCGGAGTTCTCGAAGCGCCAGCTGCCGCCACGTTGAACGTGACGATTGTGGACCTCGATATCGATTACCTCGGTGTCGGCGAGCGTGGGCATCATCTGATCGAGCCGACTGACCCGCCCAGCGGTCTTCGCAAAGTCATCGGTATGACCCATCGTCGTGCTGAGCACCGACAGCATCTGATTGCGACGTAGCGTCTGGTCAAGTGACCAGCTCTGATCATGATCGACCGTGATCGGCTCGCCGGGTTTAGGGGCCAGGGTGAACAAGCCTTCGATCCGGTCATGCTGCGCAGCACTCAAGGTTCGCGGCGGTGGGTAGGTTGCGGCGGCGACCGTGTTGGTGAGTTCGGCTTGCTGAGCATCTGCACTCGACACGAACCACGGCGTGAGCAAACCTGCAACGAGGATCCACAAGGCTGCGAGTGTCATACCGATGCGCCGGCCGCCGGTGGTTTCAGAGATTGGCTTCGTCATGAAAATTTCCTCGTTCATCAAAAGGTGTTCGATGAATGAGACGGAGACGATGCGCCATGTGTTGGCAGAAATATCGCACAGCGCGAAAAGAGCCATAAACCGCTGTCTTCCGCTTACGCCCCAGACACGGATCGGCTTCGTCAACGGCCCCGACAACTACAGAGCATCAGCCGAAAAAGCAACAAACGGCCGGGTCCGACGTGACCCGACCGCTTGGTGAAGTTCGTAACGTAGACCGGCAAACCGGCTACATGGTGGATAGCACTTAGAAGGTTGACGTGCCGCTATCGCCGCCGCTGCTGCCACCACCAGTGAAATCATCGGCCGATGGGATGCCGATGCCCTTGTCCTTTGCGGACAGGAATGAACCCGCTGCGGCTGCAGCCGTGGCGATCAAGCCGAGATAGAGACCGAAGGTGGTGAAGCTGGTCTCTGTAAGAAAGCGCAGCAGCACGAAGATGAAACCAACTGCGCCAAGGATCATGGCGAGTTGTTCGGTTGCCAGGCCGCCAATGCTCTGCTCAAAAACGCCCATGGCTTTTAGAGCGATCAACGCACCGGCAGCAAGCGCGAGTAAGCAGCCAAACCAGGCGAGGAAGCCTGATCCCCACGCGGTGACACTGGTGTCAAGCCCAAGATCGAAGCCGAAGTCGAAGCTGTACCACGGTAAGAGTGATGCGATGAATGCCAAGACGCCACCGCCTGCGGCAATCCAGTTGTTCTGTGTGAGTTTGCTGAAGTCCATAAAGGCCCCCTAGTAAGTGTCCGCCTCGTGGCAGAATTCCGCCTGGAATTCCATCAGTCTTGCAAACTTCGACAGCAAAGTCTGGACTTCTTACAAATTCATTTGCCACGAGGTTCAGCGGATAGCTGAGAGCGTGCGAGTCGAAACAAGCTGAACCGTGGCCCAGCGGCCCGTGAGCCCAGCGAACAAGAGCGGGAACGTGAGCCTGGAGGCTTCTGAGCTTGTCGCTATCCGCGCGGCCTCCACGCACGATCGTTGGCACCCGATGCGAGTGACCTGCGCGTAACAGCGCTTAGGTGTTTAGGAGCCAGCTGCGCGACTGCTCATCGACAACCCCGGCCTCAAAGAATGCGCGCTGGGCGAGTTTTTCTTCGAAGCTCTCGTCGTCGTTCCATGCAGCAGCAAAACTTGCGTCATCGGCGGTGTCGGCCGGGTCGGCAGCGGCAACGGCGGGGGCGTCGGGTGAACGAAACATGCTCTGCGTGGAGACCAGCTTGGTCTCATCGTCTTCGAACTCGGTGCCTACAGCAGCCGCAATCGCAGCCGGGGTCCGCAGGGGTGCAGGCGGCAGTGGAGGTGCTGGCAAGACAGCAGGCGAGGGCGCTTCTGCGAGAATCACGACCGTGGGATCTGGTGTAGCTGGCGTAAAGCTGATCGACGTGACCGGTGGCGAAGTACTCACCGAAGGGTTCTGATTCCTAACAGCTGCCTCGGCGTTCGCTAGAGCGGACTCGAGCACGGTGACCCGCTGGCGAAGTTGTCGGATCTCTTCGATACAGGCCGCAGTTTCGTCACCAGTGTGTGAATGAAATGTCTGCATCGCGATCCCTTTCCTTCCGTGAGTCCGAGCCGAGTCTGAGCCCAAAGTCCCAGTGCCAACTACATCGACACTTTCGAGTGTGCGTTGGTTGACGTGGTTTTCAAATGAGCTGTTCTACCCACGTGTCACAAACGGTAGATGAAGTAGCACCCAGTTGCAGCGCGACCCCCTTATTGCTGGCCGAACATCATGAGCCACTGCTCGGCTGACTTCGGCGCGAAAACATAGTTGTACTGACGCGTTTTACCCATAGTTTGTGAAGGTTCCGGCGAATAGAGATGGCCCGGGAACAACACCGCTTCATCGGGGACATGGGCCAAACGTTGGGTCAATGTCGTGTACAGCTCTGCGGGATCGCCGCCCGGCAGATCGGTGCGCCCGCAACCTTCAATGAACAATGTGTCGCCGCCAAGAAAGTGATTGTCGACCAAGAACGTCTGGCTACCCGGCGTATGCCCCGGGGTATGAATCAATTCGATCGGAACGTTGCCGACCGTCATGGTGTCACTGCCATCGTGAATGACCAGATCCTCATCGGTCACGCCGGTGACCTTTCGAACAAACTCGGCCTCGGCAGCTTGCACATGCACAGGCACGTCGATCTTGTTGAGCAATTCGGCGATACCGGCGAGTTCGTATCCCATCATCTTTCCGCCGACGTGATCAGCGTGATAGTGGGTCGCCAGGGCGCCAACGATTTCCATGCCATCGTTGCTGGCGATCTCGGCCAGGTCATCGATGTTGTATGCGGGATCGACGACAACCGCCTTGCCTGCCTCAGGATCGCCGACGAGGTAGCAGAAGTTTCTCATCTGGCGCGCAATCTGGTCGTCTTGCGCGAAATCGCGACCGGAAAGCAACTGACGGAAGTACACATTCGACATACCTCCACCCTACGACGCACGCGCTCGCCGCAGCTTGTTGCACTACGTCGGTGTGCAGAATTCGGGCGGCAAAGCGCATAAATGCTGCTTGGCTGACATGGCGACTTCGTACGCTGTGCGAGTGACGTCTTCTGCTCGCTCGATCGGCTATCTCGGCCCACATGGCTCCTTCACACATCAAGCCGTGCTGTCCGAGCCAGACTTGGCTGCGTGTGAAGCGCAACTCTTCAGCTCGATGCCTGGGGTCCTGAATGCCGTCGAGGACAAAAGGCTCGATCTAGGTTTCGCAGCCATCGAGAACAGTATTGAAGGCACCGTCAACGCCACGATCGACACGCTCGCGTTCTCGTCGAATCTGTTGATTCAGGGCGAGGTGGTGATTCCGATCTCCATGGAATTGTTGGCGAGTCCCGATGCGACGCTCGAGAGCATTGAGACCGTGGTGTCATTTCCTCATGCCATCGCGCAGTGCCGCGGCTGGCTCGCCGAGCATCTCCCGCAGGCTCGTCATCAGGCTGCGAACTCAACCGCGTACGCCGTTGAAATCGTTGCGAACGCTGGCGATCCCACAATGGCTGCGATCGGTAATCGTTTGGCGGGCTCGATCTACGGGTTGGGCGAACTCGCAACTGGAATCCAGGACAGCGAAGACAACCAGACTCGGTTCGTAACCGTCGCTCGCCACGGTGTTCCCAAGATCACTGGAAACGACAAAACGTCGATCGTGATCTTCCAGCGCGAGAATCGACCTGGCTCGCTGCTGTCGATTCTGCAAGAGTTCTCGGCTCGCCAGATCAACCTGTCCAAGTTGGAAAGCCGTCCGACCAAGAAGGGCCTGGGCAACTATTGCTTCATCATGGATCTTGAGGGTCACATCTCCGATGCCGTTGTGGCCGACGCGCTCAAGAACATCATGGCGAAGCAGGCCGAGGTCAAGTTCCTAGGTTCCTATCCAGCTGTTGGTCAGGGTTCAACCGAAGTGCGTGCCGAGGCGAATGCCGCGTGGCGCTCAGCACAGGATTGGCTCGATGGTTTACGCTCTCAAATCGATGGTTGAAGCGTCTCCGGTTTCCGGATCCGACTCGTCTGTTGTGGATGGGTCGTTGACCGAGCGCCTCACACTGGGTTTGCGCCAGGGTGCACTCATGGCAGTGGCGCTGTTGATTGCTGGCCAGCTCGCAGAACGACTGCGACCGCCGGCCGCTCTCGACCGCGGGATCATCGACACGCCGTTTCTTTGGGCCATCGTGGTGTGGGCGATCGCTTTGCTTTTCCATGCGGTTGCGTTCGAACGCTCTGTCATGCGGCAACTCGAACGCGGCCCATTGGCTGCCGGAGTGGCCGCTGGTGGACTCGTCTTCGTCATAGGACTCATCGGCGTGTCGGGTGTCAGCTTTGGGCGGCGCGTGCTGTATGTGTTTGCGAACTCGCTTGGCGCGGTGTTGTTCTGGTGGGGCGTCTTCAGCCTCGGCTATCTCGTGACTCAGCGACTGAGCGAACCCGACCCAAACTCCGGCAACCCAAACTCCGGCAACCCAGACTCCGGCAACCCAGACTCCGGCAACCCAGACTCCGGCAACCCAGACTCCGGCAACCCAGACTCCGGCAACCCAGACTCCGGCGACCCAAACTCCGGCAACCCAGAGTCCGGCGATTGATGGAGACCGGACGACCAGGTCCGGTGCGTTTACCCGGGAAGACTCGGGCGATACGCCAACTTGCCATCCTGATTTTGGTTTCGCTTCTCGCAGCGGCATGTGCTGGCAGCTCAGCTTCGCCGGACTGAGACAAGATGACAATCGCTGAACCTCTCGATTGAACGCCTAGCGATTGTCGAGGTCCGGTGACAGCACTTCGATTGCCCCGTCGCTGCGCTCTCGAACCGAGATGCGACGAAGCAGGGTCGGTCCTAGCGCGACATCGTTCTCCACCTCGCCTGGAAAATGCTATCATTGCTAGCAGTCTTGTGTTTGGAGTGCTCATGGCTCAACTGATCGTCCGAAATCTTGATGATGATGTGGTTCGTCGACTGAAGCAACGCGCCGCTGAACGGGGGCACTCTGCCGAGGAGGAGCACCGGCAGATACTCCGACGCGCCTTGCGGACTTCTACCCTTGGCGCTCACCTCGTCGCCATCCCGGACGTGGGTGAGGATGCTGACTTTGAGCGGTCGGACGAACTGCCTCGCGTCCTCGAGCTGTGAGTCGATACCTGATCGACACCAACGTTGTGTCAGAGCTGCGCAAAGGCGAGCGTGCCAATCAGGGTGTTCGAGATTGGTTCTCACTGAATTCGGAAGCTGACATGTGGCTATCGGTTTTGGTCGTCGGCGAACTTCAACGTTGCGTCGAGTTGATAGAGCGTCGCGATCGATTGGCAGCGGCGTCACTGCGCGAGTGGCTCGACGCAGTCATCGATGACCACGCCGACCAACTTCTCGAAGTCAACCTCGATGTTGCGTTGACATGGGCCAAGCTAGGTGTGCCCGATCCCGTTCCCATTGTTGATGGGCTGCTGGCAGCGACAGCGCTCACCCACGACCTAATCCTGGTGACGCGGAACACTTCTGACGTGGCATCCACAGGAGTGCGCGTCATCGATCCATTTACCTAGCTCTCCCAAGGTTCAGAATCAAGAATCGCTCGGCGCTGCCTGTAGTCACGTGAACGTCCCCAGTTCCGATCACTGACCCGGCTTGCATCCTTTACGCCCCGAACGCAGTCCTCCAGTCTTCTGACGCTGCCGGGTCGTCTTCTCGCTATCCATTAGGCAGACGACCGCCGACAAAATCGCCGGGTCATCACGAGCGTGGTCTGCGAAGCGATCAAGAACAACGTCATCGCAGCGAACGCCTCACCTTCGTCCAAGCTGAACCGAGTCCGTAGAGTCCCGAGCACTAACGAGAAGAACCTCCGACCCAGCGGACATAGGTTCTTCGTTGTGCTACCTGCAACACCGTGGCGGTCCTAATGCGACAACGTTCGAATCAGTAGGCCGAGCGACACTTCGGATCGCGCTGGGGTCCTGAACTCAGTAGTCGATCCCATGTGTTTCTGCGTACTCCTCTGCGAGTCGATCTCTGACTTTGCTCGCTGCGCAGCAACGAGCGCTTGGCAATCGTTGAACTGACTGAAGAGCGCCTCGTCCTGTTCCAGGGCAGCCGCTTGCGAGATGGCGCCAGTCATCAGGTCGTTGGCGATTTCGTTAAACAACTCCTTTGCCGCATTGGGATTGGCAACGTTGCCGTAGCCCTGATCTGCCATGCAGTCTCCAAAGACGAGATCGACCCGGAGCATGTCAGGCGATGTCTCAATCCGCTCCGTCACCCAGAGGCCGTAGTCTTCGCTGCGTTCTGACCACGCTACAAACCTAGGATCGTTCGACACCTGTTCACCGGCCCAACGCTCACAGCCTCCGTCAAAAGTCTCCGAGGTTCCAGGAACGGTAACTGGGCCTGTAGTCAGCACGGCGATCTCCGCCTCGGAGCGCTGGTCAGGAACGGTGGGGAAGACGCCATCTTGAACTTCCAGCATTTGGATTGCGACGCTGATGACCGCAGAATTCTGCGGGTACTCGCTTGAATGGTCATCTGCGTGGTCTCCGTGATTGTCGGCCTCCGGGGGAGCTTGGAGGCCGTTGAACAGAGCGCAATCGACTAAGAAGTCTTGCTCTGCTGAGGCTAGCTCATCTGGAAACCCGAACACTTCTAGCTCGAAGCGGCTATGTGATTCCCCAGCGAGCTCAGGAGCACTTCCAGCGCACGATGCAATGACAAGCGCAAATGCCCCTGCCCAGATCGACACGACCTTTGATCGATTGAAATGAAGCAGAGGCATTGCGCAACCTACTTAAACGCTGTGCTGGTGGTGTGTCTGTCCACCCCTATCGTCCCACAACCATCCATGGAGCAACGGACTCCCACAACACGGTTGACGTGTCCCCCAAAAACTGGTCCCGGTTTGCGAGGGTTAAGCGGCTTTGAGTTGTTGGTGTCGACGTTCGTATTCGTTGGGTGAGATGTAGCCCAGCGATGAGTGTCGACGACGGCGATTGTAGAACGCTTCGATCCAGTCGACCATTGCTGCGCTCAGTTCGACCCGGGTGTCCCAGCTCTTGCGGTTCAGCAGCTCGATCTGCATCGAACCCCAGAACGACTCCACCACTGCGTTGTCGAACGCGTCTCCCACTGTTCCGAGCGATTGAACCAGGCCACTGGATCGGACTTTCTGCGAGAAGGCCCATGAGGTGTATTGCGGCCCGTGGTCAGTGTGAATGAGTGCGCCGCGGCTGGGTCGCCGTTGCTTGATCGCCATCGCAATTGCGGTGTTGACCATCGCAGTGGTGGCTCGTTTGTCAATCGACCATCCAACGACTTTGCGTGACCAGGCGTCAAGAATCGCACAGCAGTAAAGGGTGCCTTCTCGGGTTGGGTGTTCGGTGATGTCGGTCATCCACAGCTGGTTTGGGCCATCACGATTGAACTCGCGGTTGACAAGGTCCTCGGTCGTGTAACGGTTTGAGTCTGACCGCTTGTATTTCTTGCGTTTCGGGAGCCCCGAGATTGCGTGTTCCCGCATGATTGAGCGCACGAGCTTGTGGTTGACGATGAGTCCGTGCGCGTCCGCTAATTCGGCACCGATGCGTCGCTTGCCATAGGTCTGGCGCGACTCGTGCCAGATTTTGATGATCAAGTCGCTCAGCAGTGCCCGACGGATAGCCCGTTCAGTTGGTGGCGCGAATTTCCACTCGAAGAACCCCGACGGGGCAACGCGCAGCAACCGACACGAGGCTTTGAGACCGTGACCCGCTTCGCCGAGTTCAACGACGATCGGGTAGATCTCTTTTGGGCGAACCACCCGCCCTTTGGCGAACAGCTCGCTCGCGAGCTGTGTCGCTGCAAGTTCGGCTTCGAGTTCGCGAATACGGGCCCGAGCAGCGGTCAGCTCTGAGCGTTCGCTGGTTGAGATGCCATCGGCGGCGCCGCTGTCGACCTTGTCCTGCGCTATCCATCGATGAATCGTTGCCGCGCTGACTTCCAGCTCGACAGCGAGCTCAGAAGCCAGTCGGCCAGAACGAGTCTGGATGAGCACCATCTCCCGGTACTCCGGTGAATATGTGAACGGCATCAAAACCTCCAAGGTTGACACCCACCACTCTCACAAACCGAGTCCGGGAAACAGGGGACACGCCAGGTGGACCAGATTCAGGGGCTCAGCTCAGACTCACAAATTATGATCGAGCTTAGAACACATCGAGTAGTTGTGGCTCTCGTGGCAATCGTTCTCTTAATGCCGCCGTGGAACTGCTCGGGGCACCTGCGGCTGAGGCCCAATGGGGTGACGACGATCACTGGGTCGTCCCGTGCTGGTGGTACCCGCATCCGATTGGCAACGGAAGCGGCTACTGGTGGTGCGACTTCTCAACGTCGTTCTAGCTCAGCCGATCCACTTTTCCCATGTGGCTATGGAGCACGGTTCTTCTGTGCGACCATAGCCACATGGACACCGAGGTAGCGGCGTTACTTGCCGGCAAGGCATGAAGTTCCGAGTGCTGCTGGCTCTTTCGTTTTCTGTTCTTTCTGGATGCATCTCCAACCCGGGCAGCGCCGATCTGCTTGCGGGCCAACTCGATAGTGACCAGTTCTCCGTGGATGCAGCTGAGCGTCGCGACTTTCTGGTTGAACGTTTGCGCGATGAAGAGAGCTTTGTGGCATCTTGCATGCAAGCTTCAGGGTTCGATTTCCCCCTACGACTCATCGAGATGCTCGTGCCAAATAGCCCGCTATTGCCCGGCCAAATCCCAGCTGCAAGCTCAGAGAGTGGGTATGGATATGCGGATCACGCTCTGGCAACCACTGACTCACGATTCCAAAGTTTCGCTCTTAGCGCTGGCGCGAGTTATCAGGCCTCGCTGTCCGGTGCAGCGGCGCAAGAATACGCGATGACCCTGCACGGCAGGGAGACGCCTGGCCCACCTACGCGCGACAGCTGTCGCGGCAAGGCCTACTCGGCGGTGCGAAGCGCTGATGAGACGAGCGCAGATGTAGTAAGGACTACTCTTGCCGATGTTTGGCAGCGAATCGAAGCCGACCCACAGATTCTGGCTCTAGATCATGACTGGTCCACCTGCATGCGCCAGTGCGGCTTTGAGTTTAGTGTTCCTCGCGAGGCACCCGAAGAGATAAAGCGACGCGTTCAAGCCATCGCATCTGAGGGATTTGATCCATTCGATAACGTAGAGCTTGACAAGCGCCGGGCCGAACTTGCAATCGTTCGGCAAGACGAGATTGCTGTAGCTACAAGTGATCTTGCATGTAGGAGAGGAACAGAACAACTCAGAGAGTCGAGTGAACGAACCTATTTCCGCAGTGCTTCGGCTGCACTTGAGTTGATCTACTTTTCTCCAGGAAATAGCTGAGCCCATTCCTACGCCGCAGCAATGATCCGTCACGAAGCAATCCCGAAGCTTCTGGGCGCAGCCTGGCCGTAGCTAGGGATTGAGAAGTTGGAACTCAGCGTCAGACAGCCCAGCCTCAAGAAAATTGTCTCGCCAAATCTGACGACGGACGTCCCGAGTAGGGAGTTGACACTCGCGATCAACGCGAGCAACGGCTTCTTCCGCTGCCAGCACTTCCTCAAGCTCCTCCAGAAGCTTAAGCATGGTGGGCCCGCCCGGATCCCGTAACGCCCCTCCGTCTACCATTTCTTCGATCAGGATCTCAAACTCAATGACTGGGTCGTCTGGATGTCGATAGTCATAGCCAGAGTTCGCCATGCACCGCGACCAGTCCGCATGGAGCGCGATCATCCTAGGATCCGCCTCCGTTCTGGCTTCGACAACGTCGGCGACGCTAGCCAGCGCGTCTAGGTTCGATTCGGTATTCCTGGCTTCGAGATCTGCAATGCCTTGACAACTATCGGCCGAAGGCCGCTCGTTCGCAATCCCTGGCGAACCTGTCAGCGCGATTGAGTAAGCATCACGCTCGGCTGGAGTCAACGATGGGGGTTGTGGAGGGGGTTGGAGGCCGAACTCCCTCATAGCAGCCACCGCCGCAATAGCGACACTGCTGATCCCGTAGCCCTCGGACCCGAAGTTCGCTATGCGGCCAGGCGGAGGAGGTGCCATCGCGGAAAAATGAGAGCGAGGGCGATACTCAAAACCCTGCGCCGCCATACAGGACTGTACTGACGCTTCGACGCCCTCAAAACGGCCAGCCCAGTACTCAAGTCGTTCCAGCTCCGATACTGCAAGCAAGGGGTCACCTGGATCGAGTTCTATGGATGAAGAGCTCTGTTCGGAACTGCAGGAACTCGCCACCACTATGGCGACGATCGCAAGCGCTAGCGAGGTCGTCCTCAACCGAGTTCTAACACCCATCGGGCCAGTTCTCAGAATCGCTGATTGCTCGTATGACATCTTTGGAAATCCCCACCGATACTGGTGCGCTTTGAGCCGCATGCAGGCGCAAATGCTTCAGGTCGAAATGTCCGTTATCAACATCAAGTAGCACCTCGACCCTTTCGCCCCCATGAAGGCAGAGATGGACGTTGACCCCCGTTACCTGCTCAACTACAGCGTCGATCATCGGGCCGTCATATGGTTGGCTACAGCTAGCAGCAAAGGCCAACAACAAAGGCACAGGCCCGACTCGAAATCGCAAGTCCCATCCCTACCAAATGGAGATCAATGGCGAACGTAGAGCGTAGGCTCAGCAGATGGTGCAGAAGGGATAGTAAACCTTCCAGCACTCGACACTCATGCTGCCATTACCTGACGGGCTCGGCACATAATCGCAAGTGAAATAGTAGCCGTTGCCGTGCGCTGCATCCGCAGACGGTGGCGAGAACATCACAGCTGTCACAAGCAAACCTAACACCATGATTAAAGACATCGAGACTGAGCTAGCAAATTTCCGCACGTTTGCTCCGTCGTGTGTGAGACCCTCGTAACCTAGTGACGCTGAGCGCACACTGTCAAGTCGACTCTGACTACAACCACATGGTGCTTCACGGTGCGTGGATCGAAGGTCTCGGCGATCTTGATCATGTCCGGGCCGAGATCCAGAAGATGCTGGACGCTTCCTGAGGAGGCTGTCGCCCAGGAATGGGCGCTAAAGTCTGGGCAGACCCTAATAGATAAGCACGGACAAGAAATTTTCAACCATGTAGAGGCGAATCTTCATTGGGGTGTGTTTCAGTTTCTTGGAAAGCTGACCTCATTGGTGTACGTACTTCGTTCGCCAACTAAGGGGCCGCGCGGGTAGATGGATATTTGGTGACCATCCGCTGGTCGTGAGGTTTGATTCACCCTGGGTTCTGCGTCGGCTCGTCAGCTTTGAAAGATGACGATTGCTATGAATGTAGATATGGAATCCAAGCCGACGCGTCGGCGATGCACGGCTGAGCAGAAAGCGTCCGCGATGCGGATGGTCTTTGCTTTGCAGGAAGAACTCGGAACTGAGAAAGGAACCGCTCAGCGTGTCGCGAATCAGCTCGGCTATGGGGTCGAGTCGGTTCGCCTGTGGGTGAAGCAGGCCGAGATCGATCGCGGTCGCAAGCCTGGGGTGACGTCGGCTGAGGCCGAGGAGAACAAGCGCCTACGCCAAGAGAACCGTGACCAAAGCCGCAAGACAGCATCTGGATCGATCTACTACCGTCAAACACCCACCCAATTGGCGAGGGTGCGAGCCTGAAAGGCAAAGTCATGGCAAAGACAGCTGTTATCTATTTGCGAGTCTCGACCGAGCGGCAGGCGCGCAAAGGTGGCGGGAGTGAGGGTTACTCAATCCCTGCCCAACGTGACGCTTGCGTACGCAAGGCCGAAGCTCTGGGTGCTGAAGTCATCGCTGAATACGTTGATGCTGGAGAATCTGCTCGAAGCGCTGATCGACCGCAGCTGAATCTGATGCTGGCCGATTTGAAGACACCCGCTGGTGCGGCAGATTTTGTACTGGTGCACAAGCTGGACCGACTGGCTCGCAACCGTGGCGATGACGTGGCTATCTCACTTGCCATTCGTGAAGCCGGGGCATCGTTGGTGTCATGTACTGAGAATATTGATGAGACGCCTTCGGGTTCGTTGATGCACTCGATCATTGCTGGCATGGCTGAGTACTACTCCAAGAATTTGGCGGTTGAAGTCAAGAAGGGAATGCTGCAGAAAGTTCGCTCTGGTGGGACGCCGAACAAGGTGCCGATTGGCTATCTGAACACTCGTGAAGTGATCAACGGGCACGAGGTGCGAACCGTCGCTGTTGATCCGGAACGTGCACCGCATATTGAGTGGATGTTCAAGTCCTATGCAACTGGTGAATACACCCTCAGTGAGCTGACCAAAGACTTAGAGACTCGGGGATGTCGGACCAGGCCAACTGCCAAGCTGATCTCGAAGCCCTTGAGTCGGTCACAGGTGCATCGGCTGCTCAAGAATCCCTACTTCGTGAAGGTTGTTCGCTACGGAGGGGTCGACTACGAAGGCAACCACCCGGCCCTGATTGATCTGGACACTTTCCGACGAGTCCAGGAAGTGATGAAAGGCAACCGCACTGCCGGTGAAAGAGCCCAGCACCATCAGCACTACTTGAAGGGCTCACTGTTTTGCGGTAACTGCGGAGCCAAGATGGCGCTCACTCACTCCAAGGGTCGGAACAAGATCTACGAGTACTTCTACTGCTTGGGCCGTAACAAGAATCGCACCGACTGCGAGCAGCCCTTTGTCAGCGTCGATGCGGTCGAGCAAGCCGTTGAGCTGTACTACACCGACCAATTCAGCTTCGATGAGGACTACCTCGAACGAGCCCGCAACGCCATTGCTGAGCACATCGAGCTAACCCAATCGCTGAACGTTCAGGAGGTCGAGCGACAGGGCAAGATCTTGGCGAAACTCGATCGTGAGCGACGCAAACTGCTTCAGGCCTACTACCGACGAAGCACTACCCGCAGACCTCCTGAAAGAGGAACAAGATCGCATCGCTACCGAGCAAGCAACTGCTCAGCGGATCATCGAATCGTGCACCGCCGAGTTCACCAAGATGAACGCCAACCTCGACCGCTGCATCGACAAGCTCGCCAACCTCCATGTCAGCTACCGAATCGGCGATGACGATGAACGACGACGACTCAATCAGGGCTTCTTTGAGAAGCTATTTGTCGTCGATGAAGGCATCTCAGGCTCAGATCTCATCGAGCCCTACACCCAGATCCTCGACGATGACCTTGACCGTCGTATCAGTGCTGAACAGCAGCTCTCAGCAGAAGAACTGTTCAAAACTGATGACCGTCCTGGCATCAACTACGAAGCCCGTGAGAACACCGATGACGACGTGGCATCCGCATTGCTAAGCCAAATTGAATGGCATCCCTATGA
>Ga0209828_1000373_pt1 | contig 43738 bp, 17 predicted proteins | sample MaitaG_FD_187429 | JGI IMG/M metagenome (GOLD analysis project Ga0209828, IMG submission 187429) | Marine algal microbial communities from Maine, USA - Maine_Asex2 metaG (SPAdes) (version 2) | ecosystem: Host-associated > Algae > Red algae > Unclassified | place: Maine, USA | collected 2015-01-05
TAGTTATTGGCGTTTTAATATTGCTTGTGGTAGTCCCATCATTCCATAAAAAAGTATAAGGTGGAGTGCCACCTAATGCAGAAGCCATCAATTGGTTTTCATTGTTTACTAAAATTTCAGTTTCTAAAATCTCTGGCTCTGTAATTACAATTGTATCTTCTAACAAAACATCGTTAAAACTATCTATTATTCGGTAATTATAAGTACCAGCCGAAAGTTGATTGGGGTTTGGTATCAGGTTCTCATCTTTAAAAAATAAAATTACATCACCTTCAGTAGAGTTAATTAAATTTATTGCAATGTTGCCATCTTGTTTGCCATTGCAACTAACATTTTCTACATTAACTGAAAAGTCGTTAGCCGTAAAACTTCGGTTAATGCTAATTGTATTTTCTATTTGGCAGCCTTCCTCATCAGTAATTAAATAACTATAAATTCCTTTAGAAAGATTGTTTCTATTAAAATTGGTATCGCCATCATTCCACTCAATTTCTAATTGACCATTGCCACCATTTGCTATTATATTTATCACTCCGTTTAAGTTGGCAGGGTTAGCAGCTGAAACAACTTCTTCTATTTCTATTTTTTCGGAAGGCTTTATTTCAAAAGTTTGTTCAATTTTTGTTTGGTGTTTGTTGTCACTAATTTCAACGGTGTACATGCCAGTTGGTACATTAACAAGGTTTTGAGTAGTATCGCCATTACTCCATTTGTAAGTTACTTCTTCAGGGGCTTCTATAGGCGATGCATCTACACAAACGCCAAGTAAAATAGAACCTGTTGGTGCACCGCATTGGCTATTATAAACCCTGCTGGTTAGTTTAAATGCCGTATTGCTAAATCGGTTAGTTTCACCTTTATCCTCAATTAGCGAAGCACTAGCATTTACAATTTCTTTGGTTTCTTCATTCTGCACATAAGCAACTGCATACAACATTGGGTATTCCCAATCTTCATTAATAGCAATTTTTTTATTGTATGATGCTGTTGTTCCAACATCTTCCAAATTAAAATCAACTCCATTACCTTCTTCTACAAAGGCTCTAAAAACATTATCAAACACATATTCAAAATAGGTGCAAAATAATATCTCCTTTTCTACAACCGCTACATATAATTTGTAATCTGCTTCGGGTAAATTTTCAAACAACGTTGTCTTAATTTCTACATTAAAATTGCCATCGTTTTTAAAATGATTTACCTCTAACTGTAAAGGACTGGTTTCATTTAAAATAGCCGCCACTTCGCTACCTTTTATTAGCGGCCTTGCTGGGCTTAAAACTTTACCATTTAAAACCAAACTAGGTGATGCCCTTATACCGTAATAGTTTGATCGGGCTCTGTTTTCGGGTATGTTAGCTTGGTAAAAAGGGTCAATTCGCAAAGGTAAATGATTGTGAAAAGCAATATGCAATACTTCTTGAGTGTAAGGTTCTAAAACTTCACTATAAAAAACGGGATTTCTATCGCCACAAGTGGGGCAGCTGGTAGAGGTAAAATGTTCAAACAAATGTACTTTGGCAACATTTTGAGCTTTAAAGTCTGTTGCACAAAACATTGCTAAAATAAGCAGTAAAAAATACCTTTTCATACCATTTTATTTAATGGCAAATTTAGGTAAATATTATTTATTAAAAGTTTCTTTCAATTGTGTTTGTTTGGTCAACTGGTTCATCTATTCTATAGTATTTTGTTTCGCCCAGCTTGGGTTTATTATCAAACCGATTTAAAATACTGTTTACTAAAGAAATTAAAAAACTAAAAAGTAATGCCCACCAAAAACCATCAACTTCAAAGCCAGATAAAAACCAATCTACCAACAATATCATACCTGCATTAATTACCAATAAAAACAAACCAAATGTAACTATGGTAATAGGAAATGTAAGTATTTGCAGTATAGGCTTTACAAAAGTATTTACAAACGATAAAAGCAAAACTACAAAAATGGCACTAATAAAACTTTTTATAGTTACACCACTTAAAACATTAGCAATTAAAAATACTGCTAAACTTAAAATCAAAAATCTTAAAAACTTATTCATTATATTACATAACAAATATAAGTATTGTTTTAGTTCCTTTCAAAATTATCTAAAAAAAAGACAATGTTTTTCAACACAGTCTTAATTTTTTGGGTAATAGCACAAATAGGATATTTACAAAGTAAGCAGGTGTTATTTGAGAGTGAAAATTATGGGTTTTAAAAATAGTTTTAATTAATTCCGAATTTTTTAATTATTCTTTCTAAAGGTGAAACAATGTGCATTAAATAAATACCATTTTGCAAATTACTTGTGTCTAATTTATACTCAGTATTATAATTATTTACTATCCTATCATTTATTACCAAGTTGCCAATTAAATCATAAACTTCAATTTCATAGTTTTGCAAATCTTCTACTTTTACATTTATAAAATTAATTGCAGGGTTAGGATAAAGACTTACGATTTTTGACTGAGGGCTTTTTAAACGCTCTAATACTAATTCTTCTTTATCTGGTTCGCCACCAGGTTCATTTTGCAAATCGTCAAGATAATCTTCCAAAATATCATCTCCTGTAATATCGCTTTCATCATCAAGCATAATTCCATTTTCGCTTGTTGGCAAAGTATATTCGTCGTTATTGTCAATAACATTTTGAAGTTGTAATATTAATGCTTCACTATTTTTCGGATAGCTTAGGCCGATAATCAACTCCACTTCCGGCCTTTCTAAGTTTTCAAGGTCAATCGTGTTTTGAGCTTTAACAATATTAAAACTTGCTAAAATCAAAACTGATAAAATACATATAAAAGTCAATTTCTTCATACGGCGTTCATATTTGTTTATATAAATATACTGCGCTATTGCCAAAATGTTTGTTACAAATTATTAATTTTATCGGAGAGAAATAACATAGAATCATCTAAAAAAAATTATAAAATACTAATAACCAAATAGTTAAATTAAAATTTATAAAATAATTATCATTACTAAATAACAATATTTATTATGTTTAACAGTAAATTAATTAACATACTAACCGCTTTAGATAAGCCATTCTTTAATTCATACAAAAAATTTGCAAAAAAACGTTTAGGAGAAAATAATGTTAAAGCACTAAAATTATTAGATGTATTAACCCGTGAACATCCTAAATTTAGCGGCAACACTATAGATAGAAACAAACTTTTTAAAAAAGTTTTTCCTGGAGTTAAAGAGATAAACATTGCCCAGTTGAGGCATATAATGACAGATTTAACCAAGCTGTTAGATGAATTTTTAATTGACAACGAGCTTAAAGCAAATAAATTTAGAAAGAAATATTTATTAGCACGTGCCTACCGCAAAATTGGTTTAAACCGCTATCATCAAAGTGAAATAGCTGAAATTTTAAAAGGTTTAGGAGATGATGAAAGACGCGACAGTCGTTATTATTTTAAGCAATATCAAGTATATGAAGATTTGTTTAGAAACAACACCTTAATGAAAAGTGTAGATAAACTATCAACTGTTGAAACCGTATTAACCAATTTGGATAAGTTATATTTTATTGAAAAATTAAAATATGCCTGCGAATTGGTGAACACCAAAAACATTAGAAACATTACCTACGAAAACAACTTTTTTGAAGATGTGATAAAGCACATTGAAATTGACCAAATACATGAAACCCCTGTTTTAAAGGTGTATTATCTGGCATTTAAAACCCTAACCGATTTAAAAAATGAACATAATTTTACTGAACTCAAACATATTTTAAAACAATATCCAGAACACTTTAATAAATACGAACTAAACGAAATTTACATTTATGCACGCAACTATTGCGTACGTCAAATAAATAATAAAAACGACAAATACATACAAGAACTTTTTGATCTGTTTTTAATTTTGTTAAATAATGAAATGCTTTTTTCCGGCACTTATCTTTCACAATGGGATTATCGTAATTTAATGCAATTGGGCAACCGGTTAAAAAAGTTTGACTGGGTAGAAAATTTTTTAGAAAGCTACAAAGAACGCCTTAACCCTTTAGAACGTGAGAACGCTTATTTTTTTAATAAAGCAGCTTTTGAATTTGAAAAGCAAAACTATAACAAAACTATTGAGCTTTTAAATCAGGTAAATTATACTGATACTTTTTATCAATTTGAAACTAAAGTATTATTATCTAAAGCTTACTACGAGCAAAACGAAATGGTGCCTTTGCTTGCATTAATTGAATCGTTTAGAGTACTGACCCACCGCAACAAAACCCTTTCGCAAAAGCTTTTAAACTCTTATAATGCATATATTAGTATAATTTCAAGGTTAATGCGTTTAAAACACGGCACAAAAATAAGCATCCCTAAATTAGAAGAACGTTTAAATAAATACCCAATTATTAATAATAGAAGCTGGATTATTAAAAAGATTGAAGAATTGAAGTAATGAAGCGAAATAGTTTGGCCTGTTGTTAATTCACTCCCCGCCTTACATTCCAAATCCTCGCCCGCCGTGGCGTGCTGTGGGTTTTCCATTGCAGTCGGGGCTAAAATGGAAACTTCGCTCGCTCAAACGAACACTACCAAAGTTACCTCTTAAACCAACAAATTAAACAAATCAGGATTTTCATTGATCAATTGAAAATTAAAGTTGCGTTCTTTCATTCTTTCTATCAAGCCTTCGTAGTCCTTTTTATGTTGCAATTCAACACCAACTAATGCAGGGCCAGTTTCGCGGTTGTTGCGTTTGGTATACTCAAAGCGGCTAATAGAATCTTCTGGGCCTAAAACATCTTGCACAAACTCTTTTAAAGCACCCGCCCGCTGTGGAAATCGAATTACAAAATAATGCTTCAAACCTTCGTATAACATAGAGCGTTCTTTAATTTCTTCGGTACGCAAAATATCGTTATTACCACCACTTACTACACACACTACATTTTTATTTTTTATAGATGCTTTGTATTGGTCTAACACCGCAATTGACAAAGCCCCGGCTGGTTCTACCACCATTGCTTGTTGGTTGTATAACCTTAAAATGAGTGTACAAATTTTACCTTCATCTACCAAGGCTACTTCATCTAAAGCATCTTTACAAATAGCAAAAGTAAGGTCGCCTACTTGTTTTACTGCTGCGCCATCAACAAACTTATCAATAGAGGCTAATTTTACAATTTCATTTTTTTCAATAGAATTTTTCATAGCTGGTGCTCCGCTTGGTTCTACTCCAATTAAAACAGTAGCTGGCGACAGTTGTTTAAAATAACTACCAACACCAGCACTTAAACCACCGCCACCAATAGGCATAAACAAATAATCAATCGGAAAATCAGCATCTTTAAAAATCTCTAAACCTACTGTGCCTTGGCCTTCAATTACTTTTAAATCATTAAAAGGTGGAATTAAAATAGCACCACTTTCAGTAGCAAAATTTTTAGCAGCAGTTGCAGCATCGTCAAAAGTGTCGCCCACCAATTCAATATCAACACAATTTTTACCAAAAAGTTTTACTTGGCTAATTTTTTGTTTTGGTGTAGGTGCAGGCATAAATATCTTACCCTTAATATTTAATTTTTCGCAAGAATAAGCAAAACCTTGCGCATGATTTCCGGCACTTGCGCAAACAACACCAGCTTTTTGTTCAGCATTTGTTAATGATGATATTTTGTTATATGCTCCTCGGTTTTTGTAAGAACGAACCACTTGTAAATCTTCTCGTTTTAAATATATATTGCAACCATAAACATCAGATAATTGTTTATTATAAATCAAAGGGGTTCTGATTAAAGTATCTTTTATACGTTGATAACATCGCTCAATATCGGTTGCTGCTATAAATTCTGTTGTCGTTTTCACTTCATTTTTTATTGAAAAGATTATTTACTACCACCAAGATATACACAATCTTTCAATTGCCGCATACTATTAAAAGGAACTTCTTCTTTTTCGTATTGGTACGATGCTTTTAAAGTTACTGTTTTGTTATTGTCGCCCATAGCCACTTCAATATCTTTCATTTTTATTTGGCACGGATGTTCGTAACCACAAGCGTGTGTAATTTCTAACAACTCTTTATTAATGGCATTAATGTAATTGTAAAACCTATCAGCCTTTACGGTAATATTTAAGCCTCTTTGTAATCTATTATTTTGTGTAGCAATACCAGTAGGGCATTTATTGGTATGACATAATTGTGCTTGAATACAACCAATTGCCAACATACTTTCGCGAGCAACATTTATTACATCAACCCCCATAGCAAAAGCTAAAGCAGCACGGTCGGGCAAGCCTAATTTCCCGCTACCAACCCAAACTACTTTATCAGCAATTCCGTTTTCTTGAAAAATTTTATACACTTTTGGGAAAGCATAGATAAATGGCATAGAAACATGATCGGCAAAAGCTGGCGGTGCTGCGCCTGTTCCACCTTCGCCACCATCAATAGTAATAAAGTCAGGGCCTTTGCCAGTAGCTTTCATTTTTTGTGCCAACTCTCTCCAATATTGTAACTGCCCAACAGCAGATTTTATGCCAACCGGCAATCCAGTTTCAGCAGCAATAGCTTCTACAAAATCAATTAAGCTATCAATATCATTAAAAGTGCTGTGGCTCGAAGGTGACAACACATCTTTACCCAATTCAACACCACGTATTTCACTAATTTGTTTAGTAATTTTTGTAGCAGGCAACACCCCACCCTTCCCAGGTTTTGCCCCTTGCGATAGTTTTACTTCAATTATTTTTATACAGGGATTATCGGCAACCAACTGCTTCATTTTGGTCATACTAAAACTGCCATCTTGCATATTTCTAACACCAAAATAACCTGTACCAAAATGGAAACAAACATCAGCTCCGTTGCTATGATATGGCGACAAACCGCCCTCGCCCGTGTTGTGATAATTGCCTGCTTTCAGCGAACCTTTGTTTAAGGCATCAACCGCTGCTGCTGATAATGAGCCAAAACTCATAGCCGAAACATTTACAATTGATTTTGGCCTAAATGGTTTTTTTCGTTTCGTACCAATTACTTTAGCCGAAGGTAAAAACGATTTCTGTTTATAGTTTACGTGCGTTTGTTCCACTTTAAAAGGGAACATTGCTGGCTTTATAATAATGTAGTTGGGGCTGTTAAAATCTTTATCAGAACCAAAGCCTTCGTAATTATTTTCTTTTTTGGCAGATGCATAAATCCAACTGCGTTGACTGCGGTTAAAAGGTAATTCTTCGCGGTTGTTGGCCACAAGGTATTGTCTAATTTCTGGGCCAATACTTTCTATCCAATACCGCAAGTGCCCTACTACAGGGTAATTGTGTAAGATGGTATGCGTTTTTTGTATGAACACATCATATATAAAAACAGCAATTAAAAAAAGTAAAATTGCGGCTAAAACCCAAACCCACCAAGTGAAAATAAATATTAACATTATTGTTTATTAAATGTTTAAAGCAAAGTTCATTCTTAATTCAATCATTTCTTTTAAATTATCTGGTTTAAAAGGAAAGTTTGTTTCTTCAAATTCTGCAATATATTCTGAAATTGTATCTAACTTAGATAGTTCAATTTCACTTAATTTTCCTTTCTCGGTCAATTTCTTTAAAAGAGCTTCTAATTCTTTTGTTTTGCTTTTATATACCTCTAAATTCATCCAAATTGTTTTAGCACTTATTTTGTCATATTCGGCATAATGAATCTAAATATGCAAAGCCCTATTCTCCGTTGCGGCCAAACAAGCTTCTTTCATGGCCTCTGCAAAGGTTGGGTGCGCGTGGCTCATTCTCGAAATATCTTCTGCGCTAGCTCTGTATTCCATCGCTACAACTGCCTCTGCAACTAAATCGGCAATGCGTGGACCAATCATATGTACGCCCAAAATTTCGTCGGTAGTTTTGTCGGCTAAAACTTTTATAAAACCCTCGGTGTCCATACTTGCGCGCGCTCTGCCACTTGCTTTAAACGGAAAACTGCCAGTTTTATATTCAATACCTTTTTCTTTTAACTGCGCTTCTGTATAACCCACAGCAGCAACTTCTGGCCAGGTATAAACCACGCCGGGTATTAAATTATAGTTAATGTGTGGCTTTTGGCCGGCTATTACTTCGGCAACAAAAACACCTTCTTCTTCTGCTTTGTGCGCCAACATTGCACCTTTTACTACATCACCAATAGCATAAATGCCATCAATGTTGGTTTGTAAATGATCGTTAGTTGGTATGCGCCCTCGTTCGTCTAATTCAACTCCAATATTTTCTAATCCTAAATTTTCGGTGTATGCTTTTCTACCAATAGAAACCAAACAATATTCTGCATTAAAACTTACCTTTTCCCCTTTTTTGTTTTCGGCAGTTACCGTTACCGATTTTTCATTGGCTTTTACTCCCACAACTTTATGGCTCATGTTAAACTCAACGCCCAAACCTCGCTTCATTACTTTTTGCAACTCTTTACCAAGTGCGGCATCCATACCTGGAATAATGCTATCTAAATATTCCACAACACTAACTTTAGTACCTAAGCGGGCGTATACCGAACTCATTTCCATGCCAATAACGCCGCCACCAATCACAATCATGCTTTTAGGTATTTCATCTAATTCTAAAGCTTCAGTTGAAGTAATTACTCGTTTTTTATCAATAGTAATAAATGGTAATGAAGCAGGCTTGCTGCCAGTTGCAATAATAGTATTATCCGTTTCAATTTCAGTTTGCTCTTTAGCACTTTTTATAGTAATTGTATTTTTATTTTTGAACGATCCATGTCCGCTAAACACATCAATTTTATTTTTTTTCATTAAAAAATCAATGCCTTTGGTTGTTTGTTCAACAACACCCCGTTTACGGTTTATCATTTGTTTAAAATCTACTTTTAAGCCACTTACCTTTATGCCATGCTCTGCAAATTGATGTGCTGCCTGGTGATAATGTTCTGTAGAATCTAACAATGCTTTTGATGGAATACAGCCCACATTTAAGCAAGTGCCACCAAGTGTATTGTAACGTTCAATAATAGCAGTTTGCAAACCTAATTGTGCACATCTAATAGCAGCCACATAACCACCTGGGCCAGAGCCAATTACAACTACATCGTACTTTTTATTTGCCATATAAAGTTATAAAATTATTTTTTTATTGTTTTGATGCTTTATTTAGCAAACAAATATAAATGTTCTATAGCTACAAAACCATTTTATGTAGGTTTAGATGTCAGATATGAAACATAAACAACTCCATAAATCGCAATTACTAAACTGGGCATCACAATATAATTATGTTGCATTTTATAATAGTTGCGATAATTTAAAAGATAGCTACTACCAATACGATTGTTTGCTGGCAGTTAGTAATACTTGCGCTTTGTCAAATAATGAAGATGAACATAAAGAAAACAATTTATTTGAAAAGTTAGATGCATTACAACAACAAAACAAAAATTGGTTGTTTGGTTATTTAGGTTACGATTTAAAAAATGAAGTAGAAAAACTGGCTTCTAAAAATGAAGATCATATAAAGTTTCCTGACTTGTTTTTTTTTGAACCTGAAATTTTATTGATAAAAAAAGATGGTAATTGGTATTTAGAAGTTCATCATAACAAACTTACTATAAATGGTTTGATAAAAGAAATTGAAGCTTTTAAAAAAACTGAACAGGTAGACATTACAAAGGCATCTTTAAAAATAAAAAACAGAATTGACTACGCATCTTACCAAAAAAAAATTGATGCTATAAAAGCAGACATTGAAAATGGAATTTATTACGAGCTAAATTTTTGTCGTGAATTTTATGCAGAGGATGCCATTATTGATCCTTACAAAGTTTTTAAAAATTTATGTAAAATTGCTCAACCGCCAATGGCTGCTTTTTTAAAAATGAACGATCAATTTGTGTTGAGCGCCAGCCCAGAACGGTTTTTAAAAAAAACAGGAGATAAGTTAATTGCTCAACCTATGAAGGGTACCATAAAAAGAAGCGAAGATGCTGCTGCTGATGATCTTTTAAAACATCAGCTTAAAAATAGTAAAAAAGAACGTGCCGAAAATGTAATGATTGTTGATTTAATGCGCAACGATTTAACCCGAAGTGCAAAATTGGGCAGCATTAATGTTGAAAACCTTTTTGAGGTGATGACTTATAAAGGCTTTCATACTTTAGTTTCTACGGTAAGTGCTACTTTAAGAAAAGGAGTTTCTGCGGTAGCGGCCATTAAAAATGCTTTTCCTATTGGCTCTATGACGGGCGCACCAAAAGTAAAAGCTTGCGAAAAAATTGAAGAATATGAAAACACAAAAAGAGGTGTTTATGCGGGTGCAATTGGTTATTTTAATCCCAATGGCGATTTTGATTTTAATGTAGTGATTAGATCATTGTTATATAATACCAAAAGCAAATATCTCTCTTTTCATACTGGTGGCGCTATTGTTTACGATTCAACGGCCCAGGCAGAGTTTGAAGAAACAGAACTAAAAGCAGAGAATATATTTAAAGCATTGGCTTAAATTTTATTTGTAAGGTATTCTTAATTATTCACCTTACGCAAAAAATAGTCACATTTTATTATTTTTAATATTAAGATGTTGATATCTTTAAACTCTCTTAGGTATGGAAAACTTTGAAGATTTATATACGGATTATTTGATTAGCTCAAGTTCTTATACGACAGCTACAGGCATGGAATATATGTTTTCCTCCTCATCCTCGTTTGCAACAAGGTAGCTTTACCTTGTAATGCATCAAAACTTACACCTCGTACTTGTTTGTAAGAAAGATGTTTTAGAAGTGTGTTGTAAATGCATTGATTGACATTTATTTGTAATACTTTTACAAATAAATGAATCATCAAATAACAACAATTACTTTTTTTAAATATATTGATAGTAAAGATAAACTTTGGGCTTTTACAATGATGCAATATGCGCACAAAGCCTTAAACCCTGTTAAAGGTATGTTGTTTTACAAATTAATGGGTAGTGGAAAAGGTTTGGGTTTTAATCCTTTACCCGATTGGTCGGTGTATAGTTTGTTGCAAATTTGGGAAAGTGAACAAGCCGCCTTTGAATTTTTTACAAATAACGAGTTGCTTAATAAGTATAAACAACATTCGCACGAAATTTGGACGATCTATTTAAAAAATAAAACATCAGTTGGTATTTGGTCGGGTGTGCAGCCATTTGAAAAATCGAATACTTTAGCTGAGCGTAATACTATGGTTGCCGTGATAACCAGAGCTACCATAAAATTGAATAAATTAATTGCTTTTTGGAGGTTTGTACCTATTGCTCAAAAGCCTTTAAAAAAGGTAGACGGTTTAATTTATACCAAAGGCATTGGTGAAATGCCTTTACTACAAATGTGTACTTTTAGTATTTGGGAAAACGCGGAAGCTTTTAAACAGTTTGCATATAAAAGTAAAGAACATAGAATGGCGATTGAAAAAACAAGAAGCCTGAAATGGTACAAAGAAGAATTGTTTGCTCGTTTTCAACCTTATAAATCGGTGGGTGTTTGGCAAGGCAAGAATCTCTTACCTCAACTTAAAGATGCAAATTTAGCGTAAAGAAAAAGCAAAGGATCCTGAGTTGAACTAATAAAGTTCACTTTTTAGGTTTTAAAAATTTCGATCGGTTTTTTTAAAATTTAGTTTTTTTTTGGTCTTTAATTTAATATTTTTTGCCAGTTTAGTATTTGTTCTTCGCTAATTTTATTTAAATCTGTTTTTCTGCTTGCAAATTGACGGATGAGTCCATTTTGATTTTCATTGCATCTCTTTGTTGTGAGCAATACGGATACCATAAAACTTCTAAGGCCTTTGCCGCTTGCTTATGTTTAGCAAATTCGGTTTCGTTATCCGAGGTGGTGGTTTTTATCATTCAGGCATATAATCTGCCCTGTTAAGCGATTTTTTTTATTTTTTATTTGATGCTTTTTTAACAAAGCATGTGGGCAAATATGTGAGAACTTTATTAATTGAACTTAGGATTAGTTAGCCATTTCCGACATAAACTTTAAACGTATTAATTGAATATCTTCTAACTCAAATTCGTCGCTACCTAATTCGGCTAAAGCTTCTTCTAACGAATCGGTATCTGCTTCTCTAAAATAGTCATATATTTCTTCTTGCTGCCACTCATCTAACACTTCGTTAATGTAATAGTCAATATTTACTTTAGTGCCAGAAGAAACGATGGTTTCAATTTCGAGTAACAAATCTTTTATAGCAAGATTTTTATTATCGGCAATAGTTGGGAGTGGTATTTTTTTATCAATATTGGTGATAATGTATACTTTTAAACCAGATTTGTTGACTACAGATTTTACAACAAAGTCTTCTGGTCGCTCAATATCATTTTCTTCAACATATTTTTTAATGAGTTCTGCAAATTTTTTACCGTAGCGGGTTGCTTTTCCGCTGCTTACGCCGGTAATATTGGCAAATTCTTTTAAATTAATTGGGTATTGTGTAGCCATGTCTTCTAAAGAAGGATCTTGAAAAACAACGAATGGTGGTACATTATTTTCTTTTGACACACGTTTACGCAAATCTTTCAGCATTTTAAGTAAGGTATTGTCTAATGCGCCACCTTTCATTGATACTGATCCAGGGTCTTCGCCTTTACCATATTCATGATTAATTGATAGTAGAATTGATTTTGGTTTTTTAATAAATGCACGACCTAAATCGGTCAATTTTAAAATACCGTAATTTTCAATTTCTTTAATTAAAAAATTATTTAAAATGGCTTGCCTAATTATACTGTTCCAATAATTTTTGTCTTTGTCTGTACCTTTTCCTTTACCAAAAAATTCATTTTTATCGTGTTTAAATGATATTATTTCTTGTGCATTACTACCAATTAACAAATTTACTATATAAGGTAGTTTAAAGTTTTCATCTAAACTATTTATGGCTTTTAAGGCTAATAAAATATCATCTTTACCTTCTATTTTTTCTTTTGGTGTTTTGCAATTATCGCACATGCACTCGCAGCCTTTGGCATCATAATCTTCTCCAAAATAATGTAGTAAAAATTTTCTTCTGCACTCTGCTGTTTCTGCATAGCCTACTACTTCCATAATATGTTGTGCACCTACTTCACGCTCTGCAACTGGTTTATCTCGCATCAATTTTTCTAACTTCTCAATATCTTTATAGCCAAATAATGCTAAACAATGTGCTGGTATACCATCTCTACCTGCTCTGCCTGTTTCCTGGTAATAGTTTTCGAGGCTTTTAGGTATATCATAGTGAATTACAAAACGAACATCGGGTTTATCAATACCCATACCAAAAGCAATGGTGGCTACAATTACCTTTACATCTTCCATAATAAAGGCATCTTGCGTGGAGGTTCTTATTTTAGATTCCATACCGGCATGATAAGCGCAAGCATCAATACCATTTATTTGAAGCACTTCTGCTAACTCTTCGGTAGTTTTTCGGTTTAAACAATATATAATACCAGCTTTTTCTTTATAATTTTGAATAAATTTTACAATTGTTTTAAAGGCATTTTCTTTACCTCCTTTAGGTACTATTTCGTAAAATAAATTAGTGCGATTAAAAGAATCAATGTAAACATCTGGTTCTTTAAGTTGTAGGTTTTTACTTATGTCGTACCTTACTTTAGGTGTTGCTGTAGCGGTAAGTGCTATTATTGGTATTGAGTCATCAATTTCTTGTATCATTATTTTTATACGACGATACTCTGGCCTAAAATCGTGCCCCCATTCGGATATACAATGTGCTTCATCTACCGCAACAAACGATATATTCAGATCTTTAAAAAAATCAATGTTTTCTTGTTTTGTTAATGTTTCGGGTGCAACAAATAATAATTTAGTAGCTCCGTTTGTTAAATCTTCTTTTACTTTTTTTAATTGTGTTTTATTTAGAGACGAGTTCATAAAATGAGCAATTTCGTCGTTATTGCTATAACTACGTACCAAATCTACTTGGTTTTTCATTAAAGCAATAAGAGGCGATATGATAATAGCCGTACCTTCAGAAATAATTGCTGGTAATTGGTAACATAATGATTTACCGCCACCTGTGGGCATTATTACTAAAGTATCTTTACCTTTTAATAAACTTTCAATTATTTGTTTTTGTCTTCCTTTAAAACCATCAAACCCGAAATATTTTTTTAATGATTCTATTAAACTTACATCTTCTACTATTGCCGACATTATTAAAATTTATTGTAACTTTTATACGTAAAAAATTGGAATGAAGTTATTAGTTTAGTAATCTGTAAATTACAACCAAATAATAACTTTCGCAAATTTGAGACTTAAAATAAAACAAATAGTATCGTCAACTTTTATTAACGAGGCTAAAGCTATTAACAATTTGCAACATAATAACACCAATGCAGTAGCAAAAGTGGTTCAATTTATTTACCAAACTAATGGTAGAGTAGTGGTTTGTGGCTTGGGTAAAAGTGCATTAATTGCAAAAAAAATAGTTGCTACACTTAACTCAACTGGCAGTAAAGCTATTTTTTTGCACGCTGCCGATGCTTTACATGGCGATTTGGGTATGGTTGATGCCTCAGATGTTGTTATTTTACTTTCAAAAAGTGGAAATACTCAAGAGCTAAAGATTTTACTGCCTTTATTAAAAGCAAATGGAAATAAAACAGTAGCTATAACTGCTAATAACAGTAGTTTTTTAGCTCAAAATACCGATCATAAAATTGTTTTTGAAATGGAAGAAGAAGCTTGTCCTATAAATTTAGCACCTACTACAAGTACTACTATACAAATGGTTATTGGAGATGCTATTGCAAACGGTTTATTATATTTAAAAGGTTTTACCAGTAAAGATTTTTTTAAATTTCACCCGGCAGGCTCCTTAGGAAAAAAAATTTATTTGCGGATAAGCGATTTAGTTAATAATGAAAATTTACCTGCAGTTTATACATCAGATTCTATAAAAAAGGTAATTATCGAAATGTCATCTAAAAGATTGGGAGCAGTAATAGTTTTAAATGCTGATGGTAATATTGCAGGTATTGTTACAGATGGTGATTTAAGGCGAATGTTAGAAAATACTTTTGACATTGAAAATTATGCCGCCAAAGATATAATGACTGAACAACCTGTTGTTACAAATGAAAATAAACTTGCTGCCGAAGCATTAAATATTATGAAGCAAAAAAAAATAAATCAACTAATAGTTATTAACGATGAAGGCCATTTAGTAGGTTTACTTCATATACAAGATATTTTAAAAGAAGGTATTATTTAATTGCAGGGTTCTATGTAAACCGAAAGGTTACTGCTTGTATCAACACTAAAATTATTAAGCAAACTCACTGAAGTGGCTGAAATGTAGCTTACATCTGCATTTTGAATTACTTCGTTAGTAGCAGTAATCTGATTGCAAGCCTTTAACACTTCTAATAAATTAATAATTGGATCTTCAACATTAATACTATCAAAAGCTAATGCGCACTTAGTACTGTTTAGCAAAAATGTACGTGCCGGATGATTTTGAATTGTCAATCTTATTCTTTCTGCCTGGCCTGCCGTAAATAAATTCATACAATAATCGTAATGATAGTCCATAAAATTCTCAGCCATATCTTCGCTACCACAAGAGCTGCCAGCCTCACAGCCTCGATAAGGTAAGCTTGATTGAGGTGTATCTTTTACATAATCATCTAATATACAAGTAGAGTCTGCTTCTGCGCCCCACGGATGTATTAAATTTAACCAATGGCCTACTTCATGAGTGCCAGTTCTACCGCCTGCATAGGCAAACGAAAATATGCTCCCATACAAGCCAGTAAAACGATAGTCCATTACTACTCCATCTTTATAGGCATCGTAACCTGGTAAAGAAGAAAAGCCTGCTACACCAAGACTATCTACAGCCAAATTAACTACATATATATTTAGGTAACCTGGCCATATATCTTTTCCTCCCTTTTTAGTTAGAAACACTTTATCTTCTCTGTAATCAAAATAAGGTTCTTTAGTAAAAGTTTCGGTAATACCACTAAAATAATATCCATTTGTATCAATTTTTGCCAAACAAAATTCTACACCAACATCTGCTGCCTGCGGCCAGGTATCTGTAGCATCAGTATTTTGCCTTCTATAATCTTCATTCAGTACATCTATTTGGCTATTTAGTTTATCTACATCAACTTTTTCGTCTTCTTTATTATAAAGTACGTGAAATACAATTGGAATAGTTATAACAGAATTTGCCACTTTTGCATTGCCAGATTTACTTTTAATGCTTTTATAATCAAACATATCGTGGGTATCTAAAATGGTAGTTCCGCAATGTCGTTGAGAAAAAGCACCAATTGATGTAAAAATTAACAAAGTGGTAAGTATAAACAAAGGAAGTTTTGTAATCTGAGTCATTAAATGTAATTAAAAATTTATTTGTACATAGCTCAAAATCTTAATTTAGTATAAATATTTTCATAAATGCACCTGGTTTACTTTAATTATAGCAAAAAAAGTACCAACTTTAATAAATGAACTTTGTTACTGGTGCAACTGGCCTGGTTGGCTCATATTTATGTAGATATTTAATTAAAAAAGGTGAGCCTGTAATTGCTTTAAAAAGAAAAACAAGTAAGCTTGATTTGTTAGCTGATGTGGCTACTAAAATTAATTGGATTGAAGGAGATTTATTAGATATTGATTTGTTATTAGAAGCTACCAAAGGTTGTAAACGGCTATATCATTGCGCCGCTTTAGTTTCGTACCAAAAAAAAATGCACCAACAGTTAATTGATGTAAATATTACTGGTACAAAAAATATTGTAAATGCTGCCCTTTTTAATAATGTAACCAAAATAGTACATGTTAGCTCAATTGCTGCTTTAGGTACCAATATTAAACAAAACTTAATTAATGAAAAACAAAACGCAGATAACTGGAATTCTGCCTATGGGCTTAGTAAGCATTTGGCCGAGTTAGAAATATTTAGGGGTATTGTTGAAGGTATTGACTCCGTAATTATTAATCCTTCTGTAATACTTGGGGCAGGTTATTGGGCTAAAAATTCTGGTAAATTATTTGTTCAAGCCGATAATAACTTTCGGTATTATAGTAGCGGAAGTACTGGCTATGTTGATGTTAGAGATGTTGTAAGCATCATGTACCAACTTATGCACACTAATGTAAAAAACAATCGATTTATAGTAAGTGCTCAAAATTTAACTTTTAAAAATGTTTTAACTGATATTGCAATTTTGCTTAATAAAAAGCCGCCCAACATTTTAGCAGGTAGTTTTTTACAAAATATTGCATTAACTACCGACTACTTTAAAAGTTTATTTAGTAAACACGAAAGATTTTTATCAAGAGAATTAATTAAAACAGCTTATACTACTAAACAATATGATAATACTAAAATTAAAACAGCACTACCTGTCAATTTTATACCAATTAAAAAAAGTTTGAATGAAATAGCTATCGCTTACAAACAATCGAAAGCCGAAAATACTACTTTTGGTATATTACCATTAGTTAGTAATATCTAACTTAATAGTTGGATCCCAAAATATTTTTTCAAAATTTTGAATTTGATCTTCTATTATTAATATACCTTCTTTTTCTAATAGGTGCTGCATTTCGTCGGGTCCATTTTTAAAATGAAATTTGCCTGTTAGTAAACCAATTTTATTTACTACCCTATGTGCTGGCACTTTAGGTTTTACATTAAACGAGTTGTTCATTGCCCAACCCACCATTCTTGCCGATTTGCCAGTAGCTAAATATTTTGCAATAGCTCCGTAAGTGGTTACCCTACCTTTGGGTACTAATCTTACTACTTGATAAATCATATCATAAAAATTAACGGTTGATTGTTTCATCTTTTTATCTATTTAAATATAAATCATAGAATATCAGATTAAGTCTTTTAACTTAATTTTCTTTTTATATCTGGTCGCCCCTCTGCGCAAAGTAAGTTTTACTTTTTTACCTGCTTTTGATGCTAAAATTTTGTTTATTCTTGAAAGGCTAAATAACTGTGTGGGTTTATTATTAATTGAAAGCAATCTATCATTTGCTAAAATACCCGCCTTATCAGCTGGTGAATTTTCAACAACACTTTTTACTATAAAGTGATTAAGATTTTTGCCCGAAACAAATAAAACAAGACCACTTTTATCGTAGTCGTTAATTTTTAATTTCGTTTTGTTTCTTTTAAGATAAATTGACGGTGTTTCATAATCAAATATTATAGTATAATTTTTTAACAGTAAATTCCCTATAAAACCGTGCCGTCCATCTAAAATTGATAAGTCCTTAATATGCGGTAGTACTTGATAATGCGTAAGTAGTTGTTCAAACTTTAAGTCTTTTATATTAAGCAATTTTGTTTTGCCAATGTACCCTTCAACCATACCACCAAGGCTTAAGCCAATAACACCTTTAACATAATTTTCTGGCAAATCAATTTTAGGATGTGAATAATTATGTAGAACTAAAGTATGTGCTGAGCCAGTATCTACAAGTAGTTTTACATTAGCAGTGTCTAAACTTTGATACTCTATTTGCCCATTTAAGTAAAATCTGTTTTGCTTTACGCTACAAGGTAGTTTATCAAAGTTTTTAGTTGTCAATTGCTTTTTTGTGAAAGGTAATAGTTCAATATTTTTTCTTTTGTAATCAATTTTAGTTAGCCATGTTTTAAAATGCCCTAAGCTTAAAATACCGTGTATTGGCATACCAGTAATAGCCTCCAAATTAAAGTAATCTTCTTCTAACACAAATACATACTGATTTTTTAAAACAAATTGACCAAATTTAAAGTTTAAGTTTTTAGCCAAACTCGCATACATTACAGTTGTTAAGTCAGCACTATAAAAACTTTGCGTATTGCTAAATTTTAAATTTAATACTTCTGCAATTTCCCTTTTTGTAATTATAGTTTGTTCGGCTCCGCTATCAACAATAAAATTTACATTTAAAAAATTGTTCAGTTTTACCTTTACTATTATTAAGTTATTTTCAAACAAAAATGGGATAGTATGTTTTGTGCTGCTAATATTAGGGTAGGCATAATTTATATTAAATACCAGCTGATAAAATAGTATAAAAAAAACATATGTAAACTTAGGTTTCAAGTTCTAAATTTACATATTAATTTATACAAATGGTTCTAATTATTTATTAGTTAAATGAACACAAGGTATTATCACCTCTTCTAAAGATATACCGCCGTGCTGAAAAGTATTTTTGAAATAATTTGCATAATAATTATAGTTGTTTGGATACACAAAATATATGTCTTCTTTAGCAAAAACATAACTTGAACTTAAGTTTGATTTTGGCAAACCTGCCTCTGCTGGTTCTCTAATTTCAAACACATCTTTTTTATTGTAGTTTAAATTCTTACCATTTTTGTATCTAAGATTGGTAGTTGTATTTTTATCCCCTACAATTTTCGATGGCTTTTTCACTCTAACTGTACCATGATCTGTAGTTACAATAAGGTTTACCTTTTTATCCGCTATTTTTTTTAATGCCTCTAATAATGGTGAATGTTCAAACCAGCTTACGGTTAAAGAACGGTAAGCAGCTTCATCACTTGCAAGTTCTTTTAGTACTTCCATCTCAGTTCTGGCATGAGATAGCATATCCACAAAATTATAAACTATTACATTTAAATCATTATTCATCAAATTGGTCATATTATCAACCAAATTTTTTGCATTATTATGATTTGTAATTTTTGCATAGCTTAGTTTATAATCTCTATTGCTAAGCCTAATTTGTTCTTTTAAAAAAAACTCCTCGTTCATATTTTTACCACCTTCCTCATCATCGTTTAGCCACTTATCTCTATATCTTCTATGAATTTCGGAAGGCATTAACCCAGCAAAAATTGCATTTCTGCTGTATTGTGTACAAGTTGGTAGTATACTGTAAAAATGATCTTCATTTAGTATTTTAAAGTATTCATTAAAAATTGGTTGTAATATACGCCATTGATCATATCTCAAATTATCAATAACTACTACAAAATTAGTAGCATCGTTCGAAAGCTTTGGGAAAATTTTATTTTTGAAAAGTGTATGAGACAAAGTGGGTGCATCAGAACTGCCATTTAACCAATTTAAATAATTCTTTGTTATAAACTTGTTAAACGTAGTATTAGCTTCATTTTTTTGCATTGAAAAAACCTCAGTCATTGCTGTAGCATTATTTTTATCTAGCTCAAGTTCCCAATATACCAAGCGCTTATATAATTCAGCCCATTCTTCGTGTGTGTTCACATTCTGAACCTCCATAAAAATTTTCTGAAATTCTTGCTGATATAATGAATTTGTTTTCTCACTTCTAAGCTCCTTTGAGTCCAAAATCTTTTTAAGCGACATTAAAATTTGATTTGGGTTAACTGGCTTAATCAAATAGTCCGTAATTTGATTGCCAATAGCGTCCTCCATCAAATTCTCCTCTTCATTTTTGGTAATCATTACAACAGGTAAGTTATTGTCTATTTCTTTTATATGTGTTAAGGTTTCTAAACCAGTAAGCCCAGGCATACTTTCATCTAAAAAAACCACGTCTGGTCTATCCTGTTTGCATTTATCAATAGCATCGTGTCCATTGGTTACAGTCCAAACTTCGTATCCTTTTTTTTCTAAAAACATAATTTGCGGTTTCAACAAATCAATTTCATCATCAGCCCACAAAATTTTAATTTCACTCATACAATCTATTTAATAATACAAACGGTACTCAAAACTATATAGTATTACTTCACCATAAATGTTAAAAAAAAGACCCCAACAGTATTGTTACTGTTGGGGTCTTACTATTCATTTAGCTGAACTTTACTGCTCTACTCTTTTACTACTTTGTAGTACTTAAAGCTATCAGCATATTGTAATTTAATGAAGTAGATACCGCTTGAGTAGTTGCTAATATCAAACTGCTCTTGGTAGTTATCTATATTTAAGCCGCTTTCTCTGTGGTTTAATACTTCGCCATTTACGGTATATAAACTTGCTCGTATTGGTAAATCTGTACAACTGATGCAGTTCACTTCAAATAAGCCGCTGGTTGGGTTAGGATAAATGGCTACATCGTTAGCACTATCACTATCTAAGCTTTGCTTAGCTGCTCCGCCACCACAGTTATAACTACCTGCTGCAAAACCGGTACAACCTTTGGCATCTAATACTTCTATTAAGAAATCACCACTACCGCTGTATGGACCAAAGGTTAAAGCATCTCCTGCTGATACATCTGTATAAGTATCATTACCATCACTTACCGTTAAGTAAGCTGCCTGTGGGAATAAGCTACCTACACCGCCATCTACATTTACTGTAATGTAATAATCTCCACCTTCACAGCCTTCATCCATTACCGTTATACCTATAGCATCTAAGAAAACAACATAAGCACCATATGGAGCCCATACCGTACAAGGATGATCTAATTGTGGTAAACCATTAGCATCCGGATAACCAGTTACCGCTGTTACATACAATGGTGTATTATTGTAAGCAGAACCTGGGCTGCCAAATGCACCGCTTGTACTGTAATCAATTATAGTAGAAGTACTGGCATCAAAGAAACCACCTTCGTGTAATACATAACCAGTTACGCTATTAGCATCGGCTGAGGCAAAAGCAACACCCATAATCACTTCGTCTCCATCACATACATAAGTTTGTGAAGTCTGCATTAAGCCTGGTTCATTGCCACAAGGTTGCGGTTCTTCGGTTGTACAAGTATGTGTATAACTTAAAGTTGCACTAACATCGAAACAGCCTACTCCTGTTGCACTACTGCTAAAGTACTTATACTCAAACAATTTGGTTGCCGTTTCGCCTGGTGCTGCTACGCTTGTCCAGTTACTATTAGCACCAAACTGTAAAATGTAAGTCTCACAGCCTGGGGTTACCCCTAATGTTGCGGTACAACCATCTGCGCTTTCTGTTACACTTACAAACTGTTCTAAGTTAGATGGATATACGGTAATATCCTCACTAAACTGACCAATTTGTGTGATACCATCATTACAGTAGCCGGTAATGGTATAAGTCTGCATATCTGGTGCACAATCATCATTGCTTAAACTTATACTACCGCTGTATTGGCCGTTACCTAATGAACTTAATACCATTGTACTCATTCCCGGACCATCTAATGTGATCACCTGGCTATTGGCACCGGCATCTGTTAAAGTTACCATAAATACGGCTACCTCACCTGAACACGCTGCATTGGTGCTCACATCAGAAGTATATATTGATTGACACGAAGTACCACACTCCGGACCTTTGCCTGAGATAGTTTCTTGCTTGCCCTCACAAACACCACCATCGGTTACTGTAAAGAAGTAACCTAAGCTAAATTGTGGTTCTGAGGTATAAACACTACCACTGGCTACTGGTGTATCATTTACATAATACGTATCCTGTGAACCATTTACTGTAAAGCTTACTGTATAACTGCCATCATCGGCATCTGTACAGTTAAACTCTAAATAGCTGGTTGTTGGTGGGCTTGCTATTTCAGCAGTTACTGCTGTTCGCTCGCTTACACAACCTTCTGGGCTTACGGCTTCTACATAATAAGTATAAACACCTGGTGTGCTGTCACTAATGTCTAAGTCAGCTCCGCTATTTATTGAAGCACCACCGCTGGCACTACTATACCATTCGTAAACGAAAGGATAAATGCTCTCTGCTGAAAGTACCTTGCTTGCTGTATTGCTACAGAATAACTCGTTGCTGGCAACTGGTGGCCAAGGTTGATCTATCACATCAATTGATAAAGTGTACTCTGCTGCACAATCTGCCGAACCTACACTATAAGTAATAGTCGCACTTCCATCTGTTTGGCCTGGGAAGAACATATTGTTACTAACGCCTTCACCACTAAACGTACCGCCTAAACTACCGCTTACTAAACCAAGCAAGTCAATTGGGGTATCGCTATCACATAGTGGTGATACTAAGTCCCAACTGGCATCTACTGCATCGTAAACTTCTATTATGTGGCTTTGTTCTGTACCACATTCGTTAGTACCTGCTGCTGTGGTGTAAGTAACCGTAAAGCTACCTGTTACTCCTGACGGATCAAAGATGCCTGCTGAACTAACGCCGTCGCCTGACCAGCTACCACCCATATCACCGATTAAGTAGTTTCTTAAGTCAACTGCTGGTGCACCACTACAGAATGGACCTGGGTTAGTCCAGTACGCAAATTGCTCCTCGTTAATACTTACTACAAATAAGTAACTGTTTTCACAATCGCCATTGCTTACGGTGTAGTATAACTTAACTGGGCTAATTGGTGCTAAACCGTCGCCTGAGAAGATCCAAATGTTTTCACCAAATGAGGTAGAAGTACTAAATACTCCTGGGCCTGACCAGTAACCACTTTGGTTATCGCTAACGAAATCCATCAAGTCAAATGGTTGATCATCACATACTGTTGTACCATTAGCCGCTAATGTAGCTTCTGGTGCTGCCAATACTTCGAAATGAATCGCTGATGCCGCACTTTCACAAATAGAACCATCTAAGTTATTGACGAATTCTGTTATCCATATTGTGTAAACACCTGGTACATTGGTATCTATACCAAACTCTGAAGTAGAGCAGATAATACCTTCGTAATCACAAACGCTAACCAAGTCGCCTGGGCTGCCGTTACTGTCATTATAGAAGTTGTAGGATCCACCTCCGATCTTAATACCGCCTAACAGATCGCCCTGACATACTGCCGCAGGATCAGATACTATTGGTGCTTGTAAAAACTCTGATGTGTTATACACTACCTGACAAGTAGAAACATTACCGCTTGCATCGGTAAAGGTATAAGTCTGTATAATTACATTAACTGGGCCTTGTGGTATAATAACATCGCTTGCACTAAATATAATGTCATCATATGCTGTACAGTTATCACTCACCTCAAAGTCTGCTAAGGTTAATAATACTGGAGCTACCGGAGCACAAATGTTAATTACATCATCTGCCGGACATACTACTACTGGTGCTACATCGTCAATTACTGTTACGGTAAAGCTACAAGTACTGCTATTACCTGCACTATCTGTTACCGTCCAGGTTACTAACGTAACGCCGGTTGGGTAAAAGTCGCTGGCATCATTGCTGTTGTTATAGCTATTAGTATAAGATACTACTGCGCAGTTGTCGCTTGGCATTGGATCGGCTATTGATACTTGAGCGCCACAGCCACTTGCATCGGCATTAACTACTATGTTATCTGGACAATTGATTACCGGATCTACCTGATCTACACTTATTACTTGTGTAAATACATTGCTACAACCATTGCTGGTATTTAAAGTATAGCTTACTGTATAAGCTCCGCTGGCGGTTGCTGTAAAGCTGCCGCTTGAACCGTCACCATTGTCTGTTACATTTTCTCCTGTAAATACACCGCCTGATGTTGTAGCTATTAAATCAACCACATCTCCTATACAAGGATCAAGGTTGGCTACAAAGCTGGCATCCTGAGCTGTACCACCTTCTACTACAATTACTGCCTGGTAAGAAGCACTACAAGAGGTATCTGCTAAGCTGCCACATCCTGCAGTAGTTACCGTTTCTGTCATTGTTAATACAACTTCTCCTGTTCCGGTTACTGTTAATTCGCCTGTTGCTGCATCTACTGTTGCCGGACCGGTTACACTCCAAACTACACTTGATGTACCAGTATACACCGGACTGAAGGTAATTGGACTATAAGTCTGATCCGGATCATTTACTGACCAACATACCTGATCTTGTATGAAGAAGGTTGGTTTGGCTTGCTCTGGTACTAATACATAACCAATATCTGTTGATGTACAAGCACCGTCAGCATTGTCGTAAGTAGATACGCTATGCTCAATGGCATAACAACCTGGTCCGTTGTATAATAATACATCACCATATACTAATACATTACCTGAACCGGCAAACGTACCGTGTAAAGTGGTACCACTACCTAACATTGCTGTTAATGGTATAGCGCCGGCTGATGAAGTACCACAAGGCATTATGATATCATTGATCGTTGCATCGGCTGCTTCGTAAACTGTTAAGATAGCAGTACATACTGTGGTACAGCTACCAAAACCTATGGTATGGGTAATTACATATGTTCCTGCTGACAAGGTACTTGGATCGAAGATTGCATCTCCGCTGCCATCACCTGCTAATGGTAAGTTACCATTAGCACCGTTTGAACCAATCCAACTCCAAGTTGAGGTGCCGGATTCATCTAAACCAAATGGATTACCTGCTAATACACTTGCTAAGTTATCATCGGCTGTTAATGTTACAGCGGCATCATCTACACAGAATTCTGCTGTACTCATACCATCTGTTCCTTCTATTCCGAAACAAGCATCAAACTCTGGATATACTGCAATTACTTCTTCTTCTATTATTACACAAGTTGCATCACCCTGGCTTACTGTTAATTCGTAACGGATGGTTACGTAACCGCTAAAGCCATCGGCTGCTGTAAATACATTGTTAACAATTGCTCCTGCTACTGCTGGCTCTACACTAAATGCACCACTTGTATTAGCTGGCAGGTTAGTTACAGAGAAACTGCCGCCTGTTAATACGTCTACTATATTGGTAGTGGCGGTCAAGTCTATGGTAATGCCGCCACAAATCTCTGGCGCATCCATAAATACGGCATAGTTGCTTAATACTGTTAAGCTGGCTGTACCTGATTCTTCACAAGCACTTGTTGCACCTACTACATAATGAATGATGTATTCTCCTGCTGATAAGGTCGTTTCATTGCCGCCTATCGCTATGTCATCGCCAACTCCGTTATTATAAACACCGTCGCCACCATCTAAATAGAAGATACCGCCTGGGCTGGTACCATTGGCGCTGCCACCAATACCTGGTATAAACATACCGGTTAAGTTGATTGGCTGATCGCAAGTTTCATAATCTTGTATCGCTGCATTTACTTCGCCTAAGAAGAACAGGTTTTGCGCATCGCTATCTGCACACCAATTATCATTAGTACCGCAGTAAACTGTCATCTCTAAAGTGAAGTCTCCGAACAGTACATCGTTGATTGCCGTGATGTTTGACCAATCTAAGCATATTGAAGGATTACCTGTTGCTGGATTTGGTGCATAAGTTACACCGTCAACCGGCATTGGTGCCGTATTGTTGCCATAAGGTAAGCTGTTCTCATCTGCTCCGATTAAGGTTACGGTCTCTTGATTAGTAAATGTTAAGTTTACTACACAGTTTGGCCATACACAGTCGCCGTCAATATCAACATAAGTTTTCTCTGTCGGACAAATACCTGGACTGTCATTAACATCTAATACTACTTCCGGAGTACAGATGATACTGATTTGCTTGTCGATAACAATATCACCACAAGCAATACAGCCACTACTTTCTGCACTAATTACATATTGTGCATCTAATATGATCACTTTTTGACCTTCAAATTCTGGCAGGCTGGCTATAGCCGTATCTAATACGAAAGTACCGCTGCCGTTGGCTAATAAATATTGATTATATTCATCAGCTAAACTCCATTCGCCTACGCCACACAAGCTACCAGAAACTCCGAAGAAGTCGGTTAACTCTTGTGAGGTGAATTCGATCTTACCGTTTTCTTTACAACCTAAGGCATAAATCTCATCAGAGCCAGCATCGTTTAATACTGCCTGACGGCCGATACTTACTTTCTGACAGTAATCTAATACCGGACCATCGCAACCTGTGTCACAAGTCTCTATCGTATGACAAATTTCTAAGTTCACACAGCCGGCGTCTGCTGTTGTACCATCACATACTGGCGGTACTAAAGCATTCAGGTTTAAGTCTATTTCGTAAGCCGGACAAGAAGGATCTAAACTACTTGGTACTTCGGTTACTGTTAATGCTGAGTTAACATCTAACCAGGCTGGTACGCTGCTGTCTGCCTGATCATTACAGTTATCATCTATTGTTAGACTACTGCTGCCTGGAAGCGTACTGTTAGCATTCCAAGGGCTATAAGCACTTACATCTTCTTTGTAGTTTACTGCTGCAAAGTTGTATAAGCGAATCGCTATATCGTAACCGTTCTCTTCTGCTCTTACTAAGAAGGTAAATATAGTTACATCACCACCACCTGCTGTACAAGCTTCGCTTGATAATTCGCTGATGAAGTTTTCGTAACCGCCATAGGCTGCATAAATATCTTCATCAGTTAATCTTAAGGTAAAGTGGTTATCTGATGCGAAATCGCAGTATGCTGATGGTACCGGATCGCCTGGCTGTATTGGCGATAATGTACCTACCGGACTATCTGAATCAGTTGAAACTACATAAGTACCATCTGGTGCACATTGACCATTTTCTGCTGAAGTAATTGCAAAATTATTTGGTGTTGCAAAACCCAGTGATGGGATGCCACTACCCTGGTAAGCACCTGGCCCTAATAATAAATATCCATCGTGATCGCCTTCTGCATAATCACTACCGGTAATATCAATCATACCACCTGCTTCGTTACACATACCTGCATCATCACCTGCTAAGTAAGATACTTCGATAAACCAGCCTGGTTTTAATTGTACGTTCGGCTCAAAAATACCTGCAGGGAAGCTAATACTCGCCTCTGCCGGTAATCCAGCCAACTCGTCTATACCATTATCTGTTACGTTACAATCTACCGAACCGCTTAAATTTCCATCTGCTTCGGTTACAATACTGGTCGGCTCAATTATATAGAAATCTACAGCTCCTAAATCGGTACCGTCTACTGAACAGTAGCTGGCATCTAATGGTGCTGTTGGTAAACAAGCCAGCAAGTCTGGATCGGTTTGACCGATAACCTCTAAGACTAATTCTGATTGTGCGCCACAATCTGATACATAGTAGAAGTAATAAGAGCCATTACTATAGCTACTTACATCTACATTATATGGATTGCTTACTGCTGTACCTACTGTTGGATCGGTAGTTGAACTATTAAATGGTCCGTACCAAGTACCGCCTACACCTAATATATTCGCATAGTTGGATCCGTTTAAGTTAACCGGACCATCACCATTACAAATGCTTGCATTTACTGTTGGGAAACTCTCGCCTACAATTAAGTCAATCACTACATAATCGCTATTTGCTCCACAGTCAGGATCTCCTACGGTGTATTCTATCCATAACTGTTCTGCTCCTGCTGGTATGGTATATACATCGCCTTCGCTCAATACTGCACCACCTACTTGTGGTAAGTCGCAATTGATGGTGTAAATTCCGCAAGGGGTACTGCTTGGATCTAATAGATCTTGTAAATCTAATACATCGTTGCCATCACCACTAATACAAATCGGATCGCCTGTTAAGGCTGGGAAGCCGTAAGGTTTAACTAAGATGTTATCTTGAGCTACTGCCGTACAACCTACATCAAATATACCATTGTTATTGAAATCAATATCGCCTTCGGCTGAACCACCGCTTACATCACCATCGCCATTACCATCTACATCGCCTGTAGTATAAGTTACTCTTATTGTTAAGATTACTTCTTTTGGTATGTGGCTCAGGTTCAACTCTGGGTTAGAACCAATTACAAATGGAGCTCCTACCATACCATTTACGATACTGGTGTAGTCAAACTCGTTGGCATCATTATAATCACCATCGCCATTCAGGTCTAAGCCTAATATGCTGGTGCTACCGTCAGCGGCAACTACATCTACAAAAGTATTTACACCGTAAATCAAGTCGCTCAAATCAAAGCCTGGCATTGAAGTGAAATCTCCTATGTGAATCACTACTCCTCCCTGGTCTGTATCTGAACAGAAATCGAAGTCTTCTATATCAAAGAATAATTCCGGACCTGTTTCGAAACTTAAAGTAGCTGTGCTGGTAGCAAAGCAACCACAATTGGTCTGATCTATACAACAAGCTAAATCGCCTGCACTATAAGTTACTGTTACTGAACCTACTCCATCTGGATTGTTTACGTATTGGTAAATACCGCCTGGTAAATCAACTCCGTTAACACTAAACGTACCTCCTGCTGTAGTGGTTGATCCGAACATAATGCCTAAATCAACTGCCTGACTTTCTGAGGTACATACGGTAACATCTGTTATCGTAGCATCTACTGCTGGTTTAACTTCAATTACTGCACTACATTCGGTTTGACAGATGTCGTGACCGATACTGTGGTTAATGGTGTATAAACCTGGACCATCTGGTGTAAAGGTTGCATCTCCACTAGCATCGCTGATTAATGTTGAGGTACCGTTTGGACCAACTATACTCCATACAGATAACTCTGAGGCTGTTTGACCGAATAGGTCTAACAAACTGTCATCTGCATTTAAGCCAATTGCTCCATCAGTTACGCAAATCGCTGATTGTGGTACTTCGAAACAAGCATCATAACTTGGATAAACAGTAATCTCTTCTGTTACACTTAATACTTCGCAATCGGTGGTTTCACCGCCTGATATGCTGTAAGCAATAGTGTAAGTACCTGCTAAACTTGAATCACCTAATATACTTGTTGGTGATACGGTTAAAGTTTCATTTCCATTGTCGGTAAATAAACCGGCTGGTCCGTTATTAAACCAAATACCACCTGTATTACCGCCTGCTCCTGCATCTACACTAATGGTGTAATCTGCATCTGAAGCACATATCGGATTCTGAACACCTACAAATTGTGGATCTTCTTCTAAACCTGGACAAGCACCACTTTGTAATAATGAACAACCTCTGCTATCAAACACTTGTACGCTGTAGCTTACTTCATCATCATTTATTACTAATTCAAAGTCAGTTCCTGCGGCTACATTGTCAATAAAGCCATTGCTACCTGCTGCTATACTGCCGCCTGTGTAGTATACCTGATAGTCGCCAACTTTACCACCACCTATGCCGGTAATGCTTACGGTTCTGCCTCCATCTTCATTACAAGTACACTCGCCTAACATAACTGTTACTGGAGGATATACTTCTATCACTTCTTCTTCTATTACTATACATAGCACTTCGCCAGCTGCATCTAAGGTTTCTAAGGTGTAACGGATAGTTACTGTACCTTGAGTATCTGTACCTGGTGTATAAACACCGGCCGCATCAATAGTACCTGCGCTTGTTCCGCTGGCACCACCTTGATCATCATCGTAAGCGGTAATTTCAAACCAACCGTTGTAGCTGTCGCCATCATCGTTGCTGTTGATACCGTTCAATTCATCGCCATCAATATCGGCTAATGGGGTATTAGTACCCGTTTCTATTACACTTACGTGTGCACTTAAATCTACTGCTGCATCTGTGCATTGTTCTGGTATATCAAAGAATACTGCAAATGCATTGCTGATGGTTAATACTGCATAGCCATATTCTTGACAATCGGTTGTTGCGCCTACTGCATAGATAATTACATAAGTGGCATCTGCAAACGGATAAGTGTTACCATTAACTGGTAATACATCTGTTGTGAAACCATTAGTAGCATCTGTTTCGTTAGACTCAATTACACCATCGCCATCGGTATCGTTAGCCGTTAAAGTGGCTAAGTCTCCTTCGTAGATGTAGAAAGCGCCTCCACCTGAGGTACCTAACTGGGTTGGTCCGTCATTAACAAACATTCCAGTTAAATTAATATCGGCTTCACAAGCATCTAAATCCTGAATGTCTGCATTTACTTCGCCTAAGAAGAAAATATCTTCTACCGTATCGCTACCACTACAGTAGCTGGTTTGGCTACCACAGTATACGTTTAAGGTAATGGCAAATTCGCCTAATAATTGTTCGCCTAAGCCATCTAAGAAACCGCCTGGCATAGTAAGGGTTTGCCAATCTATTACAATGGCATCTGCTCCGTTACAGAAACCTGACTCTATTGTTACACCTGGTACTACTGCCGGACTTGGGGCAGTTCCTGCTACATTACAACCATCTTGTAAATCTGGAATACCATCTCCATCGTGATCGGCTATTACTAAGGCAATATCAGTAGAATTGGTTAAGATTAACTCATAAGTACATCCTGGCCAGTTACATGCTTCATCTAAGCAAATTACTGTTTCTGCTTGTGGGCAGATGCCTGGACTGTCTTCTAAGGCTAATTCAACAACCGGAGTTTTACTAACTCTCATATATCTGGTTAACTTACCTTCTGGACAAGTTGAACAGAACTGCCATTTGTACTCAACTGGTATAATTAAGTTCTTCTCGTTATTTAATTCGAATGGATAAGCTTCGTCTTCGGCGCTATAACCATAATCAGCTCCTAAGCCTAATGATGGTAAACCTGTTAAAGTATCGCATATACTTGGTAAGATCGCAAAATCATTACCATTTTGAATAATGTAATCACAGAATGGTGCTGGTATACACCAGTCGCCACCTTCTATTAAGTCACAACCATCTGATGTTGGTATAAAGAAGCAATCTAAAGTTGCATCATCAAAGTATAATTTACCGTTGTCAATACAGCCTGCATTATAAATGCCCGCTTCTCCGTCTTCTGTAAAACTTAATTCGGTTATTACTTCCTGATCTCTTGACATAGTTACTTTGTAACAAGACACAAAGTCTGATACATTCTCGGTATCGAATACACCGTCACCATCAAAGTCAATATTCGTATTTCCTTCGCAATCGCCTTCACAGGTAATTACAGTATGACAGATTTCGAACTCATAACTGTTAACATCACAAGCTGGTGGTGTTAAGGCTTCTAAGTTTAAGCTTACATCATAACAGTTTGGTGCACCTGCTGCTACTTCAAATACAGCGCTTTCATCAACCCAAGTTGGTAAACCGCTTGGTGTTGTATCGTCACCGTCACACAATACATCAGTTAAACTAACTGTAAAGCCTAAATCTTCTGGTGATGATGTATCACACTCTTCAAATAAATCGCTGTAAGCACTTACATCTTCTTTGTAATTGTAAATCTCCATGCCACCTAATACCATTTGAATATCAGTTACCTGATCTAAGGTATTAGAATTGAACGTCCAGTAGAAAGTACTTGAACCATTACAGTTGTTACCAAAGAATTCTTGTAAGAAGATGTCTTTTCCACCGTACATCGCATAAACGTCTGCGGCAGTAAATTGTAATACAAAATAATCGTTAGAACCAATTAAAGTAGTGGCCTGATCACAGAAGATATTACCGTTTGATGGTAATAATACGCCTTGAGACGGATCCCAAGTGCCGCCACCTGTTACTAATGCATCACCGAAACCGGCTGCATAATAATCTGGACCTAAGGTATAAGCTCCACTACAAGATGCCTGACTGGTTGTTGAACCTGAACCGGTATCTAAAGGACATTGATCATTTTCTATATCGTATAAAGTTGCTACGTTAGCATTGAATGCTACCGGATGTGGCTGACTACTTCCAGGAATTAAGGTTGAAGCGCCTGATGGTAATGGTGAACTACTGTTAGCACTTGTACCATATAAAGTGAAACCATAATGGTCTCCTCCTGAGAATGAGTCTTGACTAAACGGTGGTAAGCTAGTATTAGCTCCATCGCATCCGCCCATCTCATTTACATAGATTAACTGAATGAACCAATCATCATTAACGGTAGCATTTGGATATACCGTTCCGGCAGGAGCGGCTGTTACTGCTAATGTATGAGAGTTAACATCTTCTATACCTGGGAACAACTCATTATCTGAATTACAGAATGCATCGCTTACTGCTCCTACACTAATAATGTCTTCTGGACAAACTGTTGTTAATGGTATAATATTACCTGCTAAGAAAGCATTGTCTTCGTTGGCACAGTAGGTAGGTTGTAATGGATCTGTAGTATCATCACCAAAGATCACACAATCTACATCTGGACATGTTAAACCTATTATTGTAATAGTGCTTGGTGCACTTGGACAACAGCTTCCTGTATCGCTTGTTGGGCTGTAAGTAAATACTGCTCCTACTGCATAATCACACAATACTACTAAACCGCCTGCTATTGCAGTACCTGAAGCATCTGTCCAAGTACCATCGTCTGTAATAGACACGCCTGCAACTTCATTTAAATTGTAATAACCACCTTCGTGACATACATCTAAATCAATATTACCAAAGCTTGGTGTTGATGGACATACATCAATTACGGTAGTATACTCATCAACCACACAAGGCTCCTGACCTACTACATAGGTAATGTATAACTTGCTTGGTTCTGATAACCAACTAAAGTCGTAAATTGGATAACCTGCATCGGTTGGATCGAAACCGCCGCTACCATTGGTATCGTTAGGATCGCCTGCCGTACCAATGTTGGCATCTTCTGGACATTGGATGTAGAAGATTCCACATACTGTAGTTGTTCCAAATTCTGCATCATCTGCATAGAACAGATCGGTTAAATCTATTGTACCTGGATCAGCACAGATTTCTCCATCTTGTAATACGGCATTACCTGCTGGTATTACTTGTATATTATCTTCTGCTACTGCAATACAGCCTGGGAATGGTTCTTCACCTCCATTACCATTTGGATTCTCGTTTAAGCCATCGTAATATGTTTTACGGATGGTTAAAGTAACATCTTTTGGTACACCATCTAAGTTGATAGTAGCACAATCGCAAGTGAAAGTAGCTGTTGATGGGCCTGAGCCATCATCGCTTCCTGCACAGCCGCTGTAGTCAATTACATCGGTGTAATGGAAGTCAATAGCATCATCATAATCGCCATCTTGATTACCATCTACTGCCAAGCTGTCTGGGTGGTAGCTACCGTTTACAGCAACTACTTCAAAACGTACTTCACCTGGCTCTAATGTGCCATCTAAATCTACTGTTACTAATGGTAAGCTTTGATCTTCTATTGAACAGTATTCGTAAATACAGATTGGTGCGGTATCGCTACAGTAATCTTCTTCTGGGAAGTCTAAGAATACATCTTGACCACCACCGATATATAAGGTAGCCATCGCTACATCATAACAATCCTCGTTGTTACCTGTAGTCTCATCTGGGTCTCCACACGATTCTACTGCTGCTGTGGTTGGATCATCACAACAAGCCATATCGCCAACCATATAAGTAATTGGTATTACTACATCGGTAGCATTGGCCATTACTTCTGAATTGTATACTAATGTACCGTTTGGTAAGATGGTTACATCTGCTGCTGTTATACAGATTACATTACCATTTGGATCTACTGCTGTACCAATTGCTCCAGAGCAAGCTGGATCGCTTGATCCGCTAAAGGTAAACGTACCGCCACCTGTTGTAGCATCGGTAAACATTATGCCTAAGCCTATGTTTTGTGAATCAGAGCTACAAATGGTCATATCTGTAATGTCTGCATTCACATTTGGTTTAACTTCTATAGTTGCTACACAAGTGGTTTGACAATCATCATAACCTAAGTAGTGGGTAATGGTATATAAACCTGCGCCTAAACTACTTGGATCAAAAATTGCATCGCCACTTCCATCGCCAACTAATGGTAAGGTTTGTACCATTCCATTAGCATCTACATAAGTCCAAACTGAAATTTCTGATTCGTCTTGACCAAAGAAATTATTATCGTTAAAATCGGTTAATACATCTTCATCAGCTGCTAATACAAATGGTCCTACGCTTTCACAAATAGTTTGTGGAAGATCGAAACAAGCATCGTAGCTTGGTGTAATGGTTACTGTTGTAATAATTGTATCTGAACAATCTGCTACACCATCTGTTGAACTTACCGTGAAGGTAATGGTATACTGACCGGTTAAGGTTGGATCTCCAATACCTGAGATAGGATCAACATCTAAACTGTTGCCATTTGGCGTAAAGATGCCGGCTGTAATACCGTCAACACCGCTGTTACCAGCGCCGCTACCTACTACTGTCCAGTTACCATCATTAGCATACCAGCTATTGTCATCATACAAGTCGTCATAAACTTCTAAGGTATATGCTGCATCGCTTGCACATACATTTTGCTCGCCAGCAAAGTATGGATCTGGGCTTGGTACTAAGCTTATCTCTACATCTTCTAACTTAATACATTCGGTACCGATACCTGATGGGCCGCTGCCTACTGAGTAAGTTACTTGTACGGTAGTGGTTTGGGTAATGGACATCGGATCGTAACATAGGTTGTTACCATTGATGTTAACACTACCATTACCACTTAATACCATTAAGTTAGTCCATACACCACCTGGGGTAGTGTTATTACCCAATGGAATACTACCATCTTGTACATATAACTGCTCTAAATCGTAGCAAGTGCTTGAGTTTAAGCAAGCTGATGTTGCATCGGTATTTAAATTAGCATAAATATCATTTACATAAATGATTTCACAATCAAAAGCATTACAGCTTAATGATGGGTCTGCATCATCTGGATTGTTGTCAATCTCTTCGCCATAACATACTTCTATTAAACCTATGAAGCCATCTGCAATATCTAAAATAGCATTGCCATTGGCATCAATCACTATATCAGCACAGCTGTCGGTAGCCGGATCGCATAATGAATTGTTTTGTGGCGTGATTGCCTCAATGGTAAATGATGAATTATCTATTATTATAGAACCGTCATCGTTAGATGGGTCTACTAAATAATCTCCTAATACTAACTGCTCTAAAGCACATACAAAGCCTGGTAAATCTAAATCAACAGCTAATTGTGGTACTAAAGTTAAGGTAGCTTCTTCTAATCGGATACAAGTAGTACCGGTTCCTGTTGGTCCATCGGCTACAGAATAAGTAATGTCAATAGTAGTTACATCTAACACTTCTGTTGGATCGTAACAAATATTAGTTCCATTAATTACAAAACCATCTGGCAACATATTTGGATCGGTTGGGAAGAAGATACCGCCTTGTGTGGTATTATCGGTAAAGAACTGCTCCATATCGAAACAAGAACTTGAAGATAAACAAGCTGACAAGGAATCGGTTAACTCTGCACTAATATCATATACATTAATTATTTCGCAATCTTCGGTAGCGCAATCGAAATCGCCACTTAATGGATCGGTTTCGGTTTGTGTATAACAAATCGCATATAAACCGATCGCTCCAAAGTCGCTGATCGTTCCTTCTATCGCATCTAAGTCTGAACCTGTATAAACATCGGCTGCTGTAGTATCAATACCTGGTGTGGCTGGGTCTTGTACGAAAATTTCCCATACTCCATCATCATTGTTACCGGCTGCAATACCGCCATCGAAGAATAAATAATCATCGAAATCTAAAGTTTCATCTATACAGAAACCGCTTGGTAAATCTAAATCTAAATTAGGTTGTGGTACGATGGTTACCGTTGCAATATCGGTACGGATACAGGTAGTACCTGTGCCTGTTGGCCCATCGGCTACAGAGTAAGTGATGTCTACTGTAGTAGCATCATCTATCTGAGTTGGATCGTAACATAAGCTAGTACCATTAATTTCGAAGCTTGCCGGGAAAGTAGCCGGATCGCTTGGGAAGAAAATACCGCCCTGTGTGGTTTCATCTAAAAAGAATTGCTCCATATCAAAACAGTTGCTACTGCTTAAACATACCGTAATTACTTCATCAGTTAATTCACCACTAATATCATAAATATTAATTATTTCGCAATCTTCGGTAGCGCAATCGAAATCGCCACTTAATGGATCGGTTTCGGTTTGTGTATAACAAATTGCATATAAACCGATTGCTCCAAAGTCGCTGATCGTTCCTTCTATCGCATCTAAGTCTGAACCTGTATAAACATCGGCTGCTGTAGTATCAATACCTGGTGTGGCTGGGTCTTGTACGAAAATTTCCCATACTCCATCATCATTGTTACCGGCTGCAATACCGCCATCGAAGAATAAATAATCATCGAAATCTAAAGTTTCATCTATACAGAAACCGCTTGGTAAATCTAAATCTAAATTAGGTTGTGGTACGATGGTTACCGTTGCAATATCGGTACGGATACAGGTAGAACCAATGCTTGTTGGCCCATCTGATACAGAATAAATAATATCTATTGTGGTAGCATCATTTATTTGTGCCGGATCGTAACATAAATTAGTACCGTTGATTACAAAGCCACCTGGTAATGGCGGGCTGTTTGCACCAAAAATACCGCCTTGAGTAGTGGCATCGGTAAAGAGTTGCTCCATATCGAAACAGTTGCTACTGCTTAAACATACCGTAATTGCATCGGTTAAATCACCATTAATGTCATATATATCAATTACTTCGCAATCTTCTGCTATACACGCTGTTGTTTCACCGCTATCGCTAATATAGCTCTCGGTTTGTGTATAACAAATTGCAAATAAACCAGTCGTACCAAAATCGCTGATCGTTCCTGCTATCGCATCTAAATCTGAACCTGCATAAACATCGGCTGCGGTGGTATCAATACCTGGTGTGGCTGGGTCTTGCAAGTAAATTTCCCATATGCCATCATCATTATTGCTGGCTGCAACGGCGCCATCGAAGAATAAGTAATCATCGAAATCTAAAGTTTCATCTATACAGAAACCGCTTGGTAAATCTAAATCAACAGATGGATTTGGTACTAAGGTGATAGAAGCATCATCTAATAATACACATGTATTACCTGTGCCACTTACACCTCCAAATACAGAATAGGTTACATCTATTGTTACCGCATCGGTAATTTGATTTGGATCGTAACAAATATTGTTACCATCTAAAGTAACTCCATCTTCTAACATACCATCAGTTGGAAACCAAATACCGCCTGGGGTAGTTGTACCGTTAATAATTAACTGATCTAAATCGTAACAGTTGCTGCTACTTAAACAAACTACTTGTTCTTCACTTACTACATCGGCATTAATATCAAATATCTGAATGATTTCACAATCAACATCTGTACAAGTTAAGTCGGTAGTTCCACTATCATCTGCTGCTTCAACTTCTCCGCTGTAGGTTTCGGTATAACAAATTTCTAAGCTACCAGTATAACCATTAAAGTTTACTTCGCCTGCTGTAGCACCTACGGTATTATCAACCGTTACTGAGGTGGCAACACCCATATCATCTGTAATGGTAAAGGTGGAGGTATAACCATTATCGCTTGGATCCATATCGCTGCCATCTGCTCCTGCGGATGGCTCTACTACAAAGTCATATAAATTTATCGTTTCTAAATTACAGAAGGCACTTGGCAGGTCTAAATCAACTTCTGGTTGTGGTACCAATGTAATGCTCGTATTTTCTATACGTATACAAGTTGAACCAGCTCCTAAATCTTGATTGCCTACTGAATAAGTTATATCAATAGTGGTTGGGGTGGTAATTGATCCTGCATCATAACATAAATTATTGCCGTCAATTGTTGTACCAACTGGTAACATACTACCATCTGATGGATACCAAATACCACCTGAAGTGGTTGGCCCGCCTGTTGGATTGGTAGTATTAATATTGTCTGTTCCGTTATTAAACAACTGCTCTAAATCATAACATTCGCTACTGCTTAAACATACAATGTCGGCTGGTGAAATATCGGCACTAATGTCGCCAATAGATACTACTTCACAATCTTGATCTAAACAGTCTAATGCTGTACCTGCTTCTGACAATCCTGTTACGGTTTCTGTATAACAGATTTCTAAATCACCAGTAAAACCATTGTTAATGGTTAAGTTACCATCTACATCAATAGTAGCATCACCACTATTTACCATCCAGCTTGATACATAAACTAAATTACTATTTTGATTGTCAACATCTTGTGATGGACTTACAACATAATCATATAAATTAATGTCGTTCTCTAAGGTACAGAAGGCACTTGGTAGGTCTAAATCAACTGCTGGTTGTGGTACAATAGTAATGCTGGCTTCTTCTATACGAACACAGGTGGTACCTGCGCCTAAATCTGAACTGCCTACTGAATAACTTACATTAAAAGTAGTTGGTGCTCCAATATCTGATAGATCGTAGCATAAGTTAGTACCATCTATAGTACCGCCTGCTGCTAAAACACCACCGGTTGGAAACCAAATACCGCCGCCAGTAGTTGGACCTGCTGTTGGATCTGTATCATTTACATTATCCATTGTATTGTTAAATAATTGCTCTAAATCGTAGCAGTTAGTGCTGGCTGCACAAACAATATCATCAGGGATAATATCGGCTGAAATATTGCCAATGGCTACTATCTCACAATCTTCGTTGCTACAAGTTAAATCTGTCATCGCTATTGCTGATGTGCCCATTACCATTTCTGTATAACAAATTTCTACATCACCAGTAAAGCTATTGTTAATAGTTAACTCGCCCGTAGCTGGATCAATTACTACATCTGAAACACTACTTGTAAAACTTGACTCATAAACTGTATTAGTTGCCTGACCATCTACATCTTGCGACGGGCTGACTACATAATCATATAAATTAATGTCGGTTTCTAAAGTACAGAAGGCACTTGGTAAGTCTAAATCAACTGTTGGTTGTGGTACTATAGTAATATTAGTAGTACTTATACCAATACAGCAACCTTCTGCCCCTGGATAGGCGACTACCGAATAATCAACCGATACGGTAGTGGCTTCGGTTAAAGTGGCTGGGTTATAACATACATTCGTTCCGTTTAAGGTTACTGCCCCTGCATTACCGCTTACATTTAATAAATTACCCCATACACCGCCTGGTGTGGTGCTTGGTTCAAATTGTTGTTCCAAATCGTAACAATTGCTGGAGGAAGCACATACGATGTCATCATCTACTGTTTCGGCATCTACACAATCAAATACTTCTATCGCTTGCGTTAAGCATTCTTCACAAATGCCATCGCCTACACAATAAGTTATGGTATATACACCAGATGTTGGCGGACTAAATACGCCGGTTACTGGATCGACTGCCGGGCCGGAGAAGGTGCCTCCCATATCGCCTGTTACTACTAAGATAAATGGTGTGGAATCTATACATAAAGGCCCCGGATTCTCGAAACCAGGATTGCCTCCCGGTAAAATACTAAAGAATTCGGTTTGCGTTGCCGTACAAGGTGGCATCCCAGCCATATCGGCAAAAGTCTCTGTGTAAGTTACGTAATAATCGCCCGGCGCTAAACCTGCTGTCATTACAGTAAAGTCCATTCCTACTGCTACCGATGTGGGATTCATTGGTAAATCGCTGGTCGGACCAAAGAAAATTTCACCGTTGGCAAGCGTTTCGCCAGTTAAAAAGTTGGATACTAAAAAGTCGCCCGCATTGTCACATAATGGACCATCAGGAAAATCGAAATCTATTGTAGGTGAAGGTACTAAGGTAATCGTTGTTTGTCCTACATCTACACAAGTACCGCCGGCATCTGCATTACCTACTGAATATTTAACTGCTACCGTAGTTACCTCGGTAATCGTTGTTGGATCATAGTCTAAAATATCGCCTGTTACTGTTATAGATGGATTTGGTGGACTAACGTTTGGCGCTACTGTTGGATCTAAACAGAATATACCGCCTTGTGTAGTTGGGTCGCCACAGAAGGTTTGTGTCAAATCATATTCGCCACAGCCACATACGCAAATAGATTCGCCTAAAATACAAGCATCTACTGTGCAGAAAACGTAAAAATCGTTTAATTGGGTTTGTTGGCAAGGTTGGGCGCCCGTTAAATATAATACACTAATCTCGCCTTCGGCAAGTACTGGTGTGCCTGTACCGCCTAATGGGCCCATAGTAGTTCCTACCATTCCTATCGCAGGATCGAAATAATAGGTATCATCACTAGTGTCGTTAGGCGTACCGTTATCATCAAAATAAACACCGTCGCCAGTAAATATCGCATTCGCATCATACACCGGAGTCATACCGCCAATATCTTCTAAAGTTTGACCGCCAAATGCAGGTGCATTAGGACCAGCACTTAATAATATCGGCATTTCAGTACAACATACAAAGCCGGCTTCCCAAGCTGTGTCAGCAGCTGGTATTATGGTGAATGAACATGAGCCTAAAGCACTTTGGCAAGCTATGCCGCCTTGTCCTTCTATCGTTTCATCGAAAAAGAAAGTGTATGTACCAGGAGCAGGAAAAGGATTTCCTGCTGCACTTGTTAAACCTGCAGTATTAGGATCAAAATCTATGCTTGGCATGGCTGTGCCGCTTAAAACAGGTGCGCCGTTTGCTGTAGCATAAAAATTAAAATCTGACATGCCCGTAGTGGACGAGGTTAAAAAAGTGTAGGGTGGTACTGTTTCGCCTTGACAGAATGTTTGGTTCGGATTTGGGCAAGCCGGTGGATCGGGCTGCTCGTTTATGATAACTGAACAGGCAGCTCTGTCGCTTGGACAGTCATCACATATACAAGAGAAAAAGTAAGTATATGTGCCTGCCGTGGACTCATCGAAATTAGGATCGGATACTGCCGGATCGAAATTAGAACCCATAGCTACCGCAGGACCAGTCATATCTAAATACCATTCTACATCGGCTGGACCGCCCGCAGTTGGTGCACCCATTACTGAACCTAATATAGATGGAACAGTTACCGTTGCTTCGCAAGTTAACGTAACCGTAAATATGCCCTCTATAGGGCCAGCATCGTCCATATTATCAGATACTACTAAAGTATAGTTGCCAGGCATAAAACCACCTGCTGTTGTATTAATTGTTGTTGTAATTGTACCGATTGCCGGTATTGGTGTGGCTGCTGTACCCGGCAAAGGGCCGGCTTGTGGACCACCTAAAATAGAGGCACCTGTAACATCCAGAATATCGAAAGTTACCTGATCGGTATTGGATAATAATAATGGTGTAATTACGTAAGCTGCCGTGCATTCTATTACTGCATCGGAACAAGCCGGGAAGATGCTTAAATCTAATGTTGACAAAATAGGGGCTGTAAAATCAACTCCGGTTCCATCGTATTGAACTGTTCCTATGCCTACATCTACAATGGGGATATCTAACATAGTTACTAAATCTTCACAAGCTGTATCAGGTAAATCACATGGATCTGTACCACAATCTATTAATGTGGGTAGAGGATCACAATCCTCGCACATTGCATTTAAAGTAAGGTCTACACCTTGTGGGTTGCCTTCGCAGGCAAATTTTGGTCCGTCGCAAGTGCCGGGATCGGGTGTTGGTAATACTTGAAATACGATTACTTGTACTGCAGGTGGGCAGATACAGTTATTATCTAAAATAAAACCTTGTGTTGGACATTCTGGTGGAGGACCTATATAAAAGAAGGTAAATATGCCGGGTAATAAATCATCGGCTGGTGTAAACATACCATCAGTTAAGGTTGAACAACCAGTCATTAAATCTGGTGAAGTACATACCGTTAGTTGAATACCATCGCCGCCTAAATCTATTGTTGGAGGTTCTTCGCCTTCGCAGATAGTTCCTAAATCAACAGGATTTAAATCTAAAGCACTCGGATTTACTGTATAGTTTTCGCAAACTTGTTCGCTTTCGCAATCGCCGCAAGCTACCGTTACGCAAAATTCGTAATTACCACATACGGTTGGATCAAAAGGAACTCCATTATTATCTACATCACCTGGTTGAGGCGTGTAAGCTCCTAAAATATCAGGACCTGAGACAGGGCCATCTGCACCAAAAAAAGTAAACATTGGTAAAGCCGGTGGACAAGTATACATAACATCAACTTGAAAAGAACCATCTTCTGCACTATCGCCAACAGCAAGTGGATTGAAAAAATATACATCAATTACCTGACCTGGTAGTATAGGGAAAAGTCCATTTAATAAAAGAGACTGGGTAGGATAACCCGATAGTCCGCCAGGTACAGTTTCAACAAATACGCCATCTACATAAATAGATGCGACGCTTGATGCATCATTACCGCCAGATAAAATAGTAACCGATACCGTACCAATGCAAAGCGTAGGATCGCTTGGTGGTAGCACAGTATAAGTACCAGTAAGTGCATCAAGGCCTGAAACAGGATCGGTATCCATCGTTGTAGCATTAATAACTCCACTAAATTGATTTTCAATTACTGGAGGGCAAATTAGTGGTGGCACTGTAGTAGCAATAAGTGGAGGGCTAATTAAATCGTTACTACATAAACAAACTGGTAATAAGATTGGTGGATCGGGTTGAGCTTGTACTGTTATTAAGAGAGTACCCGGTACTGAAAGACAAACACAATTAGCATCATTAACAAAGCCTGGTGTTGCACAAACCGGATCGTCGCTACCAAAGAAAAAAGTATTTAAACCAACTGGTAAGTTAGCATTTGGTGTAAAAATACCAGCTGGTGCTATTACACAATTTTGTGTTAACCCAATATCATCACAAACCATTAAATCGGCACCGCCGCCTAAATCAATCATTGGTGGAGGATCACCTTCGCAGAAAGTTGCTGCCGCTGGTATCACATCTAATCCACTTGGGTTAACTGTAAATTCGGAACAAGTAAAATCGCTTTCGCAAGAACCGCACACATTGGTTGCACAAAAAGTATAAGTACCACATACAGCAGGATCGAACACATTACCATTAACATCAATATCACCTGGTTGAGGTGTAAAAACTCCTGCTGTGGTCGCTAAATCTAAAATATCATTTGGGTCGTTTAAAAGCATAGTTGTATCCGCCGTGCCAGCTGTTGTACTACCGTAGAAGTTAAATGCCGGTATTGCCGGTGGGCAAGTATAGGTTACATCAACCACAAAAGAACCCGTTTCAGCAGCACCAGCAAGTGGTGTTGCATCAAAGAAATGAACATCAATGGTTTCGCCACCAACTACAGCTATTGGAGGCAATGCTACAGATGGGTAGCCAGTAACGCCACCAAGCACAACTGCACCGGGAGTTTGAACACCGAGTACTGTTGTTGAGTAAACAGCTGCTGTAC
>Ga0209828_1000375_pt1 | contig 43548 bp, 37 predicted proteins | sample MaitaG_FD_187429 | JGI IMG/M metagenome (GOLD analysis project Ga0209828, IMG submission 187429) | Marine algal microbial communities from Maine, USA - Maine_Asex2 metaG (SPAdes) (version 2) | ecosystem: Host-associated > Algae > Red algae > Unclassified | place: Maine, USA | collected 2015-01-05
ATCATCACGGCGAAGCGTTTACGATGTGGATGGCAGGCGGTGGAATCAAAGAAGGAATGACCATCGGTAAAACGGACGAATTAGGATATTATGGTATCGAAGGAAAAACACATATCCATGATTTGCAAGCTACTATCTTACATTGCATGGGTATCAATCATGAGCAATTAAGCTATCATTTTCAAGGGCGAGATTTTCGACTGACCGATGTACATGGGCATGTGATTTCGGATATTTTGAAATGAATTTACTTCGGTACATATAATTTACTGTAATATCTGAATGGCACTTATTTAAGCTTGAAAATATTATAGGATACTCTTAAGAGTTTAATTACAATCAAAGAACTTTGGTCGCTCTAATGATTCCTGTTAACTTAGAATATGAAATATAACATTGGTATTTGTTTTTTATTTTTCTGTATATTAATGACAAGCTGTCTCAAAAATGAAGATAGCGATTATGATAAAATTGTAGCTGTTTTAGAAAAATCTGTTTTACAGAAAGCGACAATATTTTTAATGGAAGACCCAATTACATTAACATCATTTGTCTGTGAACGAAGCTCTGGAGGTAACCATGATTTCTATTCTGAAGGAGATTACTGGTGGCCCGATTCTTTAAATCTTAATGGGCCATTTGTCCGTCGTGATGGCTTGACAAATCCTAATAATTTCACAAAACATCGAGAAGCCTTAATGCGACTAAGCGAAATTGTCGGCAATTTAAGCTCAGCCTATTTATTGACAAAAGATACGCTTTATGCAAATGCAGTTGTCAAACATTGTACCGCTTGGTTCATTAATGACACCACGAAAATGAATCCACACTTCTTGTATGCCCAGGCTATAAAAGGTCGACATACTGGCAGAGGTATTGGAATAATAGATGGCATTCACTTCATGGAAGTTGTCCAATCTCTATGTGTCTTAGAGAGTGAAGGTCTTTTAGATGAAGACACCAATTACAAGTTCAAGCAATGGTTCTCAAACTTTAATGAGTGGTTGACAAATCACCAATATGGTATTGATGAAATGAATCATCCCAATAATCATAGCACATGTTGGAATATGCAAGTCGCTTTATACGCTGACTATACTGATAATGTAGGTATTCTGGATATGTGTAGAGATAATTTCAAACAGACGATTCTACCGAATCAAATGGCTCCAAATGGTAGTTTCCCTCTTGAGTTAAAAAGAACAAAACCATATGGCTATTCTCTATTCAATCTGGATGCAATGCTTATGAATTGTATGATCCTTTCAGATACAAAAAATAACTATTGGACTTACTCAACAGCTGATGGAAAATCAATTTCACTCGCATTAGAATTTATGGCTCCCTATATCGAAAATAAAAATGATTGGTTTAAAGATCCTGATGTCATGTATTGGGATAATTGGCCAGTCGCTCAGCCATCATTTTTATTTGGATCACTCATTTTTGATAAGCCAAATTATTTTAGACTTTGGAAAATTAATGACCATGACCCAGATATATTTGAAGTAAAAAGAAATTTACCCATTAGAAATCCACTGATCTGGCTTGATAGAATTCATAATTTATGATCGTAAAATTAAGTTATTCGCGATAACAAAAATACTCGTCCCTCGTATCTGTCGTTTTTCAGATCTATTCTATTCGCTGATTCTGAATCGCCTGCCAAGCCAATTCACAAAACAACTTAGTCAAGAGGTTTAAGTTTGCAAATCGTTCGTTAGTCGTCAATCCTTTGGAATACCTGTGATAAATTTGCTGGACAATGACAGCATTTTTAAATAACCCAAAAGCATAGTAAAATACTAAATGCTCAATTGGACGTCCACTTTTTTGAGCATACTGTTCGACAACTTCCAGTCGACTAGGATTACCCGGCATCATCGTAGGATATGGAAATGTCATCTGGATGATAGGGTTATCATGAGCAGTTACCCAATATGCAATTGCTGCACCTAAATCCATGAAGGGGTCTCCGAGTGTACACATTTCCCAATCTAAAATAGCATTGATCTCTTGCCAACTATCATTTTTGAAAACGACATTATCATATTTATAATCATTGTGGATCAGGCAGTGATCATATTCAGTAGGTTGGTGCTCGTCCAGCCAAGCCATAACTTTTGGTGCCTCGGGAATGTCTTCTGTTGCCGCCTTAGTATATTGCTTACTCCAGTTTCTGACTTGTCGTTCGACATAGCCATTTGGTTTACCTAAATCAGATAGTCCTAATGCTTTATAATCTAAATCGTGAAGTTCTACTAAACTATCTAACCAGTTATTCGCTATGATTGGAAATTCAGCTTCTGAAATAGCTCGCTCTTTAGCTAATTTGTAATCAATAATGATGCCTTCTACTTTTTCCATTACATAGAAAGGTGCACCGATGATTGATTCGTCTTCTGTGTATGCATATGCTTTTGGTGCTTTCTCAAAACCATTATTCAAACCAGTCAACACTTTAAATTCTCGGCCCATGTCATGACCACGTTTTATGGCACCCTTAGGTGGACGTCGCAATACCAACTCTTTATTTTCAATACCAAGTAAGTATGTCAAATTGGATGCTCCGCCTGCGAACTGTGTTACATTTAATTCACTATTTACATCTGAGGTCAAATCGTGCTTTTGCAAAAATTCTTTCAACGGTCGCTCGTCCAGTTCCTCTCCATTTCTTACGTTTTGCATATTATCTATTTTGCCTTCTAAAAACGAGTTACAAAAGTCTTGTAATTTTAGAGGAAAACTACTATTAAATTTTAACTTGACTGGTGACTTTTAATTTTAAAATTAAGCCGACAGCCTGATACTCTTTTATTGCTCCAGATAAAGACTATATAATGTAAATATTTTCAATTAGTATTTGTAGGAAATGACAGTTTAAATATACTGCCACCCTTTGGATTTGACTCTACCCAAATATCACCAAGATGCTTTTCGACAATCTTTTTTACAATGGCTAATCCAATACCTGTTCCATTATAAGTCGTCTGGTTATGTAAGCGTTTGAATAATAAGAAGATTGTCTGACGATATTCACTGCTAATGCCAATTCCATTATCTTCAACACTTATGACGAGATTACCTTTTATATTTTCTGAATAGATATTAACTTTAGCTATTTGTCCTTCAGCTACATAATTTATTGCGTTAGTGATCAGGTTTTGAAAAGCAGACATCAGCATTGATCTATCTCCTTTGACAAAAATTCCTTTATTAATATTTAGATTAATAATTGGATTTTTTTCAACAATTAAATCCGACAGTTCTGTGATGACATGATTGATCATTGGATATATCTCCACTTTCTCTATTTGATATTCTAATGAATCAGATTTCGAATACTTTAAAATATCAGATACCAACTGATTCATATTCTGAGTTGACTTAATAATCATATCTAAGTAGCCTTGCTCATTTGGTTTTAGTCGGTCATTTGCTTTCGATCTTAGGAGCTGGCTAAAACTCATAATATTCCTGAGTGGAGTCTTTAAGTCATGGGACGCAATAAAGGCAAAATTTTCTAATTCTAAATTCGATTCTATATACTTTATTAATTCAGATTTCTTATTGTCTAATTCTTGAATGCGCAATGCACGTTCTTCATTAAACTGTAATAATGTATTTATCATACTTAATAAAATGATAAAAGACAATACAAAATCTAAGCTCTTGATACTTAGAATAGACTCATTAATATAGAATAAGTGTAAAATGACAAATACAACGAATGACAGCAAAGCAGCAATTGAAATCAATATAAGTGCTTTCTTATCTAAAACCATTAGAAAGGCATTCATGAGCAGAGCGGAATATGCCGTTATGATTGAAAAATTCACGACTATAACAGCACTAAATATGGGCAGAACCAAAAAGAAGTTAAAATAAATAATATAGAACGAAAGTTCTTGCTTTTTCTTATAGTAAAACCAGATTGAAACAATGGTTAAAAGACAAAATATGCTTGCTGGAATTAACAAAGGCTCATACTGATAATACCAGTAAACCACAAAATAGATCAGTGATGCGAACAAACAAATAAATAGATTTTGTTTAAACCAATTATTATCTCGAATAAAATCTACCAATGGCAAAGAATAAAGATTGATAAGATAGGTGCTAAAATCAAAGCGTATTAGTCTATCCAAATTTAAGCATTTTATAGAACTTCCATGAAAAGAGTGGAAAAGAGACTTCTAAAAATCATCATTATTATCATTATGGATACTGACTGTAGAAATGAAATTCTTACTTTCATGCCAAATTAAACTTTAATGAAAATCATAAAACTGACAACAGGCTCTCCAAAAAAATATGCTGTATATATCAACATGGATTCTATTTTATACTTCAGACCACTAGAGGAAGGGGTTGAAGGAACACAAATTGTTTTCTCTGCGTCAAAAGGAAAGAATGTTGTAAAATTAGCTGTTTATGAAAACCCTGATAAAGTGCTCAGTTTACTAGCTACCGATTAGCTCAATCGATAGAAATATCGTCTGCTACCAAAAATCAATTTTAACATAGATGATTGAAGCTATTATTCTTTAAGCAAAACTGTTTCGTAGTTATTCATACATGAATGACAGTTCTAGCAAGAAATTCTGTTGTCTATACTTTATGAATATTGAAAAGTTATGTTTAATGAAAGAGCCGATTGGAGACGAGATAATTAAAAGTTTAACTCAAAACTCCCTACTGGAGTCAGGTCGAACCGCCGAGAACTGTCTGCCAATAGGCAGATTTTAAGTCTTTAAGGATTTTAGGAATATTTTACCAATTCCAGATTTCAAGTATTTCTCATGTGATCTTGCTTCACGTCTAGTTTCAACTCGCTCTGTGTATAATAAATGAAAAGGCTTCTATGCTCTTGTCGTTTTATTATATTCTCGATTATGGTGCATTAAGCTAGCTTCCATATCAGTTGTCATTCCAACATATATGTAGTTCCTCGATATAGATTGTAAGGCATACACAGTGTGCATAATGTAAAGTTTTGTTCAATGAAAAAGCCTCACTAATGTGAGGCTTATTCTGTACCCGGAGCCGGAATCGAACCGGCACGCTCGCAATGAGCACTGGATTTTAAGTCCAGCGTGTCTACCAGTTCCACCACCCGGGCAACTGGTTTTTTTAATCACTTCCACGATAAGAAGCCCTTAATTGAAAAAAGGGTTATTCAATCCAAAAGATAAAATGCTCTATTGCTTTTCATCTTCTTGACCAAATAACCCATTCAACCAAGCATAGAGCGAATGATGAGACTCGAACTCACGGCCCCGACCTTGGCAAGGTCGTGCTCTACCAACTGAGCTACATTCGCATTAATTGTTATTTCAAGTAACATGTTAATACACATCAAAAGTATACAAACAGTCAAACTTTACTTAAATTATAAGGAACATTTTCCTTACGAAGTGCAAATATAGCAGAATAAGGAAAATGTGCAACCCTTTTCTATCGTTTAGTAAACAAGTTTTGAAGTTTTTTTAAACTTATTCAAATAGATTCTATTTACATTTATACATTAGTACCTGCAAATGGCCACTAAACATTACATACCGTCCATATTTACTATCGCAAATATTTGTTGCGGATTCACCGCAATTGCTATTGGAGATATTTTTCTTAGTTCGGTTTTTTTGCTTATTGGTATCTTTCTAGACACAGTTGATGGCTTTTTAGCGCGAAAACTGAATGCCGAGTCTGCCGTTGGAAAAGAATTGGACTCTCTCGCAGATGTGATTAGTTTCGGAATGGCACCTGCATATTTATATCTGATGATTGCTCCATCTACAAACTGGATCTTTTATCTGGCACCAATGATGTTTTTGGTTGGCTCTGCCCTCAGACTGGCAAAATTTAACACTTTACCTAGTTTAAATTACTTTATCGGCCTTCCTGTACCATTCGCAACATTATTCTTATTGGGTCTATTTATCGGAATTCAATATGATAAAACATTCTATATACAATCAATCTCTCATCCACTTGTATACTTTATAATCCCATTCATACTGATGGTCTTAATGCTTTCCAATATTAAAATGTTCTCCTTAAAGTCTATAGATCAAGGAGTTAGCAATAATAAGTTACCCCTTATTTGTATTTTTATATTTACAATCTTGCTCATCTTTGACTTTAGAATTGCTTGTTCTTCTATCGTCGTGATATATGTTCTCCTATCTTATTTGAAAAGAAATTCATTTCAACAGCCTTCTTCTCAAGATTAATACACTTTAAGACCTTATCTTTGTATTTTTTAAACTTCAACATCAGTATTTGCGTTAGATACTCGTATTGAAACATTGAATATATATGGCAATTTTTATCACAGATGAATGTATTAATTGTGGCGCTTGTGAACCAGAATGCCCAAATAATGCTATTTATGAAGGCGGTGTCGAATGGACAATTGCTGAAGGAACGACAGTAACTGGAGAATATACTTTAGAAGACGGTAAGATTGTTCAACCAGATGATGCTCATGCTCCTGTCGATGATGAAATTTACTTTATCGTGCCTGATAAATGCACTGAGTGTAAAGGGTTTCATGAAGAACCTCAATGTGCCGCTGTTTGTCCTGTAGATTGCTGTGTACCAGATCGAGATAGAGAAGAGACTGAGGAAGCTCTACTTGGAAGACAGGCTAAGCTACACGCATAGGTCTACAGCGCGCGAACATAGACAATTCCCGATATCAGATGGTCAGTTAGGACATTAGATTTCCTGTTTAAAACTTTATCCTGGACTACCCCTAGATTAATTTCTCACAGATTATATTGTTTTTTAATCATACTGGCCACTTCTGCAGCCTCCAACTTTGTATTATCAATTTTGAAAATCTCTTTATTAAGCAAATCCCCTATTTTTGTGTTCATTTGAAATTTCGATTCATGATCCAAAATCATTTTCTCAGTAAATGCTGTATCTCGTTTTGATGGTTTCTCTCTTAATCTATCGTCATGTTTGTTTCTTTTAAGGCGCTGCTCCAAATCCGCTGACAATTCTACATACATAACTTCTCCTCCTTCTCTAGCAAAGATGTCAACGATGCGATCGATATAATCCTCCTCTTTTTTCTCATTGACTGCCCAGACAAATGTAAATATCAATCCTTCTAAATCACTTTGGGCCACTATTTCGAAAATACCAAACCTAATCAAACTATCAATCTTTTTAAAGCCCTCTGTATTCCAATCAAAAAACTGATTTGCCAATTCCAAAGACATGTGATTATGGAATAATTTCAAACCCGTAATCTTTGCAAGTTCTCGACCGACTGTCATCTTCCCTACTGCACCAGGTCCAAAAATGATAATTAATTTCATAACAGAATATACGATCTTAGCTTTGTTAGTACCGAAAAATCCGACTAAGAATCTGCTCTTAGAGATTTTAATTCCAATGTAAGTCATATTTTACCAAAGAATAGACTCAGATGATGAATCGAAAGAAATTTATTCGTTCTACATTGTATCTCGGTACAGGCTTAGCTTTTATCGGAAGTTTAACGGACATCGCGATGCTGATATTTAGCGAAACTAAATCCCGGATCATAACAAAGTGGAGTATCGGGATGATTATAAGTAAAGTGTAAACGGACTAATGGAAAATAGTAAAAGAAGAGATTTTATTAAAACAGTTGGACCTGGACTTCTATTTGCAAGTACAGCGATTGGTACTTCACATTTAGTATTATCGACACGTGCGGGTGCGCATCATGGATTGATATTTATCCTCATTATCGTAGGGACTTTACTTTTAAAATATCCATTTTATGAATTTGGACCTCGATATGTAGCAGCGACAGGAAATAGCTTAATAAAAGGATATAAACATCAAGGAGATTGGGCTGTGTATTTATTCCTTGCAGTCATCTCCATCAACATGTTTGCTGTGACTGGAGCAATTGCTGCAGTTTCTGCAGGCTTATTAAGTACGATGATTGGTATCAAAGCATCAATACCACATTTAGTAGGCATTGTTATCGGTGTTACAGTTTTAATTTTATTAATTGGTGGATATTCATTTTTAGATATATTTATAAAAGTGCTTTCAGTTATTCTACTCATTACTGTTTCAATTGCGTTCACCGCAGTCTTAATGAATGGTCCAATTGTAAAAAATCCAGATTTTATAGCACCAAAACTATTAGAAGGAACTGGTCTCGCATTATTAGTGAGCTTAATCGGCTGGATGCCTGCAGGGATGGAGGCTTCCACTATGCATAGTATTTGGGTCGTAGAAAAAATGAAAGACACCAACTACAAACCAAGTCTTTCTGAGAGTTTATTCGATTTTAATCTAGGTTTTATTTTTACTACAATATTAGCACTTATGTTTTTAACAATTGGGGCTTTTACTGTTTTCGGATCTGGGTTATTATTAGAAGGAAATGCGACTCAATTTTCGAATCAACTACTACAAATATTTGTATCTAATCTTGGAAACTGGTCATATTGGATTATTGCTATTGCTGCCTTTGGCACAATTTACGGAACGCTTATCACAGTTCTTGATGCCTTTACACGAAGCTTTATTAGAGGAATCTTAGTCTTATACAATGACAATAAAAGTGAGCAAGAAAAAAATAAATTGCTTCAGCGTAATTATAAAATTCTTCTACCTATTTTAGGTCTAGGTGCTTTCGCATTATTTTATTTCTCAGCAGCAAGTATGTTGAAAATATTGCAGTTAGCTACGATTATTGCATTCTTAACTTCTCCAATCATCGCATTTCTTAATGTAAAAGCAATCAACAGTAAAGAAGTGTCTCTTGAATATAAACCACCATCTGTACTAATCATTTTGGCTTATTTTGGGCTTATCGCAAGTATTCTATTTTCTTTGTATTACGTGTATACTCTATTTTAATGTCTTGCTAATTCTGACAACTATTTAATTTAGCGGATCGTAATTAATTTGATTTTGTTAATACCCTATGTTTTATCTTCTCAATCACATCAGTACAGACCCAATAAATATCTTGATTGCTTGTGTAAAATAAATATTTCCCATCTGCTGAGACAAATGGACAAAGTTCATGGTGTTCAGAATTTATTGGTTTATCCATATTTACCGCATTGCGCCATATTCCATTCCCGTCTTTAAAACTGATATATAGATCTCCATTTCCAAAACCAGACTTCCTTGCAGAACAAAATATGATGTATGATTCATCAGGAGAAATAAAAACATCGGCCTCATATCTTCCAGTATTAATAGAATCGCTCTCTACTATGGCCTCCTGAAATTCATTATTAATAAATGAAGATTTGTAAATATCAAAATCATGTTGTCTATTTTCTTCAGCTTCTTTATTTGATGCAAAATACATATCCCCTGATTTAGTAAAAGATATATAATATTCATTTTTATCAGAATTGATTTTCATCCCTGCATTAATTGGTCTTGACCATTTATTTTTAAGTCTTTCAGAATACCAAATGTCGATATCAGGAATTGTATCAAATTCGTCCCTCGGTAGATTAGAAATATAATATATTCGAGATTCGTCAGGCGATAAAAATGGATCATTAAAATGATACGATGTATCTGTCAATATAGTTTTTGGTGAGATCCAACTTTTATCAATTAATTTAGAAAACCGTATCTCTGACCTACCATCGAGGTCAACACCAAAATAAAACTCATCACCTCGCTTATTAAACACTGATCCAAATTCTGACTGTGAATCTAATGTTATTATATTTTTAGAAAATATAACTGGCGTCGAATCTGGCTTGGACTCCCCTAAGTATTGTAATGTATATGGAATACTTTTATGACATGCAATACACACTATTGATATCACAAAATAAATTAAATATTTGAAAACTTTCATTTAATATATTTATTCATGAATACTTTAATACTTATGTTTTAATTGATTCAATGCTAGGCTTATCATTTTTTAGTCTTACCGTAATCTTACCTTCTTCATCTAATATTTCTATAAAACCTACAACCATCAAAACTGTCGCAATTGAAATTTTATTTGGATATATACTATAGATTAAGTCCATAAAATTATTCATGCCATCTTCTATCAATTTAAAACACTTCTCTTTCTTTTGAATTATTCTATTTTTCTGTTTATCTATCATCTCATTAGCATTCTCAAAAGCAGCCGTATGTCCAGGAAAAACTTTTGTAATCTTAATTTTTGAAAGGATATCATAGGATTCATAATGCATCAATAAACTTTTCACTCCTTCATATGGCGCTTCTCTACTTGCATCAATGATAGGCAACGGGATCATAGGCAATAACATATCAGCAGACAAGAGCCATCCTGAATTCTGCTCATAAAAGCAAGTTTGATTCAAACAATGGCCTGGCGTATATATGACATCCCAGTCAAGGCCATTGATATCTATTTTACCTGTCATTGGAAAAACATGTAACCGATCTTTAGGGATCTCTTGCCAAAATTCCAGAATAATTTTATTGCTAAATTCATCAAAATTCGACAACTCTTCTTTTTCTATGTAGCGCTGGAAAATCGTTTGAATAGCAGCTGCTCGTCTTTCTAGCATCATCTCTAAGTTCACTGCCCACGCTAAAACCATTTCAGAAATCCAAATCGTCGCATCGCTCTCCTCTGTGATTCGCTGAGCCATCCCAATGTGATCATAGTGAGCATGTGTAATGATCACTTTTGAAATATCAGAAATCTTAAGATCGTGTAGTGCTAATTGCGATACGAGTGCCGACCAACTCGCATCAGACCTTTCTCCACAATCAATTAATATATTTTCTTCTCCCTTAAATAACCACACATTTACGGACAAATTTTCAAAGGTTGGTAATTCTAATCGAATGGGCTCTATCATAGATTTAATTCAAGTATTTTAACATCCTTTAATTAAGCTAAATTTGAACTCAAACTCATCTTGAAGATGTCGGATCAGGATGTCATGTCAAAATCTCTTTTTAAGTTTTACCTAGATTTTGACCAAGACTCAATTATACAGTTTATTCATGAAAATAGACAGCTAATAAATCGAAAGAAGTCCGAGCTACCAATAATTATTGGAACGAGTGCCGCTAGTACAACAAACTAAATATTAATCTCCGGAGTCATCAGTTTCGTAGGTATTGAAAAGAAAATGGGCAAACTAATTCTGCTTAATAAGCAATTACTAAATCGAATTATTAATAAATGAATGAGAGGTGAATTGTCTGAATTACATTTAATTATTGTAGGTTAAGCTAAAATAATAAGCTATGCCTCATCCAAGAGAATTTTTATCTGAATTCCCAGATAAAGCTGCTTACATCATGGCAGACTCAGGTACTATTATCACCTATCAAGAATTGGAAGATCAAGCAAACCAAGTGGCACATGCGTTTAGAGCTCTGGGGATTAACCAAGGTGACCATATTGGTATGATGTTAGAGAATCATCCAAAATTTATGGTGATCGCTTGGGCTACATATAAGTCTGGTATTTGTTTGACTCCGATCAGCCACCATTTGCTTGAAGATGAAGCCGCTTATATCTTAGAAAATTGTGAAGCAAAACTTTTCCTGACGAGCAAGCGTATGGAGTATATCGCTCATAAAATAGCATCCAAGGTCGACAGTCTTCAACTCTTTTATATGCTGGATGACAGTATAGAAGGATTCGAGTTGTTTGACAGCCTACTTTCTAAAAATCCAATAACACCAATTGAGGATGAACGATTAGGCAATACGATGTTATATTCATCAGGTACGACGGGACAACCAAAAGGAGTGATGATTCCACCTCCTAGTGAAAGCATTTATGACATGAGTCCGGTGCTACAAAAAATGGGTGAGAATTTTAAGTTTGGGCCGCACACCATTTATCTATCCCCAGCACCTCTATATCACGCAGCTCCTTTCTATTTTAATATAGTCACGATGATGTATGGTGGGACATCTATCATTATCGATAAGTTTGATCCTCAAAAATCATTAGCCTACATTGAAAAATATAAACCAAATTACAGTCAGTGGGTTCCCATTATGTTTGTGAGAATGTTGAAAATGGATAAAACTGTTAGAGATAAATATGACATTAGTTCAATGAAGTTAGCCTTGCATGCTGCTGCTCCCTGCCCTATTGAAATAAAGGAGAAAATGATTGATTGGTGGGGTCCTGTTATTTTCGAATATTATGGTGCAAGCGAAGGCTTTGGCATGACAGCTATCACGTCTGAAGAATGGCTCAATCATAAAGGTTCCGTCGGTAAAGCAATCGTCGGCACCCCGTTTATCCTAAACGAAGATGGAATCGAACTCCCTACTGGAGAAATAGGTGATGTATATTTTACTGGTGGAAATGAATTTAGTTATTACAAAGAAGAAGAAAAAACTAAAAAATCATATCGTGATGGCGGTAAAAGGAGTGTTGGTGATGTCGGTTATCTTGATCAAGATGGATACTTATATTTGACAGATCGAAAAAACTTCACAATCATTTCTGGAGGTGTGAATATCTATCCACAAGAAATAGAGAATCACTTAATCAACCATCCGAAAATTGCTGATGTCGCTGTCTTTGGTATTCCGCATGAAGAATTTGGCCAGCAAGTTAAAGCAGTCATCCAACCAAAAGATTGGAATGATGTCGGTCAAGAATTTGAACAAGAATTATTGCTCTATTGTAGGCAGAAATTATCAAAAATAAAAATTCCTAAATCCATTTCCTTTGATCCAGCATTACCCAGAAAGGATAATGGTAAATTATATAAGAGAAGAATTGTAGAGAAATATGCATAGCTGAAGTAAAATTGTCGATATCATTCTTACATTGTAGTTATGCCCCAACAAACATTTACAAGTATCATTATTGGCAGTGGATTCTCTGGCTTGGCAATGGCGATTAAATTAAAAGAAAAAGGGATACAGGATTTTATCGTATTAGAAAAGGCTGGTGATATCGGTGGTACTTGGAGAGAAAACACTTATCCCGGTGCGGAGTGTGACATTCCTTCAGCGCTGTATAGTTATTCATTCGAACCCTATCCTCATTGGGAATATAAGTGGTCTATGCAGCCACAAATTTTAAAATACATTCATTACGTCGTTGACAAATATAAACTGAGACATCACATTCAATTCAATCAAGAATTTAAATCTGCTGAATGGGATGGAGACAATGCTCAATGGATATTAAAAACTAAGTCCGGAGAGTCATTTGTATCAAAGACAATTATAAGTGCGATTGGACAATTGCATCACCCATCAATGCCACGGATAGATGGCATGGCAGACTTTCAAGGAGACTCTTGGCACTCAGCAAAATGGAATCACAACATTAGTCTTGAAAATAAAACTGTCGGCGTCATCGGTAACGCGGCTAGTGCCGTTCAGTTTATTCCTGAGATCGCAAAAGTGGCTAAGCAAGTCACCATTTTTCAACGGTCAGCAAACTGGATGCTTCCGAAGCAAGATCGTGCTTATAATAATTGGGAGAAAAAATTAGTAGCACGACTACCCTTTATATTAAAACTCTATAGATTAAAATTATGGCTTTTAGGAGGTGCGCTTTTTACACTGATGAAAACTGGAAATAATTATCTGCGCAATATTTATGAAAAAAAGACAATCAATTATATTAAAGAACATATTACCGATCCAGCAATTGTCAAATCTCTTATTCCTACTTATCCATTCGGTGCTAAACGGGCCCTTTTCTCTGACACTTATTATGCAGCCTTAGCTAAAGAAAATGTCACTCTGGTTTCTGGGGGACTTGAAAAAATAAATACTCTTAGCGTCAGTTCGAACAACAACACAGAGCATCCAATCGATATTTTAATCTATGCGACAGGATTTATTACAAATCCATTTTTGTTAGGCATTGATATTAAGGGGAAGAACGGATTAAAATTAGCTGATCACTGGAAGAATGGCCCAAAAAATTATCTAGGCATAAGCGTTGATCATTTTCCAAATTTATTCATGATGTATGGACCTAACACTAATCTAGGACACAACTCCATTATTTTAATGAGTGAAGCTCAAGCAAACTATATCGCTCAATGCATAAAGCTACTCGATGATACAAAATGGAATTCAATTGAAGTGAAAGTAGATGTAATCGATAAACATCATCATGAAACTCAAGAGAGGTTAGAAAATATGATTTGGGCGTCGATTGATAAGAGTTGGTATAAGTCTGAAGGTGGGAATATTCCTAATAACTATCCGGGACGCACAATGGAATATCAACAAAAAACAAAAAAGGTCAATTTCGATGATTACGATTTAAGCTAGAAAATCTAGTTTAATAAAGGAATCGGAGTTTCTATGTCTAGAGTCCAGCCAACACTTTTCAAACTCATACTCAATAAGTCAATTATACTCTGTCGTTGTTCTTCAGATGCTTGAAGTAATTCACTTAGCATCACTTTCTCTTCAATAAAAGATTTTGCTCTTTTATTAATAAGCGTCAAATCCTCAGGCTTAAAACTATTGAATAATCCTTCTTGCAGATCGTAATACTCTACATCATGATCCAAGGAAAGCAATTCTGCATCTGGAAAGCTAGACATTGTGACTGTCCGAGTCGCTTCGTCAGCCTTAATATTCATCTTAGATAAATCATAGCCAATCAAAGCCTTTGCCTTAACCTTTACCAAAGCTTTTTTCTCAAAGGGCCAATTTGTGTATGATTGTCGATAATCGTAGATCTCCGCAAACTGACCTTCTACTGTTGCTAGTTTTGTGATCTTGTTTATTTGTTCCAATACAACAGAAGATGATTCTACAGTCTTTGATTTAAAAAGAGAACTTTTATACCCGAAAAACCAAGATGCGAGACCAACCAAAAGGAGAGCAGCGACAGAAATAATTATCCGTTTCATATCAATTAAACGAAACTTTGATAACAAGTATTTGAAATCGCACTGCTCAAGAAAGCTGATGTATTTAAGCTTTAGCCATAGCTATTAATTCTGAAACCTTTTACATCCGTGATTTCCAAAAATCTCAGTGAATGTCATTCTGAGCTATTAAAATCTCTTTAGGCTATAAAAATATACTGATGACAATTAGAGTATTGTCAAATGAAAGATAGATATAGCTAAATGATTCGTCAGTACTTTTCCTTGATAAACCTGCCTGCCTGCAGGAAGGCTCCGACAATCAATGTAAAAAACAATCGCTCCGCGGTTTTACATCGCAGCCGCCACTGTTGTCCAGATGCCTATATAATCCTCATCGTTGTTAATAGCTATTTAATTCGCAATCCTGTATCCTAATAAGCTTGATTTTAAATTGATTCTGAATTCCCTAACCAATTTCTCAACACTTCCTCCGTATCTTCTCCTGCTGCTCGCGAACCAAACTGGACCTCACTGTCTGTCCTATCAAATCGCGGTGCAGGAGCAGGTTGAATCATGCCATCGACATTGATATATGTCTGTCTAGCTACATTATGATGATGTTCTTGGGCTTCTAATAAATCCAAGACAGGCGCAAAACATATATCGGTCCCTTCCATTATCTCACACCATTCATCTCTAGTTTTAGTCAGAAAAACTGCCGTGATCTTGTTCTTCATATTAGGCCAATTCGATTGATCAAACTGATTCCCAAAAGTCGATGAATCTAACTCTGCCTTCTCTATGAGCAATGCATAAAACTGTGGCTCGATCGAACCTATCGATATAAATTTATCATCCTTAGTCTTATAGGTATCATAAAAGTGTGCACCAGAATCTAACAAATTGGCACCTCTTTTCATTGACCACATTCCCATCGCATGAAGAGAATTAAACATTGCCATTAATACAGCTGAGCCGTCGGTCATCGCAGCATCGACGACTTGGCCTTTACCAGACTTTCCCGCTTCGATCAAAGCCGCCAAAATTCCTGTCACCAAAAACATAGCGCCTCCTCCATAGTCGCCTACCAAATTTAATGGCGGGACTGGATTTTCATCAGGTCTGCCTATGGCGTGCAAAGCACCGATGATAGAAATATAATTGATATCGTGACCTGCCGCTTTTGCAAGTGGGCCTGTCTGTCCCCAGCCGGTCATTCGTCCATAAACAAGCTTTGGATTTTTAGCATGGCATTCTTCTGGACCGATTCCAAGTCGCTCCATGACTCCAGGTCTGAATCCTTCAAATAGCACATCTGCCTTTTCTACTAACTTTAATAAAGTCGACACACCTTCTTCTGATTTTAAATTAATAACAATCGACTTTTTTCCACGTCGGCTACAGTCAGGAGATCGGTGTCCAGTTGTATCTTTCCGTCGTTCGACTGAGATGACTTCCGCACCCATATCTGCTAATAGCATTCCTGCAAAAGGTCCTGGCCCTATACCAGCCATCTCGATTACTTTAATTCCTTTAAGAGGTCCCATAAATTATAGTCTTTAATTACAAATATCTGAAATAAACTTAGTCATCTTATCACTATCCCTGTCATTACAAGGCTTGAGATTTATCAAGAAAGAGTACTAACTCCATACGAAGGATCACAATGGCAACTTCAAATACATCTGTAGCTTATTGAATCTTAAAGTCTTGGTGGCTTGGTGGTTCAAAGATTCAAAAGCATTACCAGGTGGACACATAGGATCAGTTCCTTGAATCAGATATATCATAAATAATGTTGCCTTCCTTTACTGTCTGTAAAACTTTAATATTTCTAATCTCTTCAGGATTAATGTCCAATGGATTTTTGTCCAAAATGACAAAGTCAGCTAGTTTCCCAATTTTTATAGAACCTTTGATGTTCTCTTGCTTGTGTTGATAAGCAGCATTTATTGTGATTGCCTTTAATCCCTCCCACGGAGAGACTTGTTCTGTTGGACCAATCACGTTTCCATTTCTCGATTTACGATTGACAGCTGACCACAATAAAAACATTTGATCTAGTGGCGTGACGATATAATCTGTATGATTGGTAAAGGTGATATTTTTATCAATGGCACTTTTCAATGGCGATAAAAAACTCGCGCGTTCTTTGCCTAAATTTTTGAGATGAACATCACCCCAATAAAATGCATGATTCGTAAAAAATGAAGGAATAAAATTATATTCAGCATAAGCATCTAATTGATCTGGCCTGACGAATTGGGAGTGTATCACCACTGTTCTCATATCATGAGTTTCTATATTTAATGAGTCTATTGCTTCTTGATGAGCTTCTAGTAGCATATCAATCGAAGCATCACCGTTTGCATGAGAATAGAGTTGGATGTTATTTTTATAAGACATTCTAACTAAGTCATTGATTCTTTCTTGAGATACATTTGAAAAACCTTTACAGTTTTGAATACATCCAGGCACTTGTGTTACATATGATTTTGTGAAATAAGCGGTCTTCCCTTGTGGAGAGCCATCACCTACTAACTTGAAACCAGAAAGATTGACTCCATTTTTGGGAACATTAAACGCACACGATGCGCATTCCAAAAATGTTTTTGCTTGTTCGATATTTGCTAAACAATTTAAATCAATTGACAGCTTCTCCTTTTGTGCAGCAGCAGATAAAAACTGAAAGACTTCGAAATCCGTCCGACCATCTTGTGCTGTTGTTATCCCATGAGCTGCATAAAATTTTACAGTTTCTTTGAGCAAAATGAAAGATTGCTCAGGAGTGGGCTTTGGTAGTAATGTGATGATTCCGTACATCGCTGTTTCTTGGAGCAGTCCATTTGGTTCATCAGAGTCTGACACCCTGACAATGATACCTCCGTCTGGATCAGGCGTATCATTCGTGATATTTGCTAATGCCAATGCTTGTGAATTCACAACAGCCATATGCGCAGACACATGAAGTAAGAAAACTGGATTCTCTGGAAATAATTCGTCTAGATCAAATTTGGTAGGATGTCTCTTTTCATCTATCAAATCCGGATCGTAGCCCCATGCCATTATCCAATCACCTCGCTTTATTTTATATGTATTAGCATGTACTTTTAGATTTGATAAAATATCGTTTATGTTGTTTACATTCGAGACCGGTGGTGATGATATATTTGCCTGAGCAATCATCCGCATTGCTATCGCAAAATGACTGTGGGCATCAATAAATCCCGGTAGTAAAATCTTGCCATTAAGATCGACAATACGTGTAGAATCTGACTGCCATTCGTATTCATCCTCACTACTTCCCAAAGCGACTATTTTTCCATCTTTTACTGCGACAAACTCAGCTAGCTTGACATCATCTTCCATGGTGATGATTATTCCATTTTTAAATAAAATGTCAGCAGTTTTCTGTATTGAAAATTGTTCAGGTCTTATGACAGTCCTACATGACAGCAAAAAGCTTAGTATACCAATTACCATCATACATTTAAATACGACACATTTCATTCTTGACATTTATTTGTTATTGAAAATCTAGTAATATAAAACTTTAGTTTGGCTAATGGCTAGAGGTAGATTTATCTGAAATACGATAATGCATGATATAAAATCACTATACATGAGCTACAATTAATATACAAAAGCCATAAATGTTAAGATTTTTCTATGAGCAACTTTGAACTTGACTTGAAAATTAAATACTTTTGTTAAACAATTGGAAAATTATCCAATTCGTATTCCTGACTTTTTACTCTATTAACTACTTTCTGCATTCTAATTTTTCTGGATACCAATACACGCAGTATGTATTGTTTAAATTTTGTACCTGTGATCAAAACTAATAAGCCGACAGCTAAGCATGCAGACATGTCAGATATTGATGTAATGAATTTATACTTGACTACAAGACAACCATTGTACTTTGATGTCTTTTATTCAAGGTATAGCATCTTGATTTTTAAGCGCTGTTTTAGTCTTTTAAAAGATGAATTCATCGCAGAAGATGCATGCCAAGAAATATTCTTAAAAATAATATTGAATTTTTCTTCCTTTAAAGGCAAATCAAAATTGTCTACATGGATATATAGAATCACCAATAATCATTGTCTTGATAAATTAAAAAAGAAAAACAATCAATTCATTCATTGGGAGGACGATTATCTGAAATATGCTAAGATCGAGGATGAGACATACAATGATCAAAACTCCAGCAATCTTAAAACTGACTTAATACCTTCTGTGTTTGACAAAATTCAATCGCACTACAAGAAGATACTTCTGATGAAATATGAAGAGAATTTATCTATTCAAGAAATTTGCTCCATCATTCACAAATCAGAAAGTGCAACAAAAATGCAGATTAAAAGAGCTCGAATAAAATTTAAAAAAATCTATCATGAAAATTAATAAAATAGGGACACAGCTATTTTGCTGATTATTTATAATTGAACAATCAATCCCTTGTTTGCTTCAATCTTTCCTAAACAAACATCTTCATGAATCGATTGAAGACCATCTAATCCTTCTACCTTTTCAACGGTCAGCCAATTTTGAGAATGTTTAAGACTCGCCATTAAAAATGAATTTGACTTTTTATCAAATTCTTCTCTACCCCATTCCTTAGCTCTTTTCTGCATATGTCCTGGAGCAAAAAAGAAAGAACTTTTTTTTGCTAATGGACCAGTCGCCTGTCCTCCATCTTCCCAATGCGTCAAACCAACATTAATACAATACTTTAATTCATCTCCTAGTAAATCATTTATTTGATGTAGTACTTTTAGGCTTCCAGACATGTCTACAATAACTGATGAGATCTTATCCAAAGAGGAGATGTCTTCATAAGTCAAGACTTGGTCATACATATTCATAGCGATAACCTTCTCTTTATTATGGCTAGAGGTTACACCCACTACCTTAGGCGAATTTTCATCTTTTTGTAAAGCAAAAGCTAAGCCCAAACTAGTTTTGCTAGAGGCACTCAAAATAATAACTCGATTTGCATCATACCAATCAGCATCTACCAAAGCATCCCATAAGCAGAATGAAGTTAAATGTAATGGTAATAATAGCATTGTGATATCATCCATAGCCCTATCATAAGTAGTTTCTGCTTCTACGCGTCTATATAGATTATAAGGTGCTGGAAGCGCGGATCTATGAGCAGCTCCATCTACGATTCTGCGATCCGAGACTCTAGTCGCCTTTATCAATAAGTGAGATGCTGGAGGAAAATATCCGAATATCCTTTCTCCGACTTTGATATCTTCGTGTTTAGAATTTACAACATCTGCAAATCCCCAAACTGGAATAACTCCCCAATCCTCTACATCTTCTCCTTGAGCAGGAAAAAAATTCCAATACCCTATCATGTCACCCGCCACAGCGTATGTAATATTATTAGAGGTATATGCGAATTTGTCAACCTTAACAATAATATCATCCTGAGCTAATTGATCTTCTGTAATCTGATCTCCCTCAACGACTCTTCCTTCCACGAACTTTTTTCTTTGTACTTGAAATTGCATTTTAGTAATTTTTAAATTTTCAATTAATAAGTCTTATTCAGTAGTTAAATTTCAGCTTGAAGTTTTTGTAAATTCATAACAGCTGGGAAAACGACTTCTTTCATCTTTTTTAAGACAGCTTGTTTGTCTGTATCATCCTTCGAAATACTAGATACCATTTTACCAAAACCATCAAGTCTATTATTTCTTAGCCAATGACGAAGTTCTTTATCTTGGCCCCAATTATATTGATTCGTCATAAATGTTACCATCATCCGTATCCAATCTGTATCGTGATTCGGAAGTGGGACGACTTGGCATAGTTCATTTTTCTTATTGTCTGTATCATATGCCAATTCCACATGAGCGATCAATGCCGCACTAAATACCGGCTGATAAGACCGCACTGTTTGAGGCGTAATCATGCCTTCCTCGAAAATGTCTTTCATGCTAATATTGGCAATCGCAGTTGCTGAACAATCTATATGAATATGATCGATACTCGTCTCAATACTCCCTTTGTCTAAATGGATTTCTGCTAAGCCTATTTTTGAAACTCTGCCTTTTCTAATGATATTTTTAATCTTGCGAAGTTCTTCTAATTCTAACTTACTGACAGTCGCTCCATGAAACATTGATGGGGTCACATTTTTATCAAGTCTAAGAAGAACACCTTTTTCTTCGAGTCTAATAAATAAATCAGAAATTGATGTCGCAGCAGCCGCAGCTTCAAACTGGGCAACCTGAGCACCCATTGTATTATGAAAAAACTCCAGTGTTGGTTGGGTATTCAGCCTATCAAGTAGCCAAGCATCCCTGGATAAGATCCAAGTGATGTGATCAGGATTTACACCCTGCTCTAAGAGCCATAAACAAGCATCTATACCTGTCTTTCCACCACCGATGATGACGAAACCAGCAGGTGGTTTTGAAATCTTAACCAAGTCATTCAAAGGCATAAACTGCACTCCTTGTGCTATTTCAAAATTGGGAGTATGAGAAGATGGTACACTCGTTTTTAAATGCGTAGCATCTATAACTTTCTTATTAACCTTTACTTCAAAATTCTTATTAGTCAATATTGATTCAAACTTATTATCACCTTTATAATTACATAATGGAAAATATTGTACTTGCCCACTTGGTAAGAACCGATGCCTCATCACATGATCATAATATGCACTTACCTCTGCACCTGATGCCAGATCGTGCATCCCTTTATTCAGGCCTACTTCGTCCTTCAAGCCCCTACTTAATTCGACAGAGCTAACGCCATAAAATGCAGACGGTTGGTGTAAGGTTACAAATGGATACGCTAGATTCCAATGACCTCCAGGTTTTTGATAGCGATCTACGATGATCATCGAGTGATTAGATTCTTCGAGTATTATATCTGCGAAAGCCATCCCGACCGCACCACTTCCGACAATTAGATAATCAGTTTCTAGCATAAATATTTAATTTTCATATTAACAGACCTATTAGTCTCAAACCTAAACAAATAGTTACTAAAAGACCAAATAGTTTGTAAATTTGTTCTGGTCAAATAGACTTTCAAATGAAAAGGCATACTAGGAATGCAATTAAATCGAAGCAAGAGATCATACAGAAGTCTGCTGCTGTATTTAATATCCATGGATACTCAGGTGCAAAAATGCAAATGATCATAGATGCAACCGGTTATCAAAAAGGTGGTATTTATTGTCATTTCCAATCAAAAGAGGAATTAGCAAAAGAGGCTTTTTTATATAATGTAAAGCAATTAAAATTAATGTATTTTGACGGCACTGAATTATCGGATTCTCCAACTCATAAAATAAGAAGGTTTAAACGTAATTATCAGTCATTTTTGAGAAGCCCTACCATACGAGGTGGTTGTCCTCTTTTAAATACTTCAATTGAGTTTGATGATACGAATCCTGAATTTAAACTTTATGTCGTCGATGCATTAAATGACATTCTGACATTATTCTCTTCCATATTCAAAGAAGGACAAAAGTCTGGTGAATTCAAAAATGATTTTAATCCGAAGGAAGAAGTGAATTACATGTTAGCAACAATGGAAGGAGCAATTATGCTAGGTCAGATCAAACAAAACTCCAAGTTAGTTTTGAAAATATCTGATAGAATGTTTAAAAATATTGGTCTGACTTTGGGTATTGACTTATAATTGTGTCAGCCTGAGAGTTCAAAATGAAAACGAATAAAATAATAGCAAATATTATTCGCGCAAAGCGTCTACTACAGGTCTAATGACAGAAGCCCATTTATCATATCCAGAAGCATTCATGTGAAGTTTGTCTTCTATAAATATTGATTCATCTGGATAGCCATTTTCATTCATCATCACCTCGCTAATATCTACATAATGTAAGCGTTTGGATAATACGCACAGATTCTTTATCAAGGTATTCGCTTCTACGTAATCATTCCAAATATTCCATCGACTCGGCGAGGGTTTCATAGAAATAAATACAATATCAGTATCCGGTAACTGAGTTTTACATTTCCCAATAAATTTAACAAACTGATCAAACGTTTCTTGGACAGTATAAGTCATCGCTATATCATTCTCACCACAATACAAAAAGATTTGTTTTGGTGAATAACCTGATACAATCCGATCAAAATAGTGATTCACCTCATGTAATGTCGATCCTCCAAAGCCTCTGTTTAATACAGGATGAGGCGCCATGTCATTAGCGAGAGTTTCCCAAAATCTTATAGAAGAACTCCCTACAAATACGGCCATATCACTTGGATATCGACTGACCATATCCTGCTTTTCAAAAGCCTCGATACTTTCTTCGAATCTATCAATGTCCAATTCAGGCATAATCCGTTCGAGCTCAGCCCTTTCTTCTTTTTGTAGTTTATCTACTTGTTGTGAAGAACCGCAAGAGCAAAGAATAACAAGTGTAAAGGTCAATATAAAAATACGTGTCATATAAGTCTTATTTTTAACAATTCGGCCTAGCCTTCATTGAGAGACCAATCATAGTCCAAATATCCAACTTTAGCATCAGAATCAATCTTTTTAGCTGAATATTGATTTAAAAACTTGATAATATTTCCAAAGTCATCAGCATACCATTCGAAAATCTTTGAGAGTTGCACCGCATCTGAGCTGATTTGGTTATCACTAGAGTTGACAAAATCTTTAGTCACATTGTTTAAAAGTCGATTGACATTATCGGCAGTGTAAGCTTTATTTAATAGTGGCGGACACGATTTTGCAGCACAATTTACAGCAAAATGAATCCTTGGGTCCTTAAATGTTGGCCTGATAATATCATGTTCGATATTATTTAATGAATATGTCTTACCTCCCAAATTTATCCATTTGGCATCCCAAGGCTTTCCTCCATGTAAGTCAGTAATCTTAGAGACAGGGTAATTATTCAAAATTAATTTTATAGTAAACGCATTATAAGCATTCATCCAATATGCCAACTGCTCATTTTGTGACCAATCTGATTGTATTGAGTTTATATCTAATTCTGACAGATATTCATCAAGCTTTGATTCTGAAGATTTAATTCCCTTATAATTGACATCTCCACTATTGGATACATAAGTTTTTAATAATTCAGCAAAAGCAGTATGATCTGGTGTTGATATAATCGCTGCTTCAGGCGAATCTACTGCTTGTTTCAACTGATCTTTTGTATTGAGCTCTGTTTCTGGGGCTACCACCCTAACATTTGGATCAATAACTGGGGCTTGCTTAACTTCCGACGATTCTGCTGAACTGGATGCTGCTATCGTCGTAGAGTGAGCTGATTCTGTGGCGATTGGCGCTTCAGACGCTTCTTTACTCGTGACCTTAGTTTTACTGTTATTCACAGAAACTGGAGTTTGAGTGGAGGTACTTTGACTTGAGGGTGCGTCAACATTTTGTGGCTGGTTATTCATGTCTATTAGATTCTCATCTACAGTTGAAGATTTAGCTTGAGCAGTTGATTCTTTTAATGATTCTTGATTTATTGGAAGCTGTTCATCTGGTACTTCTGGGATAAATGTATCTGGAGTTCTTTCTTTTTGAGCTTCGATTGTAGGTAGCACTACGTGATCTAATTCATTCTTCTCTGCTTGATTCATACAAGCATATAATGTAATAATCGTTGAGATAATAATTATTTTCATTTGGTTCATTTTAATAATGTGAATGATTTTAATTGTCTTGATCCTTTACAAGATATGCCCATCAAAGCACCATAAAATTATAAAAACAAGTCTCTGGGCCACGACATGGATTCGCCATATCTATAGAATCATATTTCTTGTGATCAATGACAACAATCAGATAACTCTAAGATTGGCCATTTGTTCTGTCAAATGATTCATATCACCGATAGTGTATCCAAATAGACAATACAATTAAGAAATAGATAATTAAGATTCTATGTCAAAATCTTCTTATTCGTCTTCTATATGTAAGATGACTTGATCTAGCATTTCTAGATTCATTAAAGACTTTTCCTCTTTACTAACTGTCGCAAATCTTAAAAACCCACCTGATGCTTTGGCAACATGTTCAGAAAATGATAGATAACTCTCATACAATTTGAATGCGATTCCATTATCCATCTTGGCAATAATAGGATTCAATCCAGCCAGCTTATCTGAGAGGACTTGAGTACGCTCTGCAGTTTCCGTAGGTAATTCGCTCAAAAGTGATTTGATGTCATTTTCAAAATGTTTGCCTACAGCTCCATAAAACTCCTTAAGTTCTTCAGCGTATGAATACGATCGGATGTTTGCCAATTTGGTCGCCCATGCTAATTCATCCGCATCTATATTTCCATCTGCTCCAGCTATAAGAATTGTTATCCATCCGATTGCATCTTTCAGATTTTGGAGCTCTTCTGCATTTACTTGATTAAACATTGTTTTCTCAATTTTATAGTTCAAGGGTGCAAAAATATTAAAAATTTAGCCTTGCTGTAGCGCAAATTTTTATTTCATATGATTAAAAATCGCTATACATGGCATGATATTTGAATTTCATATAATAACATTTGAGTTTTGGTTATTAAATTGAGTAATGCCCGTGATATTTAACGCGGGCTTTTTTTATGTAAGCAGCTTTGCAATCCACCCTATCTTCCAGTTTTTATCTTATATTTTAGACATAAAGCGTTATTTTTTAACTGCATACATAGGTATTGTTAGAATAATATTTGTATATTAAGCTTGGAAATGATCTTTCATAATTTAAACCAATACTCATATGAATATAACTTTCGAAGAGTTAAGAAAAATCAAACACAGTCTTCCCACAGGAAGTATTAGCAAAATTGCTAACCTGCTGGAATTAGAAGAACAAACTGTACGCAACTACTTTGGAGCCAAAAAATACGAAAATGGTCAAATCGTTGGCCAACATATTGAACCTGGTCCAAATGGTGGAATAGTTTCATTAGAAAACAATACGATTCTAGAATTGGCAAAAAAGATGATTTCTGAAACTGGCTTCGTTCAGGGTTCAGGACAAATGAACTAAAACAATAAAAGGCATGGTGCAACAGCATCATGCCTTTTTAACTTTAGCTCCTTTTTATCTTTAGCTCCTTTTTAATTTTGGCTAAAGTCTTCTTTACTCTTCCCTTGAGTAAATAATGTTGATCAAATAAATTCTTGTGTCAACAGACTATACTTTTCGGAGTATTCTCCACTTTGATCGTATATAATTAAGGTGCTCTCCTTCACTTTATCTACTGTTTTCGCAAAGATAAACGACAATAAGACTCTCTCTACAGATTCATTCTCCTTAATCTTTACATTCACTCTTTCGAATAAGTTTAGCCTATTTCTACCTGCGAGTTCTGCAAATCGAAGTCCTTCCATATATGGGAGAATCACACTAAACTCACCACCTTGCTTTAGGAGCTTTGTCACCGCGATTAATAATTCGCCATGTGCTAATTTAGTCGTCTGCCTGATGGTGTCTTTATTGTCAATGTCATTATCATTAAGTGTACCTCCCGAGAAGAAAGGCGGATTACACAAGATGTGATCATACTCGATCATTGAATCGATAGCAAAGTCTTGAATGGACTTTTTTATGACCTTGATTCGATTACAGGCTGGACATTGAGACACATTATGTTGTGCTTCTAGACAACAAAGTTCATCTATCTCGACTGCATCAATTTTCGCATCTTTGTTCTTATGAGCTGCAATGATGGCGATTACTCCTGTGCCAGTACCAATGTCTAATATTGTTTTAGCACTAGAACAATCTGCCCAGGCTCCGAGCAAGATACCATCAGAGCCAACTTTAATTACATTATCCTTTTGTAGAATGCTAAAATGCTTGAATTCAAAAATATCTTTCAAAATTGTAGTTAATTTGAGTGCAAAACTAAGTATATATCTAAAACATTTCCACTATTGAAGCCAATCAAATTAAATGCCCCCCTTTCTTTAAGTTCAGAATTCAATGCTGCATTGAATGAAATGGAGCAAAGTTCGAATCACATTTTCATTACAGGTCGTGCTGGAACTGGTAAGTCTACCCTACTTAACTTATTCACATCTACCACGAAAAAGAAAGCTGTTGTGCTAGCACCAACGGGCATAGCTGCATTGAATGTCAGAGGGCAGACGATCCATTCCTTCTTTAGATTGCCGCCAAAGATGGTTGACAAGTCGGATGTGGGCAAACGAAAGAATCATTATTTCTATAAAAAAATAGATACAATAATTATTGACGAAATCTCCATGGTAAGAGCTGATATGATGGATCTCATCGATCACTTTTTACAAGTCAATCGTGAAATCGCAAAACCATTCGGAGGCGTACAGATGATTTTCTTTGGTGATTTGTTTCAATTACCACCGATCATTGCAAATCCTGTCGAAAGGGAGCTCATCACCGCTAGATATGAAAGTCCCTATTTTTTCTCGGCTCATGTACTCGAGGATAGAGATTCATTTGACATTATTGAACTCCACAAAGTCTTTCGTCAAGATGAAAAACACTTCATTAGATTATTGGATAATATCAGAACGCGTGAGTTTGACTATGACGACATGGAAGATTTGAATCGCAGGCATCTTCCCGTTACAGAGCAGCAAGATTTTTACATTACGATTACAACTCGTAATAAGATCGTCAATTCAATTAATACACAAAGAATTAAGGAGATTGATTTGCCTTCATTTTATTATCCTGCAAAAATAAGTGGTCATTTTAATGAATCGATTTACCCGACTGCACCGATCCTAGAATTAAAAGTCGGATCTCAGGTTATGTTTATTAAAAACGATCCTGAGAAAAATTTTGTCAATGGTACAATCGGTAAGATTGTTCACTTGGATCAAGATAGTATTAAGGTCGCTATTCAAACAAAAGAGGAAGAAATTAAATACATCGATGTCGTCAAATTAGAATGGGAAATGACAAAATATGCTCTCGATGAAAAAAACAATAAAGTTGTCTCAGAGTCAATTGGTTCTTTCGAGCAATATCCTCTAAAACTAGCATGGGCGATTACTGTTCATAAATCTCAGGGCCAAACTTTTGATCGTGCAATTATCGATATTGGTTCTGGAGCATTTGAATATGGTCAAACTTATGTGGCTCTCAGTCGATGCCGAACGCTTGATGGTGTCATTTTGAAAAGACCAATTAAACCAAGTGATGTCATCGTCGATGAGAGAGTGACGGAGTTTTATCAGCAGAGAAGGTGATGTATTGAATGATGAGTTTTGAATGTTAAGTTTTAGCAAAATTACAATCTGTCATTAAACTGATATCCAATTCCTTTTAAGGTGACAATTTCAACAGTGGAATCCTGTACAAAATACCCTCTTAATTTTGTAATGTAGACATCTAGATTCCTAGAATTATAAAAAGAATCGTCACCCCAAGCTTTAATCAGTATATCCTTTCTTTGCGTTACATTATTTTTATGCTGGCAAAGTAATTCCAATATTTGTGTCTCTTTATGTGATAGTTTTCTACTAACAGATTCTTCTTTTAACTCAAATTTTCTAGGATTAAACCGAAAGGATTTTCCTATGCTATATTCTATAGAAACTGTTTCCGTTTGCTGACTTTTATGATTCTGTAATTGAAGAAGATTGTTAATCCGAACAATCAATTCTTCCATACTGAAAGGTTTTTTAATATACTCGTTACCACCGACACCAAATCCTTTGACGACATCTACTGTTTGATCTTTGGCGGTGAGAAATAATATTGGAATGTGATTATCCATCTTCCTAATATCTTTTGCAATATCAAAGCCACTTCTTCCTGGTAGCATGATATCTAAAATACAAATATCATACTTCTTGCTTCTTAGCTCTTGCAGCACGAACTTCCCACTAGACAGATGGGTCACTTCAAACTGTTTCAGCTCTAATGTCTCCTTTACAACTTTCGCTAAGAAAGGCTCATCTTCTACATATAAAATATGACTCATCTGGACTTAGGTAATTTGATTAAGAAAGATGTCCCTATTCCTTCAGTGCTTGAAAGTTTAATCGTCCCCATATGTTTTTGAATGACGCCTGCCGAATAGTTTAAGCCAATTCCATAGCCTTTCACGTCGTGGACATCTTGCCTTGGGACGCGAAAAAATCTATCAAATATTTGGCCTTGATATTGTTTGGGAATTCCAATTCCGCTATCCGACATATTCAGGAGAACGCTTGCATTTTCTTCAGTTATAGTGATATTTATTTCAGGTTCATCTTTCGCATATTTTATAGCATTATCAATTAAATTATATAATACATTAATTAAATGAATCTGGTCACCTTCGATTATGAAGTCATCACCTATCGCGTCGTATTGAAGATTAACATGATGTTTATCAAAATGTAAGGACATAGATTTAAGCATTTTTTCCAGCAGCTTTCGAAGATCTATTTCTTCAAATTCTAAACTCACTTCACCTGATTCAAATGATGCCATTTTCATGACTTTGTCTACTAGAATATTTAAACGATTCAGTTCGTGTTTTGAAATATCAAAATACTCCTGCCTTTTTATTGGATCGGATATAGTTCCAAAGTCACTAAGAGATTCTAATGCTACACCGACTGTAGAGATAGGTGTTTTGAGTTCGTGAGTCATATTACTGATAAATTCAGACTTCATTTCTACCAGACGCTCTTGTGTTTTTCTAGTTCTACTAATAAAGAAAAATGCAAGTGACACAAATCCAAATAAAAAGCTACTCATCAACATTGACGGAAAAATCTTTTTAAATAAATAGGATCTATACTGGTCGAATACCACGCGTTGTTGAATCTTTGCAAAAACTGATGCTTTAAATGGGATACTAAAAAGTTCTTCTTTTTCTGACTTGACACTACTCAGTGAATCTAATTTGAAAAACAATGGCAATCCTTGGTCTTTTAAGTTTTCAACAAAGTATAGCAACACTTTTTCATTCTGATTTGAATAGCCTAATTGTTCTGCAACTATATTCCAATTGTGATTTATTTTTTCGCCATTCATATCAGAAGAAAACGATATAAAAACATCTGAACTATCATGTTCGATTCCTTGTGTCATTCGACTAAATGCTTTTGACGAAGGCGACCTAATCATACTATCCAAGCCAGAAAATCCTGTGGATACAGCATTAACAGATATAGAAATACTCGTATCTATATTACTCAGATCTTTACTTGAATAGCCATCTATTTGATGCGATTGATATTGGGTTTGAACATGAAAATCTCCAATCATTGAATCTATATCAACCATGCTAAAAATGGAGGTAAACAATGAATCGTTAACTTGACTGTGTGCCAATGACATCTGATCATAGAGATCTTGACTCAGTTCATTCTTTTCATAATTATATTGATTTAGATTCCAATAGATAAGAAATGCAGCAAGCATCAATAAACTCAACCAAACCAACATTCTTGAAATATTCAAATCTTTCGATCGCATCTGTCGACAAAATAAGCTAAGTAATCATCCTAAACCAAGTCTATTAACCTTAATTAACCTTGTTTCAATGTTGATTAACCTACAATCACACATTCAGAAGATACATTTGAATAAATAAAAAATAAATAACATGCAACAGTTTATTATCAGTTCACTTCTTGTCATCAGCACAGTTTCTGTCTTCGCTCAATCATCAGGAATCATTACATATAAAGAGACAATGAAAATGGATTTTGAGATTGACATGCCCGAAGGTATAGATATATCGGGTATGTTACCTGAGTCTACAACTAGCTATAAGGACCTATACTTTAATAGCACTCAATCCGCTTATGTCGATGCGAAAGCTAATGAAAGTTCAGACCAAGAAATAGAAAGTGATGATGGCGCAGTAAAAATCATGATCAAAATGGATAGCAATGAAGAAATCTATTTTACTGATTTTAACTCACTGACACAGACACATCAAAGATCTTTTATGGGCAAAGATTTTTTGATTGAGCAATCTCTCGAAAAACCCAAATGGAAACTGACTGGAGAGAAGGTGAGCTATCTCAGTTATGAATGTCACAAGGCAGAACTTATTATCCCAGCTCAAGACGAAGATGGAGACGAATCACATATAGTCGCTTGGTTTGCTCCATCTATCTCAACTCAAGTCGGCCCTAAAGTTTACAATGCACTTCCCGGAGCGATCCTCATGCTTTCTGTTAATGGTGACCATCATGAATATATGGCAACAGAAGTTGTTTTTGATACTGACAATTCTGAAAAATTGATTAAGCCTACCAAAGGGAAAGTTGTCACTGCAGCAGAATACACAAAAATTATACAAGAAAAAAAATTGGAAATGAAGGAGATGAGTGGAGGAGCAATATTCAATAGACATTAATCTATAATCTATGATGGATCTACGGAAAACAATTGGATTTACATTCTCCTACTTATTGTGTTGCTTTAATTTGATTGGACAGCACTCTTTGGAAGGCACTGTTCTCAATCAAGATCGGGAAACCTTACAAGGCGCTACAGTTGTTGTCCTTGATCAAGACTCTACGATGATTTTATTTGGCATCACTAATGAAAATGGATATTTTAAGTTTCATGACATGAGTCAAGGGGAATACATTCTTCAGCTGTCTTATCTGTCTTACTCAAACATGAGTAGATCTTGCATTATCTCTGGTGATAATCATATTGTTAATATAGGCAATATCCTTATGACAAAGTCAAATGAAGTCCTACAAGAGGTCACGATCAAGGCGGAACATATACCGATGGGTTTGGTGGGTGACACCATCAGCTACAATACAGCTGCTTTTAAAACCAAGCCTGGAGCTACTGTCCAAGACCTCTTAAAAAAATTACCTGGCATCGAAGTTCAAAGAGATGGGTCAATCAAAGCTCAAGGAGAAGATGTCGAAAATGTCCTTGTAGATGGAAAAGAATTTTTCGGGAATGATCCAACGATAGCGACTCAAAACCTGGAAGCGGAAGCTGTAGATAAAGTACAAGTATTTGACAAGCAATCAGACATAGCAGAATTCACAGGAATAGAAGATGGTCAGGATGAGAAAACAATTAACCTCAAACTAAAAGAGGATTATAAATCTGGTGGCTTTGGAAATATTCAGATAGAAGGAGGTACAGAAGAGAGATATGAATCTAAATTTAACTACAATAGGTTTAATGCAAATATGCAGACATCTGCTATTATGTCTTCAAATAATATTAATAAGCAAGCCTTTTCATTTAATGAATACATCTCCTTGATGGGTGGATTAAACGCGGCAATGTCAGGGAATTTTAATGAATTTAGTTTTAATGAATTTGGCCAATCGAAAACACCAAGAGGTATCACTGATAATTTCACAGGTGGATTAAATTTTAATTACGACTTTAATAAAAACCTGAGCTTAACGAGTAATTATTTTTATCTCAAAAGTGATAAACTAACAGATCAGACAAGTATTGGAAATCAATTTCTTGATCGTCAAACATTTAGCTCTATTGATACTAGCAATTCTGAAAACAATAGACAACGACATCGCATACGATCAAAATTAATTTATAAGAAAAATCCATTTACAGAAATAGAATTAAAAAATAATGTTGGTCTAAGTTCATCAGACAGATTATTAAATGGAAGTTCCATATTTCAAACTTTCAATGGATTAAACAAAACGAGATCTTTGAATCAAGTAAATAATTCCGGATTTGATTATAATGGATCGCTGCAACTCAGGAAAAAATTTGGTAAAAAAAGTAGAAATTGGATTAATGATCTGAAGTACAGCACACGCAGAAATGAAGAGAATAGTCAATTAAATAATAGATTTAATATTATTGGAAGAATGAGCTCTTTAGAACAACAACAATTTTATGACAGCGAAGAGTCAGATTTACAATTATTGACAAAATTTACAGAACCAATAGGCAAAGGCTACTATTTAGGTATACAGCATTCATTTCATCAAAATAGAGAGTCTCCACTAAAAGAATTCTTTGATGTAAGCAATAATCAATTACGGCTCAATGAAGATCTCAGTGCAGGATTTGTAAAAACGCTAAGCTATCACACCACAGGTATATCTCTAAAGAGAAACAGAAAAAAATCTAAATTAACGCTTGCTATAGATCATCAATTGACACAATTAAATGTTATTTCCAACCAAACTGATGAGCCAATAAAAAACAGATTTAATCATGTATTACCTAATGTATATTTTGATTGGGACATCAGCAACTCTAAGTCACTAAGCATTAATTATAATACATCAATAACAGCTCCTCAATTACAACAATTAATTCCAATACCAAATAATTTAAACCCTAATGTATTAATCACTGGAAATCCAAATTTAAGACCATTCGATAGTCACACAGCACAAATCACTTTTAATGTATTCGATAATTTTAATTTTAGAAATCTATTCGCAAATATTCAATTTAGCCTAATTAAGGATCAGATTGTTAATCAAGTAAATATCGATAATAATCTTCTGCGGACGATCACTCCGATTAATTCTGACAATTACTTTAGAGCTTTTAGTTATCTCTCATTTTCAGAACCAATCAGAGCACTAAAGTTAAAATATCGCATCAGCTCTCAAGCGTTTTACACAAATTATTTGTCCTTTTTAAACAATATAGAAAGTCAAGTCTCTGAGTCAAATACATTCATATCAATAGCTCTAGAGAACAGAAAAATAGATGTGATTAATATATCAGCTGGTGTAAAGGTCGATTATAGCACTCGATCATATGAGATCAATGAATCTTTTAATCAACGGTACTTTAATTATACTTTATTTGTCGATGGTACATATCAAATAAATGATGGCCTCCTGATCAAGAGTACATTTGACATGGTCAATTATTCAGAGGAAGATTTTTCTGCTGTCCAAGACTTCATTCTTTGGAATGCAACAATTGAAAAGTCATTTAATACAAATAAATTTTCGATCTACCTGTCTGTATTTGATATACTTGGACAAAATACCGGAATTGAACGATTTGGCGGTTTCAACTCAATAACAGATACGAGATTTAATACACTCAGCCGTTATGTCTCATGTGGCATGAGATATAGAATTGGCAAAAACTCAAAAGAAAGGTATTCAAATTAATTAAACCCAGTTAAAAGTAAGGAGCAAAAACTCATTCAATCTGCATCGGTTTTATCTATTGCATAAACAAGTAACTCTTCGGCATCATTAGGAAGAATTTTCGTTCCGACTTGAGACAAGCCTAATTTTTCCAAAAGTTTTTGGGAAGCAATATTGTTCTTAGTGGTGATCGCCTTAATGACTTGAATGTCAAATTCTTCAAAAGCTGCTATTTTCAATCTGGTGGCAGCTTCGAAGGCATATCCCATTTTTTCAAACTTAGATAGGAAAGCGAAACCAATGTCAATACCTTCTAAACCTTCTCTATCATATAAGCCACAAGTTCCTAACTTCATTTTATCACTCCTCCTTAAAATGGTATAATTAGAAAACCCGAGTCTCTCTTGCTGAGGCTTCATTTTATCGATGATATATGTCTTTGCGTCTTCAATCGTCACAATATGTCTATCTCCTATATATTTAATCCACTTTGGTGAGTTCATCAACTCAAAAATAAACGGAGCATCTTCTTCTGAAGTTGGTCTTAGAAATAATCGTTTTGTTTCGAATGATGCCTTAGTCTTCATGTTCATTTTAATCATATAACATACCCTTTATCACCTCTCCCACTTCATCAGCTCCATGGACATAATCATAGCCAAGCATTTTAGCTACAGTCTTAGCAATTTGACATTGGAATAAAAGCGGACCATCTTTTGCGACTCCTCTGGCTGGCACATTAGGACCAATGGCAGCAGCCCAAATTTCATTAGCTCCTTTAATGGTAGTACCATGCGATGTCCATTCAGCTGCTGGAGACGTACCTCGACCGTGATCTGTAGTGATGACCAAACTTGTCTTGTCTTTATAAAATGGGTCGGACTGAATATACTCCCACAACTCTTTGATCCATTGATCAGTTTGATATGCAGATTTTAAGTAGTGATCATAGCGACCGTCATGCGCAAAATCATCTGTTTCTCCATAAGAGATATATACGACTCTTGGACGATGTTTCTTCATGTATTCAAGCATGTAATGGTGTGTGAACGCATCTAGCCGTACCGAACTCCAAGGACTTGGAATTTCATCTTGCAAATCATTTAACACTTGTTCTTTGTAAGTTAAGTATTCGTCTTCAGCTTTTTGAAATCCAGCATTCACCGGAATTCCACTTCGTTTATCATTAATAATAAATGGAAAGACATCCCAAGATGCAAAAGCGGCAATATGACCATTCAATTCGGGCTTTTTGTTGAGCCATTCTAAGACTGTGACATTTTGATTATAGTCTTTGGCATTGCTGTCAATGCTTGGATCGCTAAATCCAGTGAGGATCTCATTATACCCTGGATAAGAAAACCAGAATCGATTCGTACATGTCATCTGATTTCCTTCCCATCGGTTCCCGTACATCTGCCCTTGACTGACAAGAGTTGACCAAAACCATGGCATCAACTTTTGACGAGAATCTAGTCTAGAGTCTCCTCTAAATCTTAATATTATTTCTTCTTTATCCTTCGTAAAGTCCTCATTCTCAATCAAACTATCCACAGCACCCCCAAAAACTTCTTGCCATCTCAATCCATCTAATGTTATGAGTATAACATTGTCAACTTGTTGCGAAAAAAGGAGTGATATACTGAATACACTAAGCAGAATAGTGGAATATATTTTATCTCTCATGTTAAAATGTTAGCTAGATCTTATCTAATGTCGGAAGAATCACTGAAAACAACTGAATTTAAAGGCAGTTGATTTTGTATTTCAAAGACTAGATTCTATTTTACAGGAAAATGTGTCATTATGGCTAAATCTAGACGAAAACAAAAAGCTGAACTTCGTGAACAAAAGCAAGAAAAAGCATTTTTTATGTGGACTGGCATTATTACAATTATCTGTGTAATACTAGCCACTGTTTACTTTTTCAGTAACATGTAAATTCTTACTCAAATCAAACTCAATTTAGATATCTCAATACCGAGTAGCCAGGCTTGGATAGATGCTGTTATGCATGACTTTGACTCATTCTTACAAGATCATGCAGACTGCGAACGCAAAGCCTCTTCTATGGCAATGAGCCTTGTGGCAAAATATCCTGATAGATTAGAAATCATTCCCGAACTCATTGAAACTGGTGTCGAAGAATTAGAGCATTTTCAAATGGTCTATAAGATCATGGAAAAAAGAGGGATCCAGTTAAGGCATAAAATACCTGAAGATTTATATGTCAAGCAATTAGTAAAACAATGTCATTCTGGCCGACTAGAGAGGTTTATGGATCGTCTATTGATCGCAAGTGTGGTAGAAACACGCGGTGCCGAACGATTTCGCTTGGTTGCAGAAAACCTCAAAGACGAGGAGATGCAAAAATTCTATAAAATGCTTTGGGTAAGTGAAGCAAAACATGGACACATCTTTGTAAAAATGGCACTACATTATTTTCCAGAAGCTCAAGTGTATGAAAGACTTCAATGGTGGGTTGATCGTGAAGGTGAGGTAATTCAAAGTTTGGAGATTAAGGCGGCTCTACATTAAGCAATGTTGAATCCTTACTATTGAAATTATAATGTTGTGTGATTCATTTCATCTTTGAATTGAGCGCAAAAGTCTCACTCTTAAGTTAAGAGTAACAAATCAATTCCCTACAAACTCTTATATTAGGTTCATGGATTCTATTGATAAGGAAAGTATACTTCTCCATACATTTGGTTGGTGGCAATTCGCCGTATGTCTTTTTGCCTTTTCTGCCCTGATGGCAATTTGGTGGCACATCGGCAGAAAGCAATCCGATAAGGGCCAAGTCTGGTTAGCCGTATCAGTCTTATGTTGGAGTTTGTCTGGCCTTGTGGAAGTCTATTATTCTCATTCTTTAGAAAATACGCAGTCACTAGGCTCCATTAAATCAGATATGGGAAGTTTAAAAAGTATATTATCTCTTTGTAATAGCTTTTTTATTCTAATGGCACTACCTTATTTTAAATATTTGCCTAATAAATTAAGTTCAGTCATAGAGTCTGATCTATGGAAATATATTGTAGGCATTCCATTCTTACTCGCTTTTTTACCCATTTTAGCCAAGTACATATTTGATAGACAATATAATTTTATCAACGACTTAGATGTCTATTATTCAATTTTGACACTCATCTTTTTGGGCTCCGTACTCTGGGAATCTTTTGCAAGACGGCGACTCAAACTCCTTTCTTTTTTATCCTTGGTTTGTATCGTCATCACTTTTGTGGCGCAACTATATAAACCATTAGACAACACTTTAAATCAATTAATTTTCTCAGCTATTTTTAAAAGTTGTTTAATCATGATTTTCTTTGCTCTCGCATTAAGTTGGGTCAAAGAACTCGTGGAAGAAAAATTGATAAAGAGAAATTTTAATCCTTTATCAAAAGACATCAAATTAAGTTTGGCCAATCGGCATTTGATTTTAACAGGAATATGGCCTAATATAAATCATGACATTTCTTTGAGCAATAAACAATATGAATTGTTAGAATTATTCACAAAAAGAAAATTAGATCATGATCAATGGTTGACAATAAAACCAAAAGACGCAATTAAGGGAAAACATTACGATATACAAAGCGACAACGAAATCACACGATTACTAAAATCAATATTGAATGGTATTTTCACAGAAGAAGAAATAAATTATGAATCTCAATTGCCCATAATTCGAAATTGTTTTATTGAACGCGATGCTGGAAAAGTTAAATTAACACTATTAGTACAAAATCTTTTGATTAAAAACTAGAGCCCTAAAAGTCATTGTTAATCATACTTTTCAGAGCTTACACATGACTTACATTTACTTACATTCGTCATTGACAACTTACGATTATTAATTTCTACTTACCTCACTTGGTATCATAAAACCTCTTTACAAAGTTTGAGCAAACTATGAATTATGGTTAATCTTAAACAAATAGGTCTTCTTGTTTTCATTTTGTTCGTTTCGATGCTAATCGTCTTATTTCCTGACATCGCGATGCATACAAATGAAAAGTTGATGCCTTTTGCGATCATTTTCGAAGACACGATACTCTACCCTATTTCAATCGCTTCAAATGATATTCCAATCGTATTAATTTTATTAACGACAGGTGCTCTATTTTTTACCCTCCGTTTTGGATTTGTGAATATCAGATTGTTTCCCATAGCGTTAAAAATTGTTAGCGGCAAACTCCAAACGTTAATTGAAAAGGAATCAAATTCTGTTACATCTATTCATCCCTTCAAGGCATTAGCCACTGCTGTCTCTGGGACAGTTGGTTTAGGAAACATCGCGATGGTCGCCGTGGCCATTTCTATAGGTGGTCCTGGAGCAAGCTTTTGGATGATCATCGCTGGACTACTCGGTATGTCAACAAAATTCGTAGAGTGTACACTTGGAGTCAAATATCGAATCACAGATGCTACTGGTAAAATTCATGGTGGGCCAATGTATTACTTGAGTAGAGGACTGGCAGAAAAAGGATTTGCCAAAACGGGAAAAATATTATCCATCGTTTTCGCATCATTCTGTATTGGCGCTTCTTTTGGAGGTGGCAATGCCTTCCAAACGAACCAAGCTAGTGCACAGATCATAAATCGATTTGCATTATCTAATCCATCTGCAGGAGTAGTCGTTGGTATTCTTTTTGCTATCGTTGTCGGTATTGTCATCATCGGTGGAATCAAACGAATTGCTGATGTCACAGGAAGGATTGTTCCGATCATGGCATGTTTGTATGTACTTGCATGTCTATTTATTCTGTTTTCAAATGCACAACTCATAGATGATGCTTTGAGAGAAATATTTTATGGTGCTTTTTCGCCAAAAGCGACGATTTCAGGAGGATTCGCCACTGTCATGGTTCAAGGATTTAGAAGAGCTGCATTTTCCAATGAAGCGGGAGCAGGATCTGCGTCAATTGCACACTCTGCTGCCAATACAAAGTATCCAGCGTCTGAAGGAATTGTAAGCCTTCTTGAGCCATTTATCGACACGGTCGTCATCTGTACGATGACGGCATTAGTCATCGTTATCTTTAATTTGAATGGTGTATTTAACTACGGAGATGTGATCGATGGCGAAGTTTTATTCATTGCGACTAATGAACGAATCGGTGGAGCGCCATTGACATCTGCTGCATTTGAATCAGCCATTCCAGGTTCATCTTATGCTCTTGTCGTGGCGATTGTCTTATTTGCTTTCTCCACAATTATTTCATGGTTTTATTATGGATCACAGTCTTGGGCCTATCTCTTTGGGACCTCCGAAAAAGCAGAATTAACATACAAAATCATCTTTCTCATATTCAGCATTTTGGGTGCAGCTGTCACACTTGAAGCAGTGATAAAATTTTCAGATGCTATGATTTTAGCTTTGGTATTTCCAAATATGATTGGTTTGTTTTTTTTATATCCGAAAGTTAAGGAAGAGTTGGATCGGTTTAGAAATCGTTAAATTACTAGGTCTATTTAAAAACGTAGTGCATAAGATGAGATCATTATTCAAGCTTGCTTACTGGTCAGGTATGTTCAGGATGACACTAAGTTATTTTTCCTTAACTAAAACGTCCTTGAGCTAGTGCGCTCTTACCATTCTTTTATTTACTTTCGCGGCATGTCGATCATCGCATATAGTGAAATAGGTGCAGAATTGTGTCAGCTGCTTATCCCTGAAGATTTAGCTTTAGTCGTGACGATCCCTTGTTATAATGAGGATGCGATTATGGAATCAGTGAATTCTCTTTTGAATTGTGATCGTCCTGATTGTCATGTGGAGATAATGGTACTGATCAATACGCCCGAAAATGAAGACCAGTCTATTGCCGAATTAAATCAACGGTCTTATAAACTATTGACAGAAATGACCCACGACAGTTCATTTTCTGTTATTCCCATTCATGTCAATCAGATCCCTGCGAAAAATGCAGGTGTTGGTCTAGCGCGCAAACTTGTGATGGATGAGGCGTGCAGACGACTGTCACTTTCCAATCATCCAATAAAAATCATCTCATGTTTTGATGCTGATTGTCACTGCGAGACAAATTATTTAACTAGTATTTACAATCATTTTTCAAAAAGTAAAAAAGAAGCCGTCAGCATTTATTATGAGCATCCAACTGCCATATTAAATGGACATCCTCATGAACATGCTATTTATTTATACGAGTTACATCTTCGTTATTTCATTGACATGCAGAGACAAATAAATCTGCCATTTTCGATTCATACGGTTGGTAGCAGCATGGCTTGTACAGCAAATGGATATCAACGAATCGGAGGTATGAATACAAGAAAGGCAGGTGAAGACTTTTATTTTCTACAAAAATTTATTCAGGATAATCAATGTGACCGATTGACAAATACAGCGATCTATCCATCTGCAAGAGAATCTGATCGCGTGCCTTTCGGAACAGGCAAAGCTATTGGAGACATAATCTCAGGCGATCATATATTTTTGACATACAATGCCAAATCATTTTCTGAATTAAAGTATTTGTCAAAAAGCATTGATGAGCTATATGATACAAATGATATTGATCGGCTCATGTCCGCCTACCCCATACCTTTGGTTGAATTTTTACAAACGATTTCATTTAAGGAAACGATCCTTCGCCTTAGAGGAAATACTAAAACGATAGACACTTTTAGAAAAGCCTTTTACCAATTCTTTGATGCCTTTCAATTAATGAAATATTTGCATTTTGTCAGAGACAAATACTATCCAAACGTGAATATTTTGGATGCTGCCCAAAAGTCATTAATCCTGCATCACAAGATTGATCTACCTTCATCTGAATTATTAGATCATTTCAGACAACTCGATAAGCGATAGATAATTGACATACACATTAGCTCAAAAAGCACAGTAAACATCAACTCATTAAACACTCAATCTTAATAGAATCCCAATTTTTTCCACCAGTTGTCGCTGTCTCTAAAATGGTTAATAGTCAAACGATCTTAGTAGAAGCTAGTGAACATTATCAAAAAAAATCTTATCGAAACAAATGTCAACTCATAGGCCCAAATGGCTCTAGTTTCTTCTCTGTGCCGTTACAAAAAGGTAAGCATAATAAGACATCAATTCGAGAAGTACGTATTAGCTATACTGATATGTGGTCAAGTCAATTTCTGAAACTATGTCAAAGCAATTATAGAAAAAGTCCATACTATGATTTTATTATTGATGACCTGACAAGTATCTTAAATGAAAAATATACTTACTTATTTGATCTCAATATGGCTTTGCTCAGTTGGATGCATCAGTTTCTACAATTAGACAACGATATTAAATTAACCAATGTATATCAAACTGAATCAGACCCACAGATCGAAGACTTACGTGAATACTTTAAGCCAAATAAAAGCTTAGACATTGCTGCGTCGCCGTATCCTCAGGTGTTTTTAGAAAAACATGGTTTTCTAGCCAATATGAGTATCCTAGACTTACTGTTTTGCTGTGGAAGAGAATCTGTGAACTATTTATAGTTTTACTTCTTTGTAATAAATGATGACCGATGTCCAAACTGTCGTCTTAACAGTGTAAAGACTAAACATGCTATTCAAGAAAAACGATAAAATTGAGATTATAAAAAGTGATGTCGAATCCATTATCATGGATTTACACGGCATTACGACAGAGATCAAGCACAGTAGCCTAGCTGAAACGGTAGGCGATCTAAAGGATCGGATCAAGGAACCTTACATGTTTGTGATCGTCGGAGAAGTAAAGGCAGGGAAAAGTAGTTTTATTAATGCTCTATTGAAATCTAAAGAAGAAATATGTAAAGTTGCTGCTCACCCAATGACTGATACCATTCAACAAATCACGTACGGAGCCGAGCAGAGAGTCGAAGAAATCAATCAATATTTACAAAAAATCTACCAACCTTTTGACATCCTCAAGGAAATCGCCATTGTCGATACACCGGGTACAAATACCATCGTCGATCATCATCAAGAGATCACAGAACGGTTCATTCCTGCATCAGATTTGATTGTCTTTGTCTTTGAATCTAAAAATCCATATCGCCAATCTGCTTGGGATTTTTTCGACTACATTCAAGATGAGTGGCGTAAAAAAATCATCTTCATCCTCCAGCAAAAGGACTTAATGGAGCCAGATGATTTAGTGACTAACATACAAGGCGTAAGAGACTATGCAAAACAAAAAGGAATTACAAAACCAAATGTCTACGCTGTGTCTGCTAAGATGGAACAAGCTGGTGATCTTGGCAATAGTGGATTTTTGCCCTTGCGTGCATTTATTGAAGAAAAGATTACAAGCGGTCAGGCGGGTAAACTAAAATTAAAAAATAACATCTCTACTGCGCTGACCATAAACGATAAAATATTTAGAGGTCTCATCACTCGGAAAGAGCAGCATGAATCAGACGAACGATTTAGAAATGATATTAAAGATACGCTCGAAGGACAAAAACAAAAATCAGAAAAACAAGTCGATATTTTAATAGAGAATTTACTGCACACATATGACAAGATCACTTCAGAGAAGTATACTGAAATGAAATCAGGTCTTGGATTTATGCCTATGATCAAGAGATCGTTTAGATCAATCATGGATAAGAAACAAAGTCCAAAAGAATGGCTCAACCTTTTAGCAACGGATCTCGAAAGAGATTTAAATATGGGTTTAAAAGAGAAGCTAAATGAAGGTGTGATTGACATTGCTGAGAGTATTCAACAGATGGGAAATATCGTTGATCTAAAAATTAGAAATTCAGAAACAATTCTTCAGCAAGACAACGAAATCTTTAGTGAGATCGCAGAACGCCGATCTAATGTGCTCAAAGATTTACAAGATGCATTCAGTAAGTTTTTAAAGACTTCCGAAAATTTTTATGATGACAAATTAGCGACAGACTCTGAGAATATCACACCTAATCTAGCAGCAGGCGGTGGACTGGCAGTTGTCGGAGTGATCTTAGCAGCTGTTACTAATGGTGCGGTGTTTGATATCACTGGCGGATTATTTACCACGATAGGATTGTTGATTGCTGGTGTTGGAGTTGGGTTAAAAAAGCGAAAAATATTGAAAGGTTTCGAGCATGAAATAGATCGCGGACGGACTTTATTAAAAGGAGAAGTGAGTGAGCGACTAAAAGATTACATTGCAAACATTAAAGATAAAATCGATTCTAATTTCTCACAGTTAGATAAGCATTTGGAAGAAGAAAAGGCAGCCATTTCAAATCTTGAAGACCGGATTACCACTATAGATAAAAAACTTGAAACGTATGATGGTGAGATTAAGGTTGAGTTTTGATGATATGAATTTCAATAGAATACTTATAATTAGTATATTAATTCTAGCTTCTTCTTTACATTTAAAGATAAATTCTTAGATTTTCTTAGATTCTATAATTATAAATAATCAAGACACTTACTCAGAATTTCATTTAAAAACCTTCATTAATGATACGATCAAAATAAGTACACTTCAGATGTAATCCAATTAGATAACGAAGACACCACATCCATAGCTAGTTATATAGATACGTTAGAATTTATTTTTAGGGAATTTGATGATACAATTCAATATTTTAAATTTAAACGTGGTAAAAGTACTTTGTCCCTTTTTATTAGTATGATTGAATGTACACCAACATGTAACGATAGTTCCACTGACAAATATTTGAATGCATACCTTTCAAAAAATGACATGAATGTCGAAATTA
>Ga0209828_1000376_pt1 | contig 43517 bp, 40 predicted proteins | sample MaitaG_FD_187429 | JGI IMG/M metagenome (GOLD analysis project Ga0209828, IMG submission 187429) | Marine algal microbial communities from Maine, USA - Maine_Asex2 metaG (SPAdes) (version 2) | ecosystem: Host-associated > Algae > Red algae > Unclassified | place: Maine, USA | collected 2015-01-05
ACGCTGCACCTTCACGAACTCGGTCCACTCGATCCGCCGTCTGGCCATCACCCAACACTAGCCCAACGACTGTTCAGCAAACTGAACGTTCAAACGTTGTTTTCTGCGCCGTTACTCCCGCTACCCCGACTTGGACTGTGACATTAACGGGCCTGCGAGCTAGCGCACCGCTCGGGCTGGCCTACGTCAGTGTTTGGGTGGCGACGAGGGTGTGTGTAGTCCCTGACTCGCCGAGTTCGGTCTTCCACAAATCCAGTGAGTCACATGCGAAGCTCGCCGACACTGGTTCGCCAATCACCGACACCAATGAAGGGTCGCGCAATGGCCGACCTTTCAGCCGAGCAAGGGTGAGATGGCCAACGAACTCGCGATCAGTGGTCTCGCCGACCGAATCGAACAACGCATCGACCGTTTGTGCGATCTCGTCAAGACCACGTGCAGGCACGATCACCACACGGCTACCTAACAACGTGACCGCTGGGCCGAGCTCGACGGTCACCGCAGCACCGCTGAGTTGGTCGAGTGCCTTGAGCGCTTCGTGCCGCTCACAGTCACCGAGGTAGCGCAGGGTGATGTGCCACTGGCTGCGCTTGGTGTAGCGGACACCACGCAAGGCGCGCGTGGGAAGGTCCGAAACGATGTCGACGATCTCGGGCGGGGGAGTAACCGCTACAAACATCCGCTCAATGGTCACGCGCAGGACGTTATCGAACGCAACGGCGTTCTGGGCCCTGGCGGTGTGAGATGTGCGCCATACTGTTTGAGATGAAGACTCGAATCAAACTCTCGGGCGCCCCTCTTGGCTACACGTTGGCGCTGGTTGAAGGTGCGTCGGACCCGTACAAGGCGTTCGGCAAGGCGATCTGGTCTGATGACGGACAGGTTGCGGCCACGCTCAAGGAACTGCTGTTCCTGCGAACCTCGATCGTAAACGAATGTCCCACGTGACTGAGCGGACATGTTGTCTCGGCGAGACGACGAGGTGTAACAGATGCAGAGCTTGAGGCTCTAGAAGATCCAACGACATGGGGTGACGTCTTCGACGACCGCACTGGTGCTGCGCTCGCGTTGGCAGACCAGATGTGTGAGCAGACGCACGATCTCGGCATTGATCTCGTGGGCAAACTGCGTGCACACTTCCGCGAGGATGAACTCGCAGAGCTGATCTTGATCTGCGGACAAGCGAACTTGAACAATCGAGCTGGCAACGCAGCCAAACAGCTACTGGGCGAAGAGTCCTAGTTTCGCTTACAGCGCTTGCGACGGCTCGGATCCGCGCAATGTCAGCAAGGCGATTGCGACGACAGCCGCACAGGCTGACAGGCTGGCCGGTCCGCGAATTCCGTAGTGCTCATACAGGAAACCAGCGGCCACGACACCTGTGCCGCGTGACAATGTTCCCAACGCGCTACTGATACCGAGGGTCCGGCCTCGAGCGTTCGGCATGGCCTCGCTGACGAGTGAAAATGAGGTGACGATCGAGTACTCGAACGCGATGAAGAAGATGAGCAGGCCACCCGCTCCAACCAACAGTGAAGAACCAGCGAGCGAAATCACCGTGAGACCGACCAGGATGAGGGCGATCGATGCTCTCGTGGTGCGTTGTTTCCCGAGTCGGTCAGCAAACGTCGCCGAACCAGAGGACGCAGCGAGTTCGGCCAGTCCAAAGGCCATGGCAACCAGACCAACGCCTCCGGTCGACACGCCGAGGGCGTCATCGAGCCAGGTGCCCGCAACCACGATTGTCGTGAGCCCAGCCATGGCAATAGCCGCCGAGGCGGCGATCACGATCCATGCGTCGACGGTGATCCGAGTCGACACTTGCGCACATGCCGGTGTTGGGTCAAGAACCTCGCCGTCGTTAATAGATCCAACGAGCAAGATCGCGCCCAGCGCTGCTGTCGCCATAGCGAGGAACGGAGCGCGCCAACCGAAGACCGATATCAGAAGTGCAACGAAGGGTGCTCCGATCAGTAGTGCGGTGGCCCACGACATCTCGTAGATGCCAATGAATCGAGCTCGGCGATCGAACGGCACGCGAGCCGAGATCCATGCGTGGCCTCCCACTGCGACATAGCCGGAGGCACCGCCTAACAAGCCAGCGGTGGCAGCGAAGGCCCAGATTGACCCGTGGAGGGCGATCACGCTCGCCGTCGCCACTGCGCCCAAAGCAATCATGATTACAAATCGTTCGCGTCCCTTGTCCAACCAACGACCAGCGATCAGCGTTGTCAACCCACACGCTTCGGCGACGCCAAGAAGGAGGCTTAGCGTGGATGTCGACGCATCGAACGCCACCGCCAGCGTGGGCAAAAAGAACGGCAGCCATCGCAGTGCTGTGTTGGCAACCGCCTTGCCCGCGGTAAGGCGAACCAGATCTGGCCGGGCGATCTCCACCCGGGGACGCTACCGCCTAGGGGGCTCCCTAGGCATCAACTTGACTGGCAAGTCCGACCTTGGAGCTAGTGTCCCCCGGCACCATGCGTAAAGTCGGGGGCGCGCTTCTCTCGATGACTTGCGAGCCCCTCGGCAGCGTCGGGACCGAGGAATCCGAGAAACTCGTACGCGACCGAGGCATCGAAGGCTGGTTCGAACATGCGATACGCATGATTCAGGGTGCGCTTAGTCCAACGGATTGCCTGTTGGGCACCCATAGAGAGTTCTGTGGCGACCGTAAGCGCCTCGTCCATGACGCCTTGAGGGCCGTCGGTGTCGTCGATACACAGCGACACCAGTCCGATCCGTTCGGCTTCTTCACCTGAGAGGTCCCGGCAGGTCAGCAGGTAGTACTTGGCCTTGGCCATTCCGCACAACATGGGCCAGCAGATGGCTGCGTGATCACCAGCGGCCACGCCAAGGCGGGTGTGACCATCAATAATGCGGGCGTTACTGCCAACGATCGACACATCAGCGAGCAAGCCAGCAACGAGTCCGGCACCCACGGCGGGTCCCCACATTGCCGACACGACAGGCTTGGAACAATTGATTACGTTCATGACAAGGTCGCGCGCCTCTCGAAGCACGGCGAGCTGTCGCTGATAGTCGTTCATTATCTCGTCAATAAGTTCAAAGCTTCCACCGGAACTGAAACCCTTGCCTGCTCCCGCAAGCAGGGCAACCCGCACGTCGGGATCGCGGTCGATGGTCAGCCAGACATCGGCGAGCTGTTGATGTTTGATTGGATCGACTGAGTTCAAGCCCGGTCCTTCCAGGGTGATCTGTAGAACTCCGTCGGCCGGGTTGCTAAACGTAAGACTGTCAAAGGCCTCTTGATACCGATCAATCACGAGTTGGCTGCTCCATCACTTTTAGGCGTTATGAACCCAAGGTTCTAGCTCGCGCAGCCGAGTGGCTGCGACGTCTGCATCGAACGCTAGTGCACGGCCGAATTAGACGATAGGCGGTGTCGACACACAGACTGGTGGGTGTCACGCTGACCTAGCGCAATGGAATGTATGTCTGACAAGACCGAGCTGCCGGCGCCTGATCGCTCATATCGGGATCGGTGACCGAGAGCGCTACAAGAAGTATGAAGCAGGATTCGCGCCAATCCTGTGCGGCAGTCTCGGCTCGGTGTCGATGAATCGGCGGGCGAGCGCTGTTGCATCCGAACACCTGCGGGCGACCGTCGTTGATAGCAGCGTCGTCGACGTGCCGTTCCCATGTTGAACCCTGACTCGGTTGAGGATCCACCCGATGCTGTCAGCGAGATGCGATCGATCCTCAGCGGAGCAGACGGTGTTTTCGTTGCCGCCCCGGGGTACGCCGGAGGAGTTGGTGGCGGCATCAAGAACGCGTTGGATTGGCTGGTGGGGACGGCTTCTCTCTATCACCTTATTAACTGAGTGGCGATCGCCTTGGACTCGACAACCCAGGTCCGTGATCGTTGCCGGTAACGTCCGGTCTATGTCTGGGGAGACTGATCTGCGTGTCATGCTGGCGAGCGTCAAAGTGAGTCGTCGCGACGATTGGTACTGCTTCGTAACCAGCGCGGCGGCTGAAATTTCTGAATCCGAGATGGCCACGCTTAGCGAATGGGCCGAAGCAACAGTACGCGAGGCCGAAGGGTTGAGCCTGGTGGTACCCGTGGAACGGGCTCGTGCGCATGGCCTTGAACCCGAGTTCATAGCGGCTTGGTTGACGCTCGAAGTCCACTCATCACTTGCAGCGGTCGGGCTGACGGCTGCGTTCTCGCGGGCTCTTGCCGATCAAGGGATTTCGTGCAACGTGATCGCTGGCTTCCACCATGACCATCTATTGGTCCCTGCGGATCGCTGCGACGCTGCAGTGGCAGCCATTGAAAGGCTGGCGGGCTGATCCCGCTATGTGGCGAGCTACAAGCTCGTTCGATAGACCTCGGCAAGACGCTTGACCCCGGACCGAATTGCTTCGACGCTTGGTGCACCAAAACATAGGCGCAGGCGACGCTTGCCCCAATCGGGATCACTCGACCACCCAGCACCTGGTGTGAACTGGATGCCTGCATCCATCGCTGCTGCGGCAAAGGAGCCGGTATCGGTGCCGTCAGGGAATGTCAGCCAGACATAGATCCCGCCCATGGGGGCTTCGACCACGATGTCAGTCCCAAACTCGCTTCGCACCGCATCGACCATCGCTGCGGACTTTTCTTTCAGCACCTCGATGAGCCGTTCGACGTGGTCGGTGAAGTTCGACGGGCAATATTCGGCTAGAGCGAGTTGTTCGAGAGAGCCAGTACCGGCGTCGGTCTTCAAAGCCAGGAGTTGTCGGATGACCGGTGCATCGGCGACGAGGTACCCAACTCGCAGCGCGGGCGCGAGCGACTTTGAAAAGCTGCCGCAATAGATCACCTGGCCGCCATCACCATCGAGTGCACGAAGCGACGGCGGCCGCTCGCAGCCCCACGTCAAATCGGCATAACACTCGTCTTCAAAGATGGGAAGGCCGAACTCACGGGCCAGGTCCAGCAGCTCACGTCGGCGTTCGAGTGGCATGACGCTTCCGGTCGGGTTCTGCACTGTCGGAATCGTGTACAGCAGCCGAGGCGGCGTTCCGGCAGCTATCAGCTCGGTCAGCACCTGCCGTAAGTGATCGAGATCTATCCCGCCGCTGTCCAGTTCGATGCCTCGGTAGGCGACGCCGCGGCCCTGCAGTCGCGAAATCATGCCGCCGTAGGTCGCTTGCTCGATCAGAACGATGTCACCAGGTGACAGCATTGCGTCACATACAAGATCGAGCGCTTGGAGCGACCCAGAAACTATCAACACGTTGTCGGGATCACCGGCTATTCCGGCTCGGGCGCCAATCTCGCCGATCACAAATTTGCGCAACGGCTCATAGCCCAATGGCGAGCCGCCCAGGTTGTAGAACGCAAGCTTCTGCCCCTCACGCCGCATGGCGTTTGTAAGTGCTTCGGCCAACCCGGCAAAAGGCACGCTTGCTGCATCATTGTGTCCGCCTACGAAGCTGTATTCAGGAGCTGGGGTCCATTGATCCGGAGCTTGTGGAAGGTCCGATCGGAACGCGTCAAGCATGTCGAAACTCATCATGTCAGCTTTGCACGTTCGTCCCGACAGTGCGGTACTGAGGCTTGTTGGCGTTTGGCAAACCAACGTACTGTAGGAGTGACCGTGAACGAGAGGCGCTGCCATGATCACATTCCATGACCCCCGAGCTGAGCCAGGTGCTCCGGTTGAGGCGTACGAATTGAGCATCGATGTTCAGGCACAGCCGGTCACGATTGGCTTGGTCGCCAACGGCTTCCCTGATTCTGAGGAGTTTCTCGATCAAGTAGAAAAGGCGCTAGCGGTCGAGGTTCCGACGGCGTCGTTTCGGCGATGGAACAAGCACAACGCGTCGTCGACGATCTCAGATGCAATGCTCGAAGAGGTCGTAGCCGATTGCCAGGCGGTCGTCGCCGCCTACGGCCATTGAGGTAGTTGTACCACCGGCACCGTGCGTGACGGAGTATTGGTAGCTCGTCGAGGTGTGCCAGCGGTGGCTCTTGTGACTACCGAGTTTTGGCCGCAAGGCGACTTCATCGCTCGTTCGGTTGGGCTTCCGGACATTCCCCGGGTTGAATTACCGCACCCGGTTGCCGGCAGCGGGATCGAGAATATGGCGATGGTGGCCACGGCGACCGTGCCAAAGATTCTTACAGCGCTACGCGGCCAAGGATGAGCGCTGCGCAGCTGAGTGCCGACGATGAAGTCAGCGCCATCGAACACCTCCACGAACTCGGTTGCACCGACGGCCTGCCCGTGATCGTCCCGACACCCGACCGGGTCGTACGCATGGTGCTCGCTACCGGCTATGACGCCGATCTAGCGCTCGGCGAGATGGGTCCGAATCTAGGTGAATGCACGGTCGAGAAGCTGGCCGTTGCAGCAGTCATGGCAGGATGTCTGCCTGACCACGTTCCTGTGGTTGTGGCGGCGGCACGAGCCGTCATGGATCCTCGTTTCGATCTGACTGAGGTGCAGGCGACAACGCATGCGATAGCGCCTTTGCTCGTGGTTAACGGTCCTGCCCGCGCATGGTGCGGCGGCGTTCACGGAGGGTTCGGCGCGTTAGGCCCCGGCCATCGGGCAAACGCTTCAATCGGCCGAGCGCTGCGACTGGCAATGATCAACATCGGCGGCGGGCGCTCTGGTACATCCGACATGGCGCTGCTTGGGCATCCGGGCAAGTTCACCATGTGCCTTGCCGAAGACGAAGAGAACAGTCCGTTCGAGCCTCTGCACGAGACTCTTGGTTTCGAAAAGTCGCAGTCCACCGTGACGGTGATTGGCACCGACGCACCACACTCGGTGATCGCCGGTGTCGATGCGGACGACAAGCACAGTGCCGACCGAATGCTGCGCTCCTTCGCCGCGGGTTTCGCGAGCGTGACGACGAACAACATTGGTCTGTCGGGGGGCCAAGCGGCGCTCGCTCTCAATCCCGACCACGCATTCTTTTTGGCCGATGCTGGCTGGAGCAAGGACGCTATTCGCAATCGCATCGTCGAGGAGTCGTGGGTGAGCGGCGAAGAGTTCGCCGCGTCGGCGGGGTACTTGGGTCGACCACCACGACCTGACAAGCACTATCGGTGCTTCGATCATGAAGAGGATCTTCTAGTGTTTGTTGCTGGTGGCGGTGGCTTGTACTCGGTCGCCTTTCCCACGTGGTGCGCCGGACCTCACAACAATCGTGCGATCACAAAGGAAATCGAAGTCGGTCAGGCATGCGAGATACCAAGCTTGGCTCCGCTCGCTGAATCGGTGACCTGACGACAACCTCCACGAACTTGCGAACCAATTTGACCCGTCCCGGTACCGCGGCGACTATCTGCCCATGAGCGTAGAAGCAGATCACCAACAGATCGGTAACACCGTGGGTGAGTCAACGCCCTTCTGGCCAGATCGACCGCGAGTCGACCGGCCAAACGTGGTCGTCGTTTTACTCGACGACGTGGGCTTTGGCGACTTTGGCTGCTACGGATCCGAGATCGACACCCCCTCGATTGACGCGATTGCAGCCGCCGGCCTGCGGTACACCTCGTTCCACACAACAGCGATGTGTTCGACAACTCGCGCCAGCCTGCTTACGGGCCGCAACCACCACGACGTGGGCATGGGCTGTCTTGCGAACTTTGACAGTGGTTTTCCTGGCTATCGCGGCAAGATTGCCGCCGATGCTCCCACGCTCGCAGAGCTGCTTCGCTCGGCTGGCTACCGCAATTACCTGGTCGGAAAGTGGCACGCGACGAACCTGACCGAGACAGGTCCAAGCGGGCCATTCGACGGCTGGCCGCTGGGTCGTGGTTTCGACCGCTTCTACGGGTTTCTCGACGCCGAGACCGACCAGTACAGTCCCGAACTTGTACTCGACAACACGCATATTTCGGCCCCCGGAAATTACGAGTCGGGCTACCACTTGACGGCGGATCTGATCGACCACGGCTTGTCCTTCATCAAAGGGCATCAAGCAAGTTCGCCCGACGTGCCGTGGTTCCTAATGGTCAACCCGGGCGCGTGTCACGCACCGCATCAGGCACCCAAGACGCTCATCGACAAGTACGCCGAGCGATTTGCGGCTGGGTGGGATGCCGCTCGCGACGATCGTCTGCGCCGCCAGATCGACACGGGTGTTGTGCCCGCAGGTACACGACTTCCACCGCGCAATATAGGTGTAAAGCCATGGGACGAACACTCAGCCGACGAGCAACGCTTGTTCGCTCGTTTGCAGGGCGCATATGCCGCAATGCTCGAGCACACCGACATTCATCTTGGTCTGCTTTTTGCGCACATCGAAGCTTCGGGGCAAGCCGATAACACGATCATTGCTGTGCTCTCAGACAACGGTGCAAGCCAGGAGGGAGGACCGTTGGGATACGTCAATGCCCTCTCGGTTTTCAACATGATTCCCGAACCAATCGAAGAGAAGATTGCACGGATTGATGACATCGGAGGGCCAGACACCCACAGCAACTTCCCCCACGGCTGGGCGATGGCGGCAAACACCCCATTAAAGCGTTACAAGCAGAACACCCACGGCGGTGGTGTGCGTGATCCGTTCGTGCTCTCGGTGCCTGGCAAGATCGCTGATCCTGGAGCGCTGCGCCACAACTTTTGCCATGTATCTGACCTTGCGCCGACGGTGCTTGAGCTGATCGGGCTTGACGCGCCACGCGAAATGACCGGCGTCAGTTTTGCGGCGACGGTGGCAGACGGATCAGCGGTGACCGAGAAATCGACGCAATATTTCGAGATGTTTGGCCACCGTGGTCTCTGGCACAAAGGGTGGAAGGCAGTTGCCTACCACAGACCTGGAACACCGTGGGAAGAGGATCAGTGGGAGCTGTACGACCTTGCCAATGACTTCGCCGAAACAAGCGACGTGGCTGGCGTCGAGGGCGCACGGCTTGACGAATTGAAGGAGCTTTGGTGGGGGCAGGCGCGCGCCAACAAGGTGCTGCCACTTGACGACCGGTTTGGTGAACGCTTCGCAGAGAATGCCAAACGCCACACTGGCGCTCGACGGTCCTACACCTTTTGGGCAGGTATGGGTCATTTGCCTTCCGATGTTGCCCCAGACTTGCGGAGTCGTAGCTACTCAATCACGGCTGAGGCAGACATTCCGAACGAGGGTGCTCAAGGCGTCCTGATTGCGCACGGTGACGCTACGTGCGGCTACTCGCTGTACGTGCGAGATAACCATCTAGAGCATGACCTCAGTATCGGTGGACGACACCACGTCGTTCGGTCCGACGGCCCAATCCCAACCGGTCGTCGGTGCACACTTGGCTTTCGCATGCAACGGAGCCCCGGCGACGGACCATTTCCGCACGGCGTGGGCACGCTACTGATCGACGGCCACCCAGTCGCTGAGATGGAAACGGACCGCATCTTCTGGCTAATGATCTCTTGGTCGGGTCTGGACGTGGGCTTTGATCGTGGCACGACGGTCGCTGACTACGACGGCACCGGTCGACACATGGGCCCGTTCGCGTTCACGGGCGACCTGATCAAGGTGATGGTGGACCTGGAGCCTGACCAGTCGGTCGATCACGACGCATCAGGCCGCAGCGAGCTCGGACGCGAGTGACGCGCCACTACGAGCGATGAGTCTGCAGCCACGAAGGTCGGGGCGGTTGTGTTGGTTCTACTTGCGTCGAACCTGTACCGGGAGCTTGGCGTAGCCATTCACAAACGAAGAGAACGTGCGCTCGGGCTCGTCTTGGAGTTCGATGCGTTCAAAGCGGGTCAGAATCTCTTCCCAAAGAATCCGCAACTGGAGTTCGGCTAGACGACTGCCCATACAAAAGTGCACGCCGTAGCCGAATGAAAGGTGCCGATCAGCGTTCTCCCGTTCAATGTCGATCGCATCAGCGTTAGCGAACATGTCTTCGTCGCGGTTTGCCGAGATGTACCACATCAACAGCTGGTCGTTCTTCTTGATCTGCTTGCCACCAAGTTCGTGATCATGGTTGGCAGTGCGGCGCATGTAGCTGAGTGGTGTCTGCCAGCGGATGATCTCGGGAACCATCTTTGAAACGAGTCCAGGATCAGCAATGAGTTTGTTGTACTGGTCGCCGTATTTGTCAAGCCCGTACACACTGCCCGACATGGTGTTTCGGGTTGTGTCATTGCCGCCAACGATTAGTAGGAGCAGGTTGCCCAAGTGAGCCGCCGTTGGCATGTCCTTGGTGGCTTCACCATGGACCAGCATCGATACGAGGTCCTCGCCAGGGTTCGTGCGACGTTCCTCCCAGAGCATCTCGAAGTAGCGGACACAGTCCATCATTTCGGCACGCTTTTCTTCGAGTGATTCAACGACGCCACCAGGCTGTGGGATGGCAAAGACGACATCGGACCAGCGAGTCAGCTTTCGGCGATCTTCGAACGGAAAGTCGAAGAGCTGAGCAAGCATCATGGTCGTGAGTTCAATGGAGACAGTGTCGACCCAGTCAAAGGTCTCGCCCTCAGGCAGTGAGTCCAGCACATCACCGGTGCGCTCCCGGATGAGCGATTCGACGTTGCGCAGGTTCTTTGGAGCAGCCACGGAGCGAACGGTGTTCCGCTGCTCGGTCTGACGAGGAGGATCCATGGCAATGAAAGACATGAGCTGCGGGCTATCGGCAGGCCGATCGTCGACGCGCGGCCCCAAGGTGATCCCGTGCTCCGATGAATAGGTCTTCCAATCTCCGTCGACGGCGCGCACGTCGTCGTATTTGGTGATGGACCAGTAGCGGCCTGCGGTGTTGAGCTCGTTGAAGTGGACGGGATCTTCACTGCGCAGACGGGCAAAGTGCTCATGCCAGCGATGCTCTCGAAAGAGGTGCGCGTTGAGCGGGTTGATGTCGTCGATCGATAGGTCGGCTGCCGATGGCGCGTTGGCGCCGAGTTCTGCCATTTCCTGCTCGGGCCCACGAATCGTGAAGGCCTCGGTTGATTCAGAACTCACCGTGGTATCGGTCATCAATAATGCTCCTTATTGGCTTGGCTCAGGCTAGCCCGAGGAACTCCCGGACAAATCAATCTTGGTGAGACAACCTCGGCTGAGCCGAAGCAGAAGCGTCGTGCGGGGAACAAGTAGTCTCGCCCTATGGAGATAAAGCCAATCGATTTGAGCACTGCGCTGGACTATGCAGCGGGTGTGCGCAGTGGTGTACTCATCACAATCCGTCGCGATGGCCGTCCGCAATCGTCCGACGTCCACCACGCGGTTCTCGACGGCAACATAACCTTCTCGGTTCTGCCAGATCGGGCCAAGGTGTTCAACGTTGAACGCGACGACCGGGTTGTGTACCACGTATCGAACACGACCGATGGCAGCTACCTCAGCTTCGATGGCACCGCCGAGGTCAGTGCCATAGCGACGTCGGTCGACAGCCCGTCGATGGAAACGCTGGTGAACTCGTTTCGAGCGGTCGCGAAGAAGGAACATCCTGATTGGGATGAGTTCAAGGCAGCGATGGTGGCCGAGAAGCGACGCGTCATCACCGTGACACCAACAAGCGTTGTGGGATTGATCCGGCCGGTGTGGACTGCGCCCGCCAAGGAGAGCTAGTCCTGCGCAATAGGCCGATAGAAGCGCCATAGAACGACTGGGCTCAGGCTCATGATCGCCACCATCGACCACCAGCCAACGCGGAACTCTTCGATACGATCGCCAACGACGGCATTGCCGATCAGGGCGGTCGTGATAGCAACCCCAAACGCTGCACACGCAGACCGTGCCGTATTAAACGCAGCATTGGCTGCGCCGAGCTGTTCCTGGGGAACCTCCTGCAGCGCAGCGGCATTCGATGGCCCGAGCATGAAGGCCATGCCGAACCCGATCGACAGCGTGCCCGGAAGAAACGCACGCACGTAGATCTCGTCGGGCCGCAACCGCCACGCCATCCAGGCCGTACCGAGTGTGGCAAGGGTTCCGCCCAGGATGAGCAGCTCGCGATAGCCATAACGGTCCACAAGGTGCCCAGCCACGGGGGCCATGATCACGAGCGTGAGCGGACCAGGTGTCATCGCAAGACCGATCTCAAGGTTCGAGTACTGCCAGACATCGCTCAAAAACAGCGGATACAGAAACCATGTTGCCGATGTCGATGTCGAAAGCAGTGCGCTAGCTCCGGTCACGGCGCGAAAGGAAGGAATTTTGATGAGATCAAGGTCCACCAGAGGTTCGTCATGGGTGCGCGATGATCGAACGAAGATCACGGCGCTGACCAGCGCGACCACAAAGACAGCAACGATTCGAGGATCGAGCCAACCCCACGCCCGCCCTTGCACGATGACAAATGTCGCCCCGCCAATTGCCAACGTGCCGGTTGCGGTTCCGAGCAGGTCGAGCGGGGCTTGACGCTCGGTGATTGAGTCTTCAGCCATAAAGCGCGCCGCCAGTGCCATGCCGACAAGTGCGATAGGGACGACGACGGCAAAGACGATTCGCCAACTCGAGATCTCCAAGAGGCCAGCGGCCACCGTAGGCGCTGCAGCGGCGCCCAGCACGCCCATCGAGGACCACAAGGACACAACCGAGCCATGACGAGACTTTGGATACAGCGGTAGGACGGCTGCGAGCGATGACGGGATGATTAGGGCGACCCCAACCGCCTGAAGCACACGAGCGCCGATCACGAGATCGATCGTGGGGGCGACAGCTGACAGCGCGGCACCCACGGCAAAGACCGCCAGGCCAATGATGAACACTTTGCGTCTACCCGTGCGGTCTGCGATGCGTCCACCAAGCAGCATGAAGGTCACCTGCGTCACCGCGAACGCTGAGATAACCCAGGCAATGTGGGTGAGGCCGACGTCAGGGAATTCCTCTTCGAGCACCGGGATCGCAATGTTCGTGGCAGTCCCAACGAATGCTGCAAGCAACATCGACGTTGCGGCGATGGTGAGAGCTATCCGCCTGCGCTGCTCAGAAGGTGCTGGCCGCTCAGCGTGTGACGGCGCCGAGGCGAGATTTTCGATGGTCAGACAGTAGCGCTGCAGGCACGACCTAAGACGACACTGCGATTCAATGGAGACCAACCGTGCGCTTGGTCGACAGGGCTACTTCGTTGTTGGTAACCAATCGGCGATGGCGGCACCGATCTGATCGGCACTGTCTTCTTGAATGAAGTGGATGCCGGGAACGGTGACTTCGGTCTGGTTCGGCCAGGTACGGGCGAACTCTCGTTGAGCGCCCGTCAAGATCGTTCCTGGATCGGCGTTGATAAACAACTTCGGTATCTCACTGGTGGCGAGCCAGTCGGCGTACGCCTGCACGATTTCTGCGACGTCGGCAGGTTCACCTTCGATTGGTATCTGACGCGGCCAGGTAAGGGTTGGTCGGCGGTGTTTGCTCTCAACGAATGGACGGCGGTATTCGTTCATCTCGTCGTCGCTCATGGTGCGGATAATCGAAGACGGCAGAATTGCTTCGACGAACAGGTTCTTGGTGATCACGATCTCTTCACCGGCTTCAGAACGCATTGCCTGAAAAATGTCGGTGGCGGCGGCTGGCCACTCGGCCCAAGTAACCGGACGAACGATTGCCTCCATGTAGACGATGCCCGCGACTCGGTCACGATGTCGATTCGCCCAATCGAACCCAAGCGCAGAACCCCAGTCATGAATAACCAGGGTCACGTTGTCGCCAAGGTCGAGCTGATCAAGAAAGCCGTCGAGATACTCGCGATGTTCCGCGAACCGGTACGAATCTGGCCCGGTGTCGTCGAGCTTGCCGGAGTCGCCCTGGCCGATTAGATCCGGTGCGATGCAGCGAGCTTGGTCGGAGACGTGCGGAATAATGTCGCGCCAAAGGTAGGACGAGGTCGGGTTGCCGTGCAGGAACACCACAGGGTCACCAGTGCCGACGTCGTGGTACGCCATCTGCTTGTCGTTGACGGTCTTGTATTGCTTGGCGAGGGGCTCAATGCTCATGGAGGCCAGTCTTATGGCTACCGGATCCCGAGTTCAAATGAGCCATCTCTCAACGCCGGCGCGTGCGTCGCTGGTTCGACATGTCAGACGTCTGCGTACTTCTCGATGATCTCGGTCCACTTGACTACGTCGTCAGGGTTGTTGATGACGGTATTCATGCCGGTGACGTCGTTCACTGGCACTACCACCCTAGAAACGCCAAGGGAGGCAAGGCGGGGGATCTCGTCGAGGTCCTCGGGTAGTGCAGCCGTGAACTCGATGGCGTCAGGGTCGCGTCCGTGCTTCTCTGCGGTTTCGCGCGCCAGGTCGAAGAGTTCTTTCGGAGCGCCGCGGGCGGGGAAGTAGCCGTCTCCCAGGCGGCCGGCGCGACGCGCCGCGATCCGACTGTCGCCACCAATGATGATTGGGACTGACTCTTGTGCGGGTTGTGGTCGACAGTACGTGTTGTCAAAGTTGATGAAATCACCGTGGAAGGTGGGGGAGTCGGCAGTCCAAAGCTCGCGCATTGCAGCGACGTACTCATCTGTTCGCGCACCGCGGTCGTCGAAGGACGCACCGATCGCATCGAACTCTTCGCGCATCCACCCAACGCCTATACCCAAGAGAACTCGGCCTCCTGAGAGGTGATCCAACGTTGCGACTTGTTTGGCAGTCACGACCGGGCTGTGCTGCGGCAAAATCAGCACGGCGGTGCCGAACTTGATGGTCGACGTGACGCCCGCCATGAAGGACATCCAGATCAGGGGATCCGGCAAGTCGAGGTCGTCGACCCCGCCTGCCATCTTGCCGGATGCGCTGTACGGATACGGAGACTCGTAGTTGGCTGGAACAACTGTGTGCTCAATCGTCCAGGCGGTGTCGAACCCAGCCGCCTCGCCCGCTTGGACAAGTTCGGTAGCCGCTGCCGCGTGGACGTAGGGGCCGGTGTTGCAGTATCGGAGTCCGAACTTCATGAGATGCCTTTGTTGTTGTCGGTTTGCCGAGCGAGATGCGTTCGATGTCCAACGTAGATCGCTACGGCTGACACGGAAAATCTCCAACCGGTCGAGAGCGGTGACAACCCGGCGTCCGATGTTGCCTAGTAGCGGCTGCGGAGTGCTTTGATTCAGCGTGGACTAACAACGCACCGCTCATCCAGTCCCGTTGATGACGACTTCGCCAGAACCGCACCCCAAACTTCTGACTGCCGTTCATTCCACGATGGTCTCGGCTGGAGGAGAAAATCGAAAATTTGCGAAATCTAAGCTTCGCCGAAGACCTCTGCCTGAGCCCTCTGGTAGTCCCTCATCGGGCCGAACGAGGCATCCGCTTCGAACGCAGACTTGACCTGGGTGAGTACCCCGTCTGCGGTTTGTGCGGGATCCCACATCGCAACCTGCGGTTGTTGCACGTGCCACGGCGTGTCACAGAAGATTTCGATGCCGTTGCCCTCGGGGTCACTGAAGTACACCGACACGGCATTGCCGTGTGTGACGGGAAAGCCATTCTTGATGCGGTCGTCGCCAGCGACCCACGCCACCATTGCCTGCACGTCCTCGACAGTGTCGACGCGAAAGGCATTGTGATCCAGGCTGGTGGTGTTGTCGGCGGACCGGCCGGTTATCAACCCGAGCTGATGATGATCGCTTGACGACCCGCTGAGAAAAGCGATGTCTTGGCCTGGACTGAGCTCGCCTCGATCTGCAAGTTGGAATCCAAGAGCATCACAGTAGAAGCTGACCATTGCGTCGAGATCGCGGACCTTGAGAACACAATGTGACCAACGAACGTTCATGGTGACCTCTCTGAGACTACGTCTGTGCGGTGCGCAAACATCTGCACTTCTCCGTCAACCGTGCCGCAGATTCTGACTGGCTGCAAGTTGCTGTACCTGGATGGTCATATTTACGTGATCAAACTCTTGACTCAGTCCAGAAAGTCTGCTTGATTGGGACGCAGTGGAAGGAACTGAACGACAGCTGCGCGACCAAGGGTTGCAGGTAACAGCGCAGCGCTTGGCTGTGATGGAAGCCGTCGCAAAGCAGCCTCACGCCTCGGCCGAAGACCTGACCGAAGCGGTCCGGGCTCGGATCGGTTCGATCTCGAGACAAGCCGTGTACGACACGCTGGCCACGTTCGTCGAAAGAGGACTCATCCGCCGGATCCAACCAACTGGTTCAGTCGCTCGATATGAAGACCGTGTAGGTGACAATCACCATCACCTCGTGTGTCGTGGCTGCGGCATCATGTTCGACATCGATTGTGCTGTCGGCGCCACACCATGTTTGACTGCTGACGACGACCATGGCTTTGAAATCGACGAAGCCGAAGTCGTGTATTGGGGCCGATGCCCTAGCTGTCGACTCGATTAACCATTCCTGTAAACAAACCGTTACCCCTCAGAAAGTAGTCAAGGAGAAATATGACCGACGAAGCAAAGTGTCCGGTTCTGAAGAACGATCATTCAGCTCGTGGTAGCAATGCCAACCAGCATTGGTGGCCGAACCAGCTCAACCTGAACATCCTGCACCAGGCCAACCCGGCGTCGAATCCGCTAGATGCCGACTTTGACTACGCCGAGGCGTTCAAGTCACTCGATCTGGCCGCCGTTAAGGCCGACCTGACAGCGATCATGACTGATTCCAAAGAGTGGTGGCCAGCTGACTATGGCCATTACGGCCCGTTCTTCATTCGTATGGCCTGGCACTCTGCCGGTACCTACCGCACCCACGACGGTCGCGGTGGCGGCTACTCGGGTACACAACGCTTCGCCCCGCTGAACAGCTGGCCCGACAATGTGAACCTCGACAAGGCTCGTGCATTGCTCGAGCCGGTCAAGCGCAAGTACGGCAACAAGCTCTCATGGGCCGACCTGATGATCCTGACCGGCAATGTCGCGCTCGAATCCATGGGCTTCAAGACGTATGGCTTCGCAGGCGGACGTCCAGACGTGTGGGCTCCCGAAGAAGACATCTATTGGGGACCCGAGAACGTCTGGCTCGACGACGAGCGCTACAGCGGCGACCGTGTCCTGCAGGAGCCGCTCGGTGCGGTGCAGATGGGCCTCATCTATGTGAACCCCGAAGGCCCCAACGCCAACCCCGACCCGGTGGCATCGGGTCGCGACATTCGCGAGACCTTCGGTCGCATGGCCATGAACGACGAAGAGACCGTCGCCTTAGTCGTCGGCGGCCACGCCTTCGGCAAGATGCACGGCGCTGGCCCTGAAGACATGGTCAACGCCGAACCCGAGGGCGCTCCGATGGAACAGCAGCTAATTGGCTGGAAGAACGACTTCGAGTCCGGCTTGGGTGTGCACACCACCAGCTCGGGTTTCGAAGGTGCCTGGAACTCCACGCCAACCCAGTGGGACAACAACTACCTCGAGACGCTGATGGACAACGAATGGGAGCTCACCGAGAGCCCATCGGGCCACAAGCAATGGCACGCTCCCGCTCTGGCAGGCACCGTGCCCGATGCGCACGACCCATCGATCACCCACGCGCCGGTCATGAGCACCGCCGACATGGCCATGAAGATGGATCCGGTCTACGGGCCGATCTCGCAGCGTTTCCGCGACAACCCCGAGCAACTCGACGAAGCGTTTGCCAAGGCGTGGTACAAGCTGACGCACCGTGACATGGGGCCCAAGGCCAACTTCCTCGGACCGGAGGTTCCTGATGGCGAAGAGCTGTGGATGGATCCCATCCCAGCAGGCACGCCGCTGAGCGAGTCCGATGTGGCCGCCCTCAAGACCGCAATCATGGACAGCGGTGTCAGCATCACCGACCTGGTCGCTGTTGCCTGGGGGTCGGCCTCGACCTTCCGCCAGAGCGACAAGCGAGGCGGCGCAAACGGTGGCCGTATCCGCCTGTCTCCACAGAACAGCTGGGAAGCCAACAGTCCGGCCGACCTGCGCCGGGTGCTGACCGCACTCGAAGGTGTGCAGTCAAGTGCTGGCATCGACGTGTCGATGGCCGACCTGATCGTGCTTGGCGGTTGTGCCGCAGTTGAGGCTGCTGCCACCGCAGGCGGCAACGCCGTAACGGTTTCGGTGAGCACTGGCCGTGGCGATGCCAGCCAAGAACAGACCGACGAAGAGTCCTTCGCCTGGCTCGAGCCTAAGTGGGACGGCTTCCGCAACCAGCTGGGCAAAGGCAGCAGCCATGTTGCTGAGCACCTGCTCGTCGACAAGGCCCAGCTGCTTGGCCTGAGCGCTCCAGAGATGGCTGTGCTGGTGGCTGGTCTTCGCGTGCTGGGTGTGTCCACCGACAATCACGGTGTGCTCACCGAGAGTGTTGGCACACTCACCAACGACTTCTTCGTGAACCTGATGGACATCGACACCGTATGGTCGGGCGCTTCCGGCTCCGAGGACGTGTTCGAAGGTCGCGATCGTTCATCGGGCGATCTCAAGTGGACCGGTACCCGCAACGACCTCGTGTTTGGTTCGAACTCAGTCCTGCGTGCGATCGCCGACGTCTACGCCTCTGACGATGCCGCGGCGAAATTCAACAATGACTTCGCTGCCGCATGGGCCAAGGTTATGGACGCAGATCGTTTCGATCTCGCCTAAGCACTGACCGCTGAACGCCCCGCCGTGCCACAACGCTGGCCAGCGGGGCGTTTGCGCGTTTGGTCGGGCCCGCGGCACGTGAGTGCAGCGAACAACAATGCCACTATCGGGCCTGGAGACCTCTGGGCGAGAACGATCATCGCTGTCCTCAGGCATATCTGCAGCCTAGATCCGAGCATCAGCAGGTGAGGAAGCCTGGTAGCTGGCCGCCGAGGAGCTAAAACAACAAGCGATGAGAGTTGACGTCGAATCGCTGGGCGACCGCAACCGTAGGGGAACAATATGAGAGCAACGTCGGTCATCCACGTCGTGGGATGCCACGCCGAGGGCGAAGTTGGCGACGTGATCGTTGGTGGGGTAGCGGCGCCACCTGGTCAAACAGTTCGTGAACAATCGCAGTGGATCGCCACCGATGGCCGGCTACGGAACCTGATGCTCAATGAACCGCGAGGCGGGGTCTTCCGTCACGTCAATCTGCTCGTTCCGCCCAAGCATCACTCAGCTCACATGGGGTTCATCATCATGGAACCAGAACATACGCCATTGATGTCTGGGTCAAACGCGATGTGTGTTGCGACAGTCCTACTCGAGACGGGAATTGTCGAGATGAACGAGCCGACGACCGAGTTGATTCTGGAAGCTCCGGGCGGTTTGGTCAAGGTCACAGCAGATTGCCGGAACGGCAAAGTTGAGCGAGTGACCGTCGTCAATCTTGCCTCCTTCGCAGACAAACTCGACGTGATGCTTGAACTCGACGGAGTCGGGTCGATTCGTGTGGATACAGCATTCGGTGGAGACAGCTTTGTCCTTGTTGACGCGGTTGACCTTGGGTTCGAAATCGTGCCCGCTGAAGCAGCGGATCTCGCCCGAATCGGGGTAGCGATCACCCGAGCCGCCAACGAACAGATCGGCTTCCAGCACCCGGATCCAGCACTCCACTGGGGACACATATCTTTCTGCCAGATCGCCGGGCCGCTCCGGACCGAGGGTGGCGTTTTACATATGACCAGCACGAGCGTTATTGATCCAGGCAAGCTTGATCGCTCACCGACAGGAACTGGGGTATCTGCACGCATGGCGGTGCGTGCCGCGCGAGCAGAAATGCGTGTCGGCGATCAGCTGGTTATGCACTCGATCATCGACTCGACATTCACGGGCACCGTTGCGGCAACTGCCAGTGTCGGCGACCAACCAGCGATTATTCCTGAGATCTCCGGTCAGGCATGGATCACCGGGACCCACCAGCACATGGTTGACCCAACGGATCCGTGGCCCCAGGGATACCGACTCTCCGACACTTGGCCGCAACTGTTCGGGCAGTAAAGCTCGAGCACGTGAGGCTCTGGGCACTGAATACGAGCGCTGTCAACAGGTCAGGCCAGCGACGCTCGTAGATCGACGAAGGCTGCATGGCCATCGGCCGACTGAGTCCAGCTGATGTAGTCGCGACGCCCTCGTTCACGGAAGAACGGGTTCGCAAAGATGTCGGCCCACTCAGCGACAGGTTTGAGGTAGCGACTCATGTCGGCGTCATAGCTCGGCCAAGCCCTTGCGTGCTCTTCCGACCGGAAGAGGTTCATGCTCGCTCAACGGAACGGCCGAGTGGCAGCAGCGCCGCCAACGGCCTGGCTGGTGTAGCCCACGAGTGTGTCGGGTTCAACGAGAACGATTTCCTCGCCGCGCATCTCGATCACCATGGAGTCGCCACAGTCGAGGCAAGGAGCCTCGACTCGGACGGTGGACTGCGGTACGAGCCAGCGAACTGCCAGCGATTCAAATCCTCATTGGCCATACCAGCCGTGTTTGTCGTCGATCGTGATTTTGTACTGGGTCGGCTGGACGTTGAACGGTGGAAACGACGCCAACCAATCTGTGTCCGGATGCATCCACCCCGGCGTCACCGCGCACAGTTCGTGCATCAGCGTTCGTGCCCGCTCGGTTGACACATCTAGCGTGCCAGCGAGATCTGCATAGTGTGGTGCAGCACCTGTTTGCACGATGCTGTCCATGACCGACGCATAGGCGATGTCAAGGTCTGCGAGTTCCACTGATGTCGTTTCGGCCACCGACGCAGTTTGGCACAGTGTGCTCGCTTGGTGCCTGCTGCGGTGAACACGGTCCGCCGCGTCATATGGGTAAACAGCGTTGCTAAGGGACGAAGGCGAGAAGCGACGGTTGTGCTGCGCCATCCCACGCGCCAATCAATGTTGCCGAGAAGCTGTCAGGCGCGAGGGAGTCCAGTCGATGTCGCACCACCACTTGTACCGATCCCGCATCGATCAAGGTGTCGGTGTCGAAGGACTCGGTATGTATGCCGGACACCTTGGGGGCTTCTTCGTCGGCGTCGCCGCTTCCTTGCACGGTGGCGCTTGGCTCGCGATATTCACGGCCTTGACCGAGTTCAAAATACTGCTCAACCTGTGTGCCACCGGTCAGAATTGTCTCGATGAGCTGGCCTGCATACACGGGGTCGGCGCAGCCGTTGTACACCCATCGGGTGCCAAGCACGGAATGCTCCAACGTTCCTACCGCCCATTCCTCAATGCCGGGTAGTGGCTCGTTGCGATAGGTCAATGGAAGATGCCAAACCGCACCTGAGTCGTCTCGTACGACGTGGGTCTCAATGCCGACCGCGCCAGCAGGATCGTCGAAGCGGTACGCGCCAAGCTGAACGAGTGAGTTCTGGCGAAGATAGCCAGCAAGTAACTCGAGCTTGGATGGGTGCAACGTCGCTTTGTGTAAGACAGCCATTGGACCACACACTATGCGGTTCCAACCGGTGACGTCATTGACACCGTGCAAGGCCGCCATGCAGCGACTCTCCAATTTTCGGTACACGCTTTGAAAACGAGCGGTGGGTCACTGCTAGCTTCCAATCAAGCACGGGCTTCCACGGCAACCGCTAGGAGAACTACATGAAACCTGCATTTGCGCTCTTTCACAGGGAGCACATGAACCGTCGAGATGCCTTAAAGCTGGGGGCGGCAGGGGCCGCAGCAGCGGCCGCCGCCGCAACGGTGGGCGCAAAGCCAGCGCGAGCAAGCCAAGAAGAGGAGGAGACGAGCAACGGCAACCAACCCGGTCCGCGCTACCGCGAAGGCGGACCCGGTCCAAAGAGTGGTACTTACAGCGACGAAATGTTCGACGTTGATGCCGTGCTCGCAGGAGCGTGGGACGTCGGCCCGTACGGACCGGGTGACCAACGCGGTTCGCTCAACGAGGTAACTCCGTGGGTAACTGCAGCTGCTTCAAGCCTGGTCCACCGCGGGAAGGCGTACCAGCTAGGCGAAGAGATGTTCAACGGCTTCCCAGCATTCCCAAGTGACCCGCCGCGTCTGCATGACATGTTCCTGTATGTGCTTGGCTATCAAGCGCCCGGTGGCTTCGAGGCAGGCGGCGGCATCCAATCCTCGATAACGCCGATCGGGCCGAACCTTGTGTCCGCACACGAGGAGCGCTTTTCTGAGAACTTCACGTTCCAAATCGCCACGCAGGTTGATGGTCTCAACCACATCGGCCTTGGCGAGATCTACTACAACGGCTTTCGCGGACCCCAAATCGCCACCCCGACCGGAACCACAGCGCTCGGCAATGAGACCATGGGTCCGATCGCAACGCGCGGTGTGATCTACGACGTCATCGGTCTAAAGGTCGCCGAGGGCGCCACCGACCAGTACTTCTTTGCACCCAATGGACAACCGGTGTTGAGTGACAACTACCGGATCACGCTCGACGACATGCGCGGTTGCCTGCAGCGACAGGGCGTGCGGCAGGTGCGATCGGGCGAGGTTCCAATCATGCACACTGGTTGGACACATCTCGCGCGTACCGACCCTGATAGGTATCTGACACAGGAGCCAGGGATCTACCTTGAAGAGGCTCGCTACTTTGCTGACAAGAAGGTCGCACTCGTGGCTACCGATACATGGGGCCTCGAGGTGCTTGACCCTGAGGTCACTGGTGGTAACGCCTTCCCCGTGCACCAGGAACTGATCGTGGCCAACGGCATTCGTATTGGCGAGTCATTCGTCACCGATGAGGCGATTGCCGACGGCGTGTATGAAGGCATGATCGTGATCACACCTGAGAACGTGCCCGGCGCCACATGCGGTTCTAGCCCTCCAACGCTGATCGCCTAGCGCTATGAGCTGATAGCGCTCCCAGGTCGTTACAGCCTAGCGTCGGTCGCCTGACCGGCCACAGTGCAGAACGTGGTCGAAAACGAGAAAACGCCGGACCTGGGGGGAGGTCCGGCGCCTTCTGTTTTGAGCGTTACTCGGTGGCTTCGTCTACCGCTTCGTCAGCGTCTTCTACGGCGGCCTGAGCGTCACCCATACCCGGGATCTTGGAGGTCGCATCGTCGATCTTGTCGGCGATGCCCTCTCCGCCAGGAACCTTTGAAGCCAGGTCCTTGGCCTTGTCGGCCATACCGGCTGCTTGATCCTTGAGTTCGTTAACCTTATCGAACATGCCCACAGGCGAATATTCCTTTTGTCAGGTGCGTTCGCTATTTGATCGCACATTAGATAGACGCACGAACGTGGTGTTTTGTCGCGATAATCCTGCGAGATCTTCAGCAATTCAACGATTTCAGGCCCAAGGGCATGGTGCGTTTGGGCAAAATCACCCAGCGCGGTGCACGCATGGAGCGACCGAGACAACGCTTAGCGACGAAGTTGGTAGGCCTGGGCGTCTTGGGGGGTCATGGCGTCGAATTGTTTCGCACGAATGGCCTCGCGAGCGGCGCGCTTTGGATGAGAGTGACCTTCGCCAATCACATGTTCCTCGGGGTCACAGACGATATGGCGACAGATCCGCCTGGCGTGCGGCGTCAACGTGTCCCATGTGGCGCGCGACATCGAACGCAGAAGCGCTTCGCTCCGAAACCATGGAGCCATGTACTCCACGTTTGGCATGGCCCGAACATCGTTTGACAGGTTCGGTGTGCCGCCGTGCCAGCAGCGAGCGTCACGAATGAGCGCCGATCCAGCGGGAAGTGGGCAGATTGTGCTCAGGCGCATCCACTCGGGTTCCTCGGCTAAGGCTGGAATGGGTGAGCGCGATCGATGGGTTGAGGGAATCACGCGAGTCGGTCCGTTTTCTGCCGTCAGGTCTACAACGGGAAAGTTGATGTGGATGACCGGCGTGGGCGTGTCGCGCATAGTGAGTCCACCGTGTGGGTCGTGAAGCTCTGTCCACACGTTGTCTGAATGTAGGCCCTGATACTCGATCGCCCCCGGCAGAGCGAGGTCGCCGCCGGCGCCGTATGCGAGATAGTCAGGAGAACCAAAGATAGATGTCAAGATTGGTGTCGTGGTCGGAAGGTCAATGAGTTGGCACCACTCCGGGCGATGAAACATGTGGCGCGATGCCGACGTCCCGCCAAAGGAGTACCGATGCGGGAGCCCTCCTGCACCACCGCCAACTTCACCTCGCGGATCGGCGTCGAGAAGTGTGCCTACTACATAGGCGACGCCATCGCGAAGGAACTCGAGCTCCGCATCGGTTAGTACGTTCGAAACCGCAACGAACCCATCGCGATGAAATACCTCGGTTGCTCGTTCGACGTCGGCTGCGTTGACGACTTCAAGACCGACGATCCCGTTGCGTGCGGTTAGCCGTTGACGTAACGCCGTGACGTCGGGATCGTCGTAGGCGCGACTCCAGCCTGCGCATCGAGGATCGCCTGTCACGAGGTTCCGATGCTCAGGTGTGGTCTCGATATCGACGCTGCCCACCGGTGTTGCCAAGCCCAGTGGGTTGTCATTCGAGTCGCGTCGCGGAGCAGGCCGATTGTGAAAGCCATTGGGTGGCACATCGCTATTCCATCCGACCATCGTGGATCTCCTTTAGGGGGCGTTGTGGGTACCACCTCGTGCATGTCGACGTTAGTGCGGGCAGCCGAAGTCGGCTGCGGTCCGCAGCGGTCGCTCAATGCGGTCCCGCAGTGTTACTCACGAGCAGAGACTGATCGAATCGATCTCGATACGAAATGGTCCATCGACGCCGTCGCTAATCATGACACCAAGCTGAGTGACTAAATCGGCACGGAAGGGATCGCTCTGCACGGCACGGCCAAAGATTCGTGGTTCGAGTTCGATGAACAGGGCTTCGACGGTTTGCCATTCGTCGGTTGCGGCGAAAGCAAGCGTCACTTGATGTGAGACCCGACGATCGCGCGACACCAGGCTGTCCTCAAGAATCAGCTTGTATTCTCGGCCGTCGGTCCGGGCCCGCACAGTCAAACCTTGAAACCCTGTCATGGCGTTAGACCCGACTTCTACCCGTACTGAAGAGAAGCCACCTCCGTCGGTGTTGATTGCACCCTCAAATACCATGGTCGAGTCGCGAAACGAGACGCCACCTTCGGAGCGGCCACCCATGACGTTGTCGTTCACGATGAACCAACCCAAGTTCTGAGCACCGATCGAGAAGTCCGTCAGCGCCTCACATGCCTGCGGCGCAGGTGTGGGTGTGGAGTGAGGTGTCGGTGTGGATTGAGGTGTCGTCGTAGAGGCGGGTAGCGGTTCGCTGGTGGGCTGAGCCGCTTCGTCACCGTCTTCATCTGTGAGAATCTTCATTGGTTCGGTAGATGGCTGTAGCACTGGTGACGGTTCTGGTTCGGTAGGTGGTGTTGGCACTGGTGACGGCTCTGTTTCTGGCGATGATGTAGAGATTCGGTCCGCTTGCGAGCCGCCCGTTGCGTCGTCGGGCAGATCATCTTGGTTGGGTGCGCATGTTGCGAGTAGCCAAACGCAAACGATCAACCATGCGCCCCGGCTCACCAACACGGTCTGAACCTAGAGCACGAGGCGAGCGAGTGTCGGGTCGAGCGCGTCTAGGCATGTCGTGCTGTTCGGGCCTACCGGCAACTGCGCATCTGCCGATAGGAAGAAGGGATGAACGTCATCCGGCCTCTCCAGCGGTTGCTTGCGTTTCGCTTTCGCGGTGACGTACCGGATGACTGGCGACCAGCACTAGGCGAGATTCCCTTTGTCCGCACGCTCGACGACGCTGAGATCCGGCGGCTCGTGCAACTCGCCCGCATGTTTGTAGCCGTCGTACGCTTCGATGCGCGCGGTGACATCGAGGTAGACGAGCGAATGATTCGGGTGACGGCTCTCCAAGCGTGCCGTTTGATCTTGGGTCTTGGCTATGACTCGTTTCGGTATCTGAACCGTGTGACCTTCCTGCCGCACTCATTCGATATCGAGGCTCGGCAGGGGCGCGTGACGGCGAGAGGCGCTGCGGACGATCGCGGCCATGTCGCACTGGCCTGGGATGAGGTTCTCATTGGGCTCGACGACGGTGATGCTCGAAATGTCGTCTATCACGAGTTTGCCCATGTGCTCGACGGCTACGACGGCGTTGTCGACGGGCGCCCTGATGTCGGCCACGACCAGCGCGAACGCTGGCACGACATCGTTGGCGGTGCATACCTCCGTCATCGCAGCAAACGTAAGAAGTCGCTGATCGATGCCTATGGACGCACCAACGAGGTGGAGTTCTTCGCAGAAGTCGTTGAGGTGTTCTTTGAACGTCCTGAAGAGCTACACGTCGAACAGAGAGATCTATATGAAGCGCTTTCGTCCTATTTCGGGCAACGGCCTGGGTGGCTCCTCGAATAGGCAGGGGCCAGCGGTTGGCATGCGGGGGCGTGGGGCGCATGTTGGATCTGTGCATCAAGGGACACGCCAAGCTTGTGCTGCGGCGAGCTCAGAACGGATCGGTCAAACTACGTTTCTGGGTGACAGGACCCACGCGTGACCGTGTGCCGTGCGTACCAGAATCCATCAGGGTGGCAACCGACTGTCCTAGTTTGCTGTCGGTGTTCCCGAGATCACTAACGATGTCAAAGTGATTTCTTCCCGAAACCTCAAACATTGTTGGCGTTGATCCAGCATCGTCTAGTCGACGAGCGAACAGACGGCTCTGTTGCTTGAACTGATCAGTCTCATTCTCGCCCCAAGTGACGACGGAGCGATACGGTCCAACCATAGGTAACAGTGAAGGACTATTGCGCCTCGCGGCGCCTACGTCTAGCCCGAGGGCGTCGTTGATTGTTGTGCCAATCAGGGGTTCGAGCTCGTAGATTCCGGACAGCAAGACGAGGCCGGCGGGTCGCCATTCGAGGTTTGGGTCGAGAGCGACCATTGTTGCGAGGTGTGCGCCAGCGGAGCTGCCGGCCACAAAGATGCGGTCAGGGTCGCAACCAAGGCGAGCGGCATGTCTTGCAACATGGCTCAATGCGGCTCGGCACTCGTTCACGATGTCGCCGAGCGACGCAGCAGGTGCAAGGGTGTAGCCCACCGATGCGAACGCACGACCCTGAGATACGAAGTCTTGTGCTGGTCCGAACCCGTCGAACTTTGACAGGGCTTGCCAGTAGCCGCCGTGGATAAACACCACAAGTGGACTCTGATCGTGTGGCGGTCCAACGATGTCGACGGTATGGGTAGCGTTCGGACCGTACTGCAGCGTCTCGATGGCCAAGCCTTCGTCCTCACACCAGGATCGCGACGCTGCGCTTTGGGACGCATACTCGTCGAGGTAGGGGCCAAGCTTGTAGTTGACACATGAGCTCGGTGAGTACTCGCGCTCTCGATCCTCGAGGCTGAGTTCACGCCAACCAAGTTCGTCCTCGAAGCCTGCGTCACTCACTGGCGCTTCTGCTTATCACGACGCACGGGGGACAGCGTACGAGGCACATGGCAAGTATGCAGTTGCGCCAATGGTGGGTCAACCAACTGCCGAGCGATTCGTTTCAGGATTTGATGTACTCGGCAGGAATGTCGTTGACGATTTCGGCATGCAACTCAGGCAGCTTCGACCAGTGAAGACCTTGGCGATAGTGATGGGCGGTGTGATAGCCAAGATTGCCACTGAGCACGTTGCGTATGTTGTGGGTGTAGTTGCGTGATGCCTGCATGTGGTCATCGGTGTCAAGGTTGGAGTGGTGGTGGTAGGTCGCTGCGATGGTGATCACGAGCGATGTGATCATTGGAAACGCGAACAGGAAGAGTCCGTGAAACGGCTTTATCGCCACGAGCGCGCCCACGATGCATAGCGTCAAAAGTCCGTAACCGATGAACGCTCGTTGCAAGCGTGGATGGTTCCGGCCCACAGCGAACGCACGGGTGTAGGCGGTAAGCGTGGTGATCAACGTGTAGTGGATGTAGCCAAACGTTTCGCCCGAAGTCCGTCGCCAACGACTTTCGTCGCTGTCTTGGTCTAGGTAGTTCATGTGGTGCCCGTGAACATGGTGGAGTACCCACGCGTTGGTTGTTGCTCCAGTGTGCAGGGCGAACGACATTTCGAGTAGTCGATTGAGCGGTTTCGCATGGAACGTCGGAACATGCTGGTGATGATGGTTCCACGCGCACACCATGGCCTTGACCGGAATCATTGCGACCCAATACGCCAGGATCAGCCAGGTGCTCTCAACCATGAAGAACATGACGAAGTCGAGCGCCGTCAACGAGAGGAAGATGGCTACAGGCAAGCGGTCGGCCGCGAATTTGAAAACAGTCAACGGCCTCAGGTCCTCTGGCGCAAGCAACCGCCAGACTATCCCTCGTTGGCCCGAGTCCATCTCTGGAGACCTTGCGGATCTTTCGGGGTTGCAGATAGACGTGCGCGCAGGAAGTGTCTACAAGCTGTTACAGGTTTGTCGTTCCTAGCTCGTCACGAGTGCTTGGGCTGGTAGCCAACCAACCGCTCCGTTGGGCACCACTACAGGTAGCCAACCATCGATCGGGCTGTTGACGGTGAGAAGCTCGCAGGTACCAAAGCCCACCCGGCCAATTTCGAAGCCGAGGCCGGGACCGGTCATCAGATTGACCTGACCGCCGGCGTGGCGCGCATCGGTGGTAACACAGGCAGCGAGAGTGTCGGGGCTGTATGCGAACGCCGTTATGGCGGCCGCACACGTGGCCGCAACGCTGGTGAGCTTGAGGTCGAGAGGCTGCAGAATGATCGCCTTCAGATCGGCGAGAAAATCGTCGTCCTGCTGGATGAGACTAGACGAGAGAAGGCGGGCAACGGAGCACGCATTGTTGGGTCTAATCGCAGGCTGTTCGTTTCCGTCGGCGTCTCAGGGCCCGTCTGTGGACCACGTGATGTACGCCTCCTCGAGGAGGTCGGCGCCGACACAGTCGGACCAAGCGTCGACGGCGGCGTTCATGACCAAGTCTTGTTCGGGCGATGGCCATGCAAAGTTTGTCCACGGCTTCGTCGCCAACCGACTGTCGTAGGGTCCAATCTCAACACTGCGTGAGTTCGTTGTCCGATTCAGGGATGTCGGTGTAATCGGCGAGTAGTTGCGAGGTTGTCTATGGTCGTACCGATGTGCCGGACGGGACAAGTACAAATGGCACGAACGGCATTGTCAGCCAGGGCTCGACTGGGTTGATGTACTCAGTCCGCGGCGCAGACAGGTCCTTGGTACCAGTCTCAATCGGCGGCGGAGGCGGCACGAGCGGGCAGTGGCCAAGGCCCGTGATCGGGCGTGGGACGACACCTTCGATCGGCTCTCTCTGGGTCTGTCTGAAAATCAATTCAGTGGGCTTGACCGGCTGTTAGATATACGTGAAGGCAGCGAGGTGTCCATCTTGGCGTGGGGCGAAGATGCTCCAACAGGGTTTGTGCCGCCGAGGTAGAAGCCGCTGGTGTTCACCTCTAACTGCTGGTGGTAAACGAGATCTCAACCCGACGATTTTCCTGGCGTCCGGCGGGATTGTCAGAACCGTCATCGTTTGTGTTTGGTGCGACCGGGGACGTTTCACCCACCCCGGAGACAACGAGCTGGTCAGGGTCGATACCTGCTTCTTCCAGAGCCTGCGCGACCGCTTGCGCCCTGGCACGTGACAGTTCAAGGTTCGAGTCATCATCACCAATAGCATCAGTATGGCCAACAATGTTGATCTGTCCGGTGCTTTCGGAGATGATCACATTGGCAACTCGGTTCAGTGGCGCGAGCGCCGCTTGCTGCAAGGTCGATTCACCAAAGGCGAAGAGCAACGTTTCGTCGAGTGTGATGACAGTCTGGTTATTGCGCACGGCAGCGCCAAGGTCTTGCAGCACCTGACTCGGATCCTTGAGATCCCATGTTGCGATGGGCGTTCGACCTGACCCGGCAACCAGGGTGATCCTTTGGGTTTCGCTCGGAATCACATAGTTCAAAGCAACCGCACCTGTCTCATTGACAGCCAGGTTTGGCGACCCGTATTTGAACGGCTGGGTGAGACGGCCATCGACTTGCAGCAGGAACTCTGGCCAGAAGTCGGTCCGTCCGCAAAAGTTGTCATCGACCAGATTGGTCAGGTCGAGCTGTATTGCAACGAGCAGACTTGCCGGACCGGTTCGTGCCCACAGCGACTGCTCGCTCTTGAAATGCTCGGTGGGACCTTCGACGCCGACGTTGGCTTCAGCAATGGCTGCTTCGAGCGCCGGCTCGACGCACGAGACATAGGGCGCAGTGGTGACCGTTGTCGACTCACCTGGGTTGAGTTCAAGCGGGTACGGGTCCTCGGTGGCGGCGCCGACGAGGGGAAGTTCGAGTGGACGCTCGCCGTCTTTGTGCACGAGAAGTCGCCACCCATCGAGGTCGCTGACAAGTCCGTCGGTCTCAAAGTAGAGCGTCTGCTGACGAGATTCGATGCCGTTGACACTGACGGACAGAGAATCGTTACCGGCGCGATCGGTCATGAAGAATGCTTGATGAGCTCGACCTGTCGGATCTTCGAGAACGAAGTTGGTCCGTTGATGACTGCGGTAGATGTCGATGGTGCTTTCGATGGTCAGCTCGGTGACGATCCGGATGCGGTTGGTCACCTCGCCGTTGATACGTACATTGGTGCTCGTCGACGTTCCAACGGTGTAGTCGACGAACAACATTGTGCCGACGGCACCCCCTTCGGAAAGCGTTGTTGTCTGCGGGTCGGTTGGGCGCGGGCCGGGGACTACCGGTGGCACGGGTGCGGCCTGGGCATCAAAGGGGACCAATGATGCGCCGGGCTCGCCAACAGCGACGGGAATCGCAACATCCCAGGCTGCGAGGACCGCGCCGTCGTCTCCGCCAATCAATTCGAGTCGAGTAGCGTTCGCAGGGATCTGGAAGAGCATCGGAACGGTGACCGTGGCGAAGCCCTCGATCCTATTAGCGGGAGCGAACAGCGGTTGGTAAGGGCTGCCGTCGACCATCAGCAAGAAATCCTTGATCTCTGCAAGCCAGCCGCAATATATGGATTCTTCGGTAATGGTTGTTTGGGCCTGCCCAGTCAAGGCCAAATCGATTGCGAGGAAGCGCTCGCCAGCCGGTACCCGCACCAGGCTGCCTCGATCAAATGGGCCTTCAAGAAGTATGTTCGCCTGCTCAATGAGAGCCATGAACTCGGCGCCATTTGCGCACACGGTGGGTCGAGGGTCGACGTGGAGGGTCGACTCGATGCCGTCAAGGAGTTGGACAGGATACGCATCGTCGTATGCCGATCCGGAAAGGGGCAGCACCACTGGGATTCCGTTTTCCTCGCTCATCACGAGATTCCAATTCTGGGTGTCACCAATTAGCTGAGGGGTTCCGAACGCCACTCGTAGGTCAACGGTGTTGCGGTCGTCAGCGACGATTGAATGGACGTTTTCGCCGACGAGATTGAAGATTGCATCTGCCGGGTACCTCGTGCCGTCGGGTGCTTCGAGTTCGACTTCGGTATCGCTGAGGAAGATCGAACTGCCATTGGAGCTGTCGACGGTGATGCGGGTCATAAGCCAGTGACCATCAGCGCCGGGCTCGGCGTCGACGGCCCCAGTGACCGCAAAGTTACGGAGGTCGCCTGAGCCCGCAACGGTCTCTCCGATTGTGAGTGTGACGCCGAGGAGTCCATCGGTTGCGCCCCCAACGGCGACCACCATGGGAGCCGAAGCCCCGGACTCAGGCTCGACGTCGGGCTCGGGCTGCGTGGTGCTCGCGGCACGCTCCGGTGTCGCAATCGCGATTCGGGCATCGGGCGTCGGGTCTGCGGTGCCACCGGGCTCGCTTACAGCTGTTGGTTTGGCATTCGCGGTCGTCGGCTCGACCGCCGCGTCGGCCCTAGACGGCGCTGTATCGCCGGTCAGCGTGGCTTCGTTACCGCATGCCGCTGCAAGCAGTACCAATGCGGTCAGCATCAACGCGGCGAGCACTGCGTGTGGAGGCCGCGATGAGGTCGCTGCAGTTTTCATGATGCGGTTCCTTTGGGTTGGACTAACCATGAGATGCACAAACTTCACCACAGAGTTTCAACTTGTTCACAAACCGCCGATGACCAGCCACTTGAGGGCGGCGTGACGTGTCAAGATACCGGCTGCGGTGGTACGCCCGCTCAGCGATCAAGCACGGCTGGTCTGCGCACGAGGTCGACAAAGGCCTGACCATCGCCACGCTAAGCTGCGGTGACCAGATTGTCAGGGTGCACCGGCGCCATTTTAGTCTCCATCACCGGGGTTACGCGACCGGTGAGCAGACATTGAGCGGAATTTCTTCGCTGATTGTAGAAAAATCTGCCGGGAGACCCGTCAGATTCGCTTGTTGCGGTGTTCTAGGGCCCCTCCCACGGCTTGATTAGTTCCAAAGGTCTCATCGTTTCCTACCAACGGGTCGTTGTACCCATGCGGTGCCCGTGAGATTGATTTCGCGGGTGGCGTCGGCAGATGTTTTGCCGTTGTCGTTTCCTGGAGTGGCTAGAACCACGTCGGTTGGCCGAGTAGTTTGGGAGCGATCAAGGGAGAAACAACCACCGTGGACTGGCACGACGCGGCGAGCAAGGTCGTGAGAATTGCGCGACGCATGGGCGAGATGGGGATCAACAGCGCCACGTCAGGCAACGTTTCGGTTCGCTTCGGCAACACGATGCTAATTACTCCTTCTGGCGCTGACTACTCAGACATGGCCGCTGAGGACATCGTGAGCATGGACTTCGACGGGTCATGGCAGTCCCAAAACGACCAGGTCCCATCGTCAGAGTGGCAACTGCATCTCGATATTCTGCGTGACCGCGCCGAGGTGAACGCAGTCGTGCATTCGCACCCCATCAACGCGACAGCACTTGCGAGTCACCGACTTGGTATCTCGTCGTTTCACTACATGGTCGCTGTTGCCGGGGGATCCGATATTCGATGTGCTGAGTACGCGACCTTTGGCTCTGCCGAGTTGTCACAGAATGTGCTCGCTGCGTTGGCAGGCCGCACGGCATGTCTCATGGCGAACCACGGAATCGTCGCGTGCGGCCGTGACCTTGCATCGGCGCTCACGTTGGCTGTCGAAGTAGAGACGCTGGCCAGCCAATATGTAGCAGCCCGAGCTCTGGGTGAACCGGTGCAGCTCACTCAGGATGAGATGGGCGAAGTGCTCGAAAAGATGCAATCCGGACGCGGCTACGGCAGCTACCGGGCAGACCTAGCCAGAGATGAAGGTTGATGGAAACGATCAGGTGCGACGGCGACACCATCACGCTGCTTGACCAAACCCGCCTGCCGCACGACGTCGTCGAACTAGTCATCGACAACGTTGCGGATCTCGTTGCGGCGATTAGACGGCTCTCGGTACGAGGGGCCCCCGCCATTGGGGTTGCCGGTGCGTACGGTGTCGCGATGGCAGCGAGGCTCTTTGACCCGACCTCAGCAGCGTTCGAAGCCGCGGTGCGCGACATCCGGGCAGTACGGCCAACCGCTGTGAACCTGGCATATGCCGTCGATCGGGTAGCACCGATCGCTCGCCTGGACCCTGCAGCGGCGTTGGTTGAAGCCCACGCCATACGGGATCAGGAATTGGCGTCGTCGATCGCCATGGGAGAGCTGGGTGCGGATCTTGCAACAGAGCTCGTGGAGAGGTCCACCATCAAGGTGATCACCGTGTGTAACACCGGCGGCTTGGCCGCAGTCGAGCGTGGTACTGCGCTGGCAGTGATTCAGACGCTCCACGAGCGTGGTGTCCTCGGCGAGGCCGTCGCCATGGAAACACGACCACTGCTACAAGGAGCGCGACTGACCACCTGGGAGCTTCAGCGCATGGGCGCTCCGTATCGACTCATCGTCGATTCAGCGGCGCCCTTCTTGCTTTCTCGCGGTGCAGCTGACATAGCTATCTTTGGCGCTGATCGCATCGCAGCGAATGGCGACGTCGCAAACAAGATCGGCAGCTTCAGCCTGAGTCTGGGGGCGCAGTATGCACGGGTGCCAGTCGTTGTGGTTGCGCCGGAATCCACGGTCGACATGTCTACCGCGACCGGAGCTGTGATCGAGATCGAAGATCGCGGAAGCGCGGAAGTTGCCTCAGTCCACGGGGTACCGATCGCTGCGGAAGGGTCCGAAGCCATGAACCCCGCCTTTGACATCACGCCAGCGTCGATGATCACTGCAATAGTTACAGAGAAGCGAGTCGTAAGGCTCGCTGCGGGGGAGCGACTATGACAACCGCACAGCGTTTGGTCGCTGACTATGTATTCAGCGGCGGCGCCATGATCGCCAACGGGGCGATCGACATCGACGAGTCGGGCCGCATCGATGCGGTCGGCAACGATCTGTCACCAACCGATGCGCAGACCCGGTCAGTTGGCGGTTTGTTAATGCCAGGTTTGGTGAACGCCCATGCCCACACGCCGATGACCCTTGTGCGGTCCGCAGGTGATGGCCTACCACTGCAACAATGGTTGACCGAGGGCGTGTGGCCACGCGAGGCAAAGATGACGCCGGAAGACGCACGCGCAGGCATGCTGCTCGGTTCAGCTGAAATGTTGCTTGGCGGAGTCACCACAAGTTGCGAGATGTATCTGTTTGAGGACGCAATCGTCGACGCCGTCAACCAATCAATGGCTCGGCTCGTGATCACCCCAGGCATCATTGCTGCACTCGCACAGGACGGAAGTCTCGATGAAAGGCTTGACGAAGTCGACCGGTTCCACGCAACCAACCACGACCCGAACGGGCGAATCACGGTGGGCTTCGGTCCGCACTCGTTGTACGACCTGTCGCCTGATCAGGTGGCTGAGATCGGTCAGCGGGCGAAACGGCGAGATGCGCTTGTACACATCCACCTTGAAGAGACCCAGACCGAGCGGTCAGACGTGATTGAACGGTGGACTGGCCAGTCGGCTACCCAGTTGCTTGAATCCGCTGGCCTCCTTGACGCAAAGTTGCTGGCAGCCCACGGTGTCTGGCTCTCTGACAGCGACCAAAGGCTCCTCGCGACAGCGGGCGCAGGGGTGGCGCACTGTCCCCATTCGAACCTGAAACTTGGCTCCGGAGTCGCACCGATTGTGGACATGCTCGCTACCGGGGTCCGGGTCTGCCTTGGCACCGACGGTCCCGCGTCCAACGACAATCTCGACCTGTGGGAGGAACTTAAGCTTGCCCCGCTCCTCGCACGTGGCACACGACTGGACCCGGCCGCGCTTACCGCTCTACAGGCGCTCGAGATGGCAACCATTGGCGGAGCTCAGGCAATTGGCCTTGACGACGTCGGCGACCTGCGTGTCGGCATGTGGGCTGACGTCGTGCGGGTAGATCTCGACAATCCGGCGTTCACGCCGGGCATCGTGGACGACATGGTCAACAATCTGGTGTTTGCCGGATCGTCGCGCTACGTCACCGATGTATGGGTTGCTGGAACCGCTGTTGTCGCGGGCGGCGAGTTGCTCACTATCGATATTGAGCAAGCGATACACGACGCCCGGGTCCGCGGCCAACGGCTTGCAGCATCCGGCAGTTGATCAAAACGAGCTTTGGCGGTCTAGACACGCGGCTCGATCAACGCAGCAGTTTTGCGGCTCCGTCGCCAGTCAGTTCAGAACGAGAATCACGCCGGTTGATTGCCATGAGAATGGCCTCACCGGTGCCGCTGACGAGGTCCCCGCTGTCATAGGACCAGTCGAGGCCGGTCGCTTCGAGACGTAAGCCGTCGATTGCATCCGGTCGGCGATAGGTCGCGGTGGCGTGACTCAGCGGCTCTGGAGAACGCAGAACTCGTTACCCTCGGGATCCGCCAACACGACCCACGATACGTCGCCTTGTCCAACGTCAACCCGAGATGCGCCGAGCGCTAGAAGGCGTTCAACTTCGACAGCCTGGTCGTCGGGACGAAGGTCGATATGCAGACGGTTCGTCTCTTGCTTGGGTCCATCTACGGCCAGGAACATGATCCCCGGAAGCTGATCTCGTTGCGGCTGAATCTCGAAGACCGGCGGATCGTCGTCGACGACAACCCATCTGAGCGCTTCGCACCACCACTGGCCCAGGGCAGCCGGATTAGCTGCTGCAACCACAATTTGCTCCCACTCAAGACCCATACACGGACGATACACGCACACGCGGAGCACCAACCGCTTGATGCACCTCGAGCCAGACCGACCAAGCTCGCAATTCGCGGTGGTACGAATGAACTCGCTGGAGTTGCAGACCGGTCGAGCGGACCCAGCGCGCTCGACAAGCGAGTCGGGCACCGGACGACTTAGTTCGTCACCCTGCTGCTTGTCGACCTTGATGGCTTCAAAACTGCCCACCCTGACTCCACGGGCCTATGTACGCAGTCTACGTTGGGCACGTGCTCAATGAACACGAAACTCTGCGTCTTGATCACCCTCGCTGGGCTGTCGCTGTTCTTGAGGCGCCCTTGGCCACTTTCACTGTCGTGGAACCGTGCGCGTGATCTCGCTCGCTCGCCAATGCGACATACATCTCATCTTCTTGAGATGTGCGGCGCACTGCCGATAGTTGATCATGTTCCGACGCATCTCACTACTGACGGCTGCGTGGCTCGTTCTGTTGACACTCGTGTCAAGCAACGTCGCTATGGGGCAGCAGGATATATCCGAAGACGATGACGACAGCTCAGCGGAGCCTGCGTTTTACGGCGATGCCGAGCTCATTGAGGCGCTCCGTGCCTATGGGGTGATTGACGAGTGGATCACGGCGAGTCCGGTGTCGCCACAGGCGTCTCTGCTGCGAGTCAGCGGAGGCGGCGGCTACCAGACGCAAAGGCAGACGTTCCTGAATTCTCTCGACGCATGGGCAGACCGCACCCAACGCGTGCGCGCGGATTTGAGCCGTATCGACGTAGCTCAGGCGAATACAGATCAATTGCGTTCGGCCATCACGCAGGTCCGAGATGCGCTTGTTCTCGACGACCGGCTTGCCTCAGATTCGAAGACCCTGATGGAGATCGAGGATGCGTTGGGTCAACTTGCGACCCTGGAGATTCCCGAGCAAGCGCCGGGAGAGTCGCAGGACTCGCTCATTCTCGCCGAGATCCAGCTGAAGGTGCTGTTGGATCTAGCCGAGACAGAGCTTATGACCCTGAATGGTGTCGAGCCCGCCTACTCAAGTACGGGAGTAGGCGCCTTTGCTGGCTTCGACAATTTGTCAATCGGTCTTAACAATGTTGACCAACTGCTCAACCGCGGTCGTGACGCAATTCGGCCAGCACGTGAACAGAGTGAACGGTTTTTGTCGTCGACTCTCGATCAGATCCCGAGCCTGCATGCGGCTCGCATGCTTGGCTCGAGTGACGTGGGTGGGCTCAGTGTTGTCACCGTCGACGCCTACATTCGTGCTGCATCGCGTTCCTCGTGCTCGGTCGACTGGGCGTTGCTCGCCGGTATTGGAGAGATTGAGTCAAACCACGGTCGACTTGGGGGCGCCTCGGTCTCTCGCTCGGGGCAAGTCTCCACCACAATCCTGGGGCCGTTGCTAGACGGAGGAGAGAGCGAGCGCGCACCTGATGCACCCGAGGTTGATGGCCGGCTGGCGGTAGTTGCAGATGTGATAGAGACCGCTCGTCTCACGGCGCAAGCGACATTCGAAAGGTCACTGCGGGGCTTGCCTGGCTCTGTTCATGAAAGCAACGAGCTTGGAGCGGAACGTAGCGATGAGGGCAACGGCTTTGCGGTGGTCGCCGACTCTGATGGCGGGCGACTAGACGGAAACGAGCTTTGGGATCGTGCCATTGGGCCAATGCAGTTCCTGCCCGAAACGTGGTCGAAGTGGGCTACCGACGGAAACGGCGATGGTGTTGCCGATCCACATAACCTGTACGACGCTGCCGCCGCGGCTAGCCGTTTTCTTTGCGACCTGAGTGCACGTCGCGGCCCGTCTCCATCGACCTTTGTACTGGGGTATAACGCGTCGACGAGCTACGTGCGCAGCGTGCTTTCGGCTGCTCAGCTTCTGCGCTCCACATCGCTACCTACCGCGTAGGATCGTTCGGCTGACGAGTGCAATTGGCGGCGTGCACTGTATGAATGGCCCTTAGGGCAAAGCGAGTGGAAGTTAGTCGGACACTGGCTCGGATCCGACCTCGGTCTCAGCATCGAACAACCCAAACTGTTCGGCTCGAGCCCGCCACTGATCACGCGCGAGCACTTGCATGTCTTCGTTCTTGTCTGTCTCGTCGGTGATCTCAAGCCCAAGCAACGTCTCTATCACGTCTTCCATGGTGGCGATACCAGCGGTACCGCCGTAGGTGTCAACCACCAGAGCGATGTGCTCGCGCTCTTCGATGAGGTGCTCGAACAGTTCGAGTAGTGACTCATGTTCGGGAACTGCATCGATATCGCGGCGCAGATCGGCCAACGGGGTGTTGTGTGCATCGTCGGCGACCTTGGTCAGCGCATCACTCAAGAGCACGTAGCCGGTGATCTGATCGTGATTCTCGGAATACACCGGGTACCGAGAGAAAGGTCGCTTGGCGTTCACGAGTTCATCGACCGTGGCCGTCTCAGGGAACGCCACCATCACCGTGCGTGGCGTCATCACATCGGCAGCGGCGAGGCTCTCGAATTTCAGCAGACTCTTGAACAAGCGAGCTTCTCGATCGCCAAGTACGCCCTCTTCGGCGCCGATGTCAGCGAGTGCGGCCAACTCTTCGCGGCTGACGTCGCCCTCTTTTTCACCTCGGGTTAGGAGCTTTGCGAACCACTGTGACATGACGACAAGTGGGTAAAGCAGCAGGATCAGTGGTTTGAGAGCCTTCGCTACGACGGGGGCAAGACCTCGCCAATAGACCGCGCCGAGGGTCTTTGGGATGATCTCGCTGAGCACCAGAATTCCGAGCGTCAATATGGCCGAAAAGATGCCGATGGCGCCGCTACCAAAATACGCAGCTGCCTGGGCGCCGGCGCCCGCAGCGCCGATCGTGTGGGCAACTGTATTGAGCGTCAGGATTGCGGCGAGCGGCCGGTCGACGTCGATCTTTAATTCGCGCAGGCGCTCAGCGACATCGGGCTTGGTTGGCTCGAGCGCGCCGATGTAGGCCGGTGTAACGCTCAGTAGCACCGCTTCCATGATCGAACACAAGAACGAGACGCCGATCGCCAGAGCGACGTAGATGATGAGCAGTGAGAGCGAGCCATCTCCGCTCACGGCTCCCGCTGGCGCAGCTGCAGCCACAAGTTCGTACATGTCAAAGAGAATAGCGGCGAGCCAACGGACCCGGGAGTCCTTTGACGTGTGAGAGCTACGTCAGATCGATTGGCTGATTGTGATGGCACAAGAACGTCTTGGTGCTGTGGTCGGGGAAACCAACCAACACATAGTCCTTGCGCTTGACTCGGGCCGCCTTGAGCTCAATTTGGTTGAGCGGAAACTCAAACGTGAGTTTGGTCGGCTTTGCGGTGGCCGACGCTGAATGAAAGAGCACACGCATGTTAGTGAGCGTGATCATCTGGCGCTTGCGAGACACCCGGGTCCAGCGAAGGCGCCGCAATCGTTGTTTACGGTCGTCCCGGAAACGCACCAAGCCCGGGTTCTCAGGCGATAGATACCAGCCTTGTGACGACTCGCTTTGCCTCTCCCGAGCATAGGCAGGGACCTGAAGTCTGATGCCAACGAACTCATCATCTCGAGGCTTGGCACGTCTCGTGTGTCTCCTCTGCGCATCAGCAGCGCTTGGCTGGCAGTCGAGCCGTGCCATGCTCGCGTGCAATGGCCGAAGCGGCCCATAGTGAGCAGGCGGGCAGTGATCGCCAAGTAGATGAGCGCTTGCCACCCTTTGCTCTGAGTACGCTAGAGCATGGCCAAGCCGCCGCTACTGCAGATCAGCTTCCTAGGCGGGATGGGAATCGCCGTGATCATTGCGGCGAAATTCATCGTTCCGCTGCTACTCGTGCCCTTTCCGTTTGCGGCGGGATGGGCGAACTTCGTTTTGGACACGGTCGACGGTGACCTACTCATTCCGCTCGGCCTTGAAGATGGCACGTATCAGCCGATCGACAAAGCGGCCGACTACGTCACCTACATTTTCATGGCCATGGCTGCATGGAAGGGCAACTGGCCGATTCGAAAGTGGATCATCGGCCTTTTCTTGCTGCGTACGGTTGGCCAGCTGCTCTTCTTCATAACCAACAACGAAGCGGTGTTTTTCTACTTCCCGAACTTCCTCGAACCATTATTCCTGATCTACGCCACGATCTTGTTCTTCAAGAAAGACCAAGCGTCCGAGGTGTTCAAGAGGCGCCAGATTCCGATCGCCATCTTCATCTTTCTGTACAAGATGCAGGACGAGTACATCACCCATATTGGCAACTTTGATCGATCCGATTTGATCAGGGATCTGTTCAGCTGAGAGTGGGTCGGCAACGCCTGTCGTAGCCACAGGTTTGACCGCAGATCTGGCCATTTGGCCAGTACCGAAATGGCCGAAGGCCTGGTGCGCCGAGGGTCGTGTCCTGTGACGATGGGTCCATGACCAATTCACCAACGCCCAATCCAGCTGACGCAGCGCTTCCGCCCCAAGAAATCGATACTTACCCTGCGACGTTGATGATCGACTACCCCGATCGAGAACTCAACCGTGTGTCGACGTTGCTTCGGATCTTCTGGATCATCCCGATCGGGTTGGTACTTGCCCTGATCGGCAACTACGGCTCCGAGGCCGGAGCGGCCCTCGTTCTGCCGGTCCTCGTAATGATCGTCTGCCGCCAGAAGTACCCACGTTGGTGGTTCAACTTCAACCTCGAACTTGCCCGCTTCGAAACGAGGGTGTTCTCATACCTAGCCCTGATGGACGACCGTTACCCATCCACCGACGAAGCCCAGTCAGTCCACCTCGAACTTGAGTATCCCGACGTCAAGCAGGACCTCAATCGGTGGTTGCCACTTGTCAAATGGGTGCTCGCAATACCGCACTACATCGCACTCTTCTTCTTGGCGATCGGCACAGTCTTTGCAGTAGCGATTGCTTGGTTCGCGGTGTTGTTTACAGGGAAATATCCCCGCAGCGCGTTCAACTACGTCGAAGGCTTCTTTCGGTGGGGGCTGCGAGTCCAGGCGTACGCCTTCCTTCTGGTTACCGACCAGTACCCGCCATTCCGACTGCGGTAACTGGTCTGGGCTGATTCGGTCTGGGCGGATTCCGACAACGTGCCGTCGAGATCGGTTGCTGTCAGCTGAACCCGTGCGCCCTGGAGTTCCACCCAACGAGTATGGGTCGTCCAGTGCCCAGGGGACTGACCACGTCGAGTTGGCGCGATCCAACAAGTGCTGCATCAGGTTGGTAGGTGGCGAAACGGGCCGAACGAAGCTGCGTCCAACTCAGCGTGGTTCTGATCGGCCGTGATTGCGACCCCTGGCATGGCAACGCACAGGCGCTTAGTGGGACAGTTCTCGTTCGGGCGATCCGAGTCCAGGGAAGCCAGCGTAGGCCGGCAGGGCGGTCTGGCCGCCGAGGTGGCAGTAGAGGACTTTCGATCCTGTCGGAATTTCGCCTGATCGGATCATGCCGATCAGGCCGGCCATCGACTTGCCTTCGTAGACAGGGTCGGTGAGCATGGCGTCGGTTCGGGCCGCCAGATGGATGGCTTCGACAGTTTGGGCGTCGGGCACGCCGTATGCCGGGCCTTCATATCCGGCAACGACAGTGATTTCATCGTCGCGAAGTTGTCGACCTAGGCCGATCTTCTCTGCGGTGTTTGTGGCGATGCGGGTGACTTGGTCCACGGTTTGTTCCAGAGTTGCCGAGGCGTCAATGCCGAGTACGCGCCGTCCGGCACGGTCGCTAAGTGCAAAGCCGGCGATCATGCCTGCGTGGCTTGAGCCGGTGACGGTGCAGACAATGATGTTGTCGAAGAACATGTCGAGTTCCGCTTCTTGTTTCTCGACTTCGACGGCCCAGTTGGCAAAACCCAGACCTCCAAGAGGGTGATCTGATGCGCCCGCAGGGATTGGGTAGGGCTTACCGCCGGCCGCTTCGACGGATTCGAGTGCCTTCTTCCAGCTGTCGCGGATGCCTATATCGAATCCCGCCGGGTCGACTCGAACGTCGCCTCCCATGATCCTTGTGAGTTGGATGTTGCCGACTTTGTCGTAACACATGTCGTTGTAGTCAACCCATCCTTCCTGGACCGTTACAGCATGAAGGCCGAGGTAGCGGGCCACGCCGGTCACCTGGCGAGTGTGGTTCGATTGAATGCCGCCGATCGACACAAGCGTGTCGCAGCCCGTATCGATCGCCTCGGCGGCCAGGTACTCGAGCTTGCGCACTTTGTTGCCGCCGAAGGCAATGCCCGAGTTGCAGTCTTCACGCTTGGCCCAGATCTCAATTTCGCCGCCGAGGGCTTCGGACAGGCGAGGCAGCGGGTGAATGGGTGAGTGGCCGAACAGCAGGGGTTCGCGACGGAAGTTGTCGAGGCTCATGCTTCTCCAAATGGGACGTACGATGAGCTAGCAATCGTAGATCGACTTTCTCGAAGCGTTCGATACCACCAGGCACCCAAGCTGCCGGCTGACGTTGCAGACCCTGACCCTGTCACCATTGTCTCCGATGAGTACACCTCGACAGCCATTCGATACCGAGGAAACAGGACATGGAGTGGAACTCGCCGTTCCATCTTTAAGCGATTCGCACAGTGTCGATGCCCTGCACGACGCTGGTGCCACCCCCGTGACCAGAGTCACACGCTACACAACGGCCGGTTTGAGATACAAGCCGATAGCACCGGCCGACTCCATCAGGTCGAGTGCCGGGGTGCATTGAGCGGACGCAGTTACGCCACGTGCCGCGGTGCCTCAAGTGGACGCAAATGGGCGTTGCCTGACGTGGCAACGCATTACAAGGTCGAGCCGATCTCGGTGAAGATCGCGATAAGGGCTGCAGTGGTTTCAGCTTCGAAGAATTCGCCGCCAGTTTGATCGGCGATTTCTGCGAGGGCCCGCTTGTTTACCGGCACTGGAATCGGTAGGGGGTCATCGGTATCGGGTGCTTGAATGGTGCCGGCGTCGGTGCCGAATACGATCGTGGATACGGCAATACCTGCAGTCTGTGCTAGGTCGATGCCCGCCGCATCGGGACGGCCAACCGTGGTTTCGCCATCGCTCAGCAGCACAATTCGTGCCGGTGGAGGTTCGCCCTCAAAGTCGGCCGCAAACGACTCAAGCGCTTCAATGCTTGCGAAGATGGCCTCGCCGACTGCGGTCGCTTCGTCAAGTTCAAGTCCCAGGATCGCCGAACGCACGGCGGCCCGATCCTTCGTTGGGAGCAGTTCGACGGTCGCTATGCCGTGAAAACTCACCAGACCCACGTGTGTTTCGTCGGGCACTGCGTCAAGGAATGCGTTGACGGCCTCTGTGGCCCCTAGAAAGCGGTTCGGCGCCGTGTCTTCTGCGAGCATCGACAGGCTGGTGTCGATTGCCAACATGATGGTTGTAGGTTCGACCAGCTCTTCTTGGGCCGTTGCAGGTTCAGCGCTCGGCGCCGTGGATGCAGGCTCGGCGGCCGTGGCAGCGGTGTTAAGCACAGGGTCAGCGCTACAACCAAGCGTTGCAATTGCGATGGCGAGCAGCAGGCATACGCGCTGTAGATACGGTCTTCGTCGTAGCACGATCATCCCTATCTATATCGAGACCAGTGATGAAACCGGTCGCCAGCCGATCCGGGGTGCAGTCTGCCGTCATGCAGTTTCGGCGCGAGCAGATCAAACCGGACAATTGCGGGTGTTGTTGGGTCGTTGCTACCGGTTGGATCTTCCCAAGCAAAGCGTTGCTTGCATTGTCTACTGCTGAACGTTTGGTCTACAGCGGAAGGCGGAACGCCGGCTTGTCCT